>Ga0256407_10006110_pt1 | contig 18802 bp, 13 predicted proteins | sample RumenRJG_04DNA_FD_193489 | JGI IMG/M metagenome (GOLD analysis project Ga0256407, IMG submission 193489) | Bovine rumen microbial communities from Lethbridge, Alberta, Canada - RJG_04 | ecosystem: Host-associated > Mammals > Digestive system > Stomach > Rumen | place: Canada: Alberta...
GGGCGAGCTCATTCCATATTTCTTTATCTCCTCTCCGGAGAGAACCTGTCTGGAGGTTCCGGTCTTTCCCGCTACAGTCATCTTCGCGCCTTTGAGACGCAGGGCGGCGGTTCCTCCGTCCGATGTGACCGCCTTCATGGCCCTGAGCAGAGTGTCCGCTGTCGCTTTTGAGCAGATTGAGGCGTTCAGGACCGAAGGACCCTTCTTGGTTTTCACCACGCCGTTTTTCTCTATGCTCTCTACCAGATAGGGTTTCATCATCTTGCCCTTGTTGGCAACGGCGTTGTAGAAGGTGAGAATATGGAGAGGGGTCTCCTTAATGGCATATCCCATGGCCACGGAACCGAGGTCCGTAGCGCTCCACATAGGTGAATCCGGGTTCGGAATCTCGGGTTCCCTGAGTCCGTCCAAATCAAAATCGAAGGCCTGGCCCAGCTTGTAGAGATAAAGTTTGTCAAGGAACTTCTTAGGATTCTCCGCGTAATTCTTGACGGCAAGGTACCTGAAAACGTAGTTAGAGGAGATCTCGAAACCGTGGAGGATGGAGATGTCCTTCATTCCGATGACGTGGTCGTCCTGGGGATATCCCGGAATTATACCGTTGTTGGTCGGAATCCTGTCGTCAAGTGATTGGATCACACCATCTTCCAGGGCTGTCATCAGCGTCGTGGCCTTGAAGACAGAACCTGGTTCGGAATTGAGGCCTATGGCCATGTTGAATGTCTCGTTCAGGCTCCAGTCGGTGGAGTCCCTCATGAGGTTGACCATTGAGCGGATAGCTCCGGTCTTGACATCCATGATGATGGCGCATCCCATCTCGATCGCCTTATTGTCTTCAATCTGCCTGCGCAAGGCCTTGTCCACGATGTCCTGCATCGTGATGTCAAGGGTTGTCCTGACGTCCAGACCGTCCTCGGGCTTGACGTAAAGGCTGTCATAGTTCTGGATCCTTTCCCTGTTGTCGGTGGGCCTGAGCCACATCTCGCCTTCTTTGCCATGGAGGACATAGTCATATTTCCCCTCAAGTCCTATGTGGTTGTTACCGTTGGAGTTGCTGTTGTCCTTGACGTAGCCGATAGTCCTCATGGCGAGTTTCCCGTAAGGGTACTGCCTGGTGTCTTTCTTCCTTACTATGATCCCGCTCTTGTACTGGCCCTCTTCCATAAGAGGCAGTTTCTGGAGACGCAGCAAGGTCTCCCTGTCCACGGGATGGCCGAGCCGGAGATACCTCGCTCCTTCCTTGCGTCCTTTCTGGATCATTTTCCAGTAGTTCTCCCCGTCGCCTCCCATCTCGGCTGAAAGGCCTTTGGCGAACAACTTGGCCTTGTCTTGCCACTCGGATTCCAGAGCCTTTCCTTCCTTCCCCTTGCTCTCGAAATAGTCTTTACGGACAGTGCAGTCCATGAACAGCTCGTAAAGGGGGGTGGACATCGCGAGCAACTTTCCGTCACTTCCGATTATGGTGCCTCGCTCCGGGTCGATCACGGATTTGACGCTCGCTGGGCGGAAGTATTTCTCTATGCTCTTGTCCGGTTTCCAGAACCATTGGATGTATGCGATTCTTCCCACAAGAATGACGGACAGTACCAGGAACGCCGCATAGAGATAGTACAGAATCATTCCGATCCTGTCCCTCTCCCTCTTGGTTGAATTCTGGTTAACTGTCGCCATCTTTACTTCTATTTTATCCTGTCAGCGGGTTTCTCGGGAATCGACAGGGCCGATCCTTTCTCCCGCAGCATGTCCTCTATCTTGCTCATTCTGCCCATGCTGGCCAGTTCGACCGTCTTTTGGGCGTGATATATCTCTATGTCCTGGAGGGCCTTACGGTTCTCCTCGACCTTGGTCAGAGTCTTCTCGATCTTTAGGCTCAGCCAAATGCTCACCCAGAACAGGAAGAAGGTGTAGATGATGTGGATGAAGTACTTGCTGACATGCAGCCTGAGCAGGAACTCTCCCTTGATCATCGCGAGGAAGGCGTTCTTGAGCCACTGGCCGATCTCGGCAAGCTTCCATTTTCTCTGTTTCTTCTCTCCAAGCATCTTATCTGCCTTCTTTTACCGCCGCTTTCCTGGCCACGCGTAGTTTCGCGCTCCTGGCCCTTGTGTTGGCGGCTATCTCGTTTTCGGCCGGAACCAACGGTTTCCTGTTCACCGCCTCAAGAGGTGCGTTGATGGCTCCGAACATGTTCTTTATTTCTTTCCCTTCCGTGTTCCCGGTCTTGATGTAATTCTTTACCATCCTGTCCTCGAGGGAATGGTAGGTGATCACGGCCAGGATCCCACCTTCTTTGAGAGACTCGGTAGCTCCCTGAAGGAACTTCTCAAGGGATCTCATCTCATGGTTGACCTCGATCCTCAAGGCCTGGTAAACTTTCGCCAGGTACTTGTGCTCGGCGAACTTCGGGAGCGCCGGCTCAAGAGCCTTGCCGAGGTCTCCGGTGGTGATTATCTTGGAAGCGGCCCTCGCTGATGTGACGAGAGACGCGATCCTTCCGGCGTTCTCCACCTCCCCGTAGGTCTTGAATATTCTCTCAAGATCCTCTTTAGGGTAGCTGTTGACCACGTCCGCTGCGGTTAACCCGCCCTCACGGTTCATCCTCATGTCCAGCGGAGCGTCGTACCTGAAAGAGAAACCTCTCTCGGCCGTGTCGAACTGGTGGGAGGAGACTCCAAGATCAGCGAGAATCCCGTCCAGGCCATCATTTAGTCTCTCGTGGAGGTCTTCCCTGTCATGTGAGAGCTGGAGAACGAAATTCCTGATGAAACGGAAATCCCCTCTAATCATAGTGAGACGCTTGTCTTCCAAAGCGTTCCGCAAAGCGTCCGCGTCACGATCGAAGGCGATGACGTGACCGTCTTCATTTAAGCGTGAAAGGATTCCGGCGGTGTGACCACCGCCTCCGAATGTGACGTCAGCGTATATTCCTGATGGATTGGTGACTAGGAACGAGAGAGTCTCGCTCAAAAGCACTGGGGTGTGGTATTCAGACATCTTCGCCCCTCCTATCTCTCTTGAGATAGCTGTCCGGCGATGTTCAAGAATTCCTCGTTCGAGATCGCGCTGGCCTCATACTTTTCCTTGGCCCAGATCTCTATCTTGTAATCGTTGCCCGAGAAGACTACCTCTTTCGTTACACCAATGGAGTCCAGAAGCTTTTTGGGGATCGAGACGCGTCCGAGCTTGGGGTCGGGTTCGACCACCGCGCGGCCTCGCATGTACTCTCTCCTGAAAGCGTCATGAGCGCGATTAAAGATATTCAACTTCGACATGACCTGCTCACTCTGGCGCTCCCATTCCTCGTAGGTGTACATCTCCAGGCAGTCGGTGAAGATGTTCTTCTTCACCACGAACCTCATGTCACCCTCGGCGGGCATCAAAGACTTGAACGGCGCGGGGAAGACAACCCTCCCTTTGTCGTCTATCTTCGAAGTGTATTCACCGATGAATGTGATCATGTCTTTAAACTAAAAATACTTCTTTCACGCTTGACCACAAAGATAGGAATATTTTTCCACTTTCTTCCACCATCTTACAATTTTTTCCACATATTTTTCCACCGGGCATGAAAAAAGCCCTCCGTTGAGAAGGGCTTTTAGCGTAAGTTGTTGATTATTAAATCAAATGTCAGAAATCGATAAAGCCGGCATTCCAGGCTCCGATAGCGGGTACTTCCACATAGGCCTCGCCATCAGAGTCTCTCCCGATGGTCAGGGTGACAGCCGCTTTCCGCATCTCCCGCCAGGTAGCGGTCTTGATGTCCGCGGGAAGGCCAGGAAGTGAGAAGCGAATGGCCTCCTGGGAGTCGATACGGCAATTGATAAGGCCCAGGGTGCGGATCGTTCCGTCATTGGAAACCCTGGGTATCACAAGCCCAATGAAGGGCGAGACGCACTTGGCGGGATACTTCGAGCGTCCCTGAATCTTGTCGCGGAAAGCCTGAACCGTAGAGGAGGTCTCTGAATATGTGTCCACTCCTTTAAGATCCTCGCCACTAAGGGCTCCAAGGCTTTCGCCAAGTCCGGGAATCACGGGGATGCCAAGCAGGCCGAAGGGGAAGAGGACATCGCTACTCACATCAGCGGTGAAACCGACCGGGACGGTTCCTTTGTTCGCCTTAGCATATTCATGTAATACGGGAGCACCTTCGTGGAGAGGACGCAGCATCCGCCTGGAATGGACATCCATGCTCTCCTCTCCGTTGTCGAGGACGAACATGCTGACCGCGTCAAGTCCGTATGCCAGGGCGGTGAAACCTTCCAGCAGGACAGCCTGTCCAGTCCTGGAACCGTAATGGCGGGGATGCGTCTCCACCTCAGGACACCATGAGTCCACGATGTCGGAACAACCCAGAACCCGCATGTAACGGGCCGCAGTCATGCTTTTCATTATTTGTCTGGAAGGCTCCAGCTTGTCATAGTAAGAACCTCCTCCTGGCCTGTATTCGACCTTTTTGCCGCTTACTTCGGCCATGGTGCGCAGGATAGTCCTCACGACAGTGGTGTCTCTATCCGCATAGGTCTTCTGGTAGCCCATCTTGGTCTCAGGAGAGACTGCCTTGGTTTCCTCGGCTATTATTCTGGCTATCCTGTCCAGAGAACTGATACTGAACTCTTTCCAGAGCTCTTCAAGAGCTTTGTCCTTGGTCATGGCCTTGTCCAGGGCCTTCCTGGTCCACACTTTACCCTCCTGCTCGCTGAAATCTGCGAGGCACTTTTCGCACCAGCATCCGATCCTGGAGTTCGCAGTGGCGGGGTAGTGGTTGTCATAACGGAGGTCGTCATCAACCCACATTACCCGGGGCTTGACTTGGGCATAAAGCCCGGCCATTTTCCGCATATATTCCAGAAACTCCGGTTGGCGGGGACAGTTGCAGAACTTTGCCTCGACTCCGGTTGAGCCTGTCCATCCAGTCCATGTCTTTGCCGAGAAATCCTCGGTCTCACCAAGAGAGTCCCCGTGGCCGATGGTCATCTGGACCTGTACGGAAGTACCGATACCAAGCTCGGCGAGATCCTCTTTGGCTCGTAGAAGTTTCTCCACATGGGCCCGGTGGGCTTCCAGAGGAATATCGCTGATGCCCGTGGAGAACCATATCTCGTCACAGCAGTCCGGATTGGCTTTGATCCCGGCAAGAAGGTCGTTCCACGCTTCCTCCGTGGCCGTGTTTGGCATCCTGAGTCTGAGCAACATGACGGGATCCCTCTTCGCGACGGGCTCCTTGGTGACCGGCTCGCTGACAGGTACTGAAGTGGAAAGGATGTCGTCGAGCTTGACGGCTTGGTAAACAATGTGAGACTGGCTGCCCTCATAGACTATTCCCACTGTCTCGTCATCTATCATGGCCATGCAGGAATATCCCCAGCCACCTTCCTCGTCCAGGAGAAGGGCGTGGGACCAAGTTTCTCCAAGGTCGTCGCTGGCCTTGATAGTGAACATGTTCCGGGTGACTTTAGAGTTAGGATTGGCGAAGAGCAGGGTGTTGCCGGCTTTCAGGATGCTGGCCTGGCAGACCGGCTCGGGAAGAACGTCGTTGGAGACATGGGCTGTCCATGTCTTGCCGAGGTCGGAGGTGACGAAAACTTTCCTGGTCCTGTCTTTTGTGCCATTGTTTCGCATGTTCAGCATCAGCACTCCGGGCTTTATCTCGACAACCTGATCCTCGCAGACATGGTCCACCGCCATGTTCGAGACTTGCCAGGTTTTCCCGTGGTCTTTGCTGTAGATGATTCCCGCGGAGGGGACCTTGTCCTTGTCCCATTCCTGGATGGGAACGACAAGAGTCCCGTCAGACATGGTGATTCCACATCCCGGTCCCTGGAACAGGGTAGCGCTTCCGGGCTGTTTTACCATCGGGGTGATACTCACTGGTTTGGACCATGTCTTCCCCTCGTCGGAGCTCTTTACCATGGCGATTTGGGCGACATCGATCGGATCGAATCCTTCTTTGGAAGAGAAGATAGAATAAGATCCCTCAAGCCCATGTGACCAGATGGCGAACACATAGATGTCACCGGTATTCTCGTCCACAAGCACGCAAGGGTCTCCGGTGCCATTCTGGTCTTTCGGGAGGCCTCCATATTCACCCATGTCCATCGCTATTCCCATCTTGCTCCAGGTCTTGCCTCCGTCTGAGCTTTTCTGGAAACCCACGTCAATATCGGCCTGAAGATCGAAGTAGGTGTTCCAGCGTATGTCATAGACAGCGATGAGGTCACCTTTCTTGGTTTTAGCCAGTCCTGGTATCCTGTAGGTGTCCACCCCGTCGTCCCCGTGATTCCTCAAGGCGACTCCGTAGCGCCTGCCCCAGGATGGCCCGTGTTCGATGATGGCTGTCTCACCGCCATCGAGCGATATCCTATCCACTTTGCATGAGAAAGTGTCCGCCAAACCTATCTTGGCGGAATTGATGTTCAGGCTGACATAAAAATGGTTCTCACCCTTGACCAGGGGCCTGTCGAAAGCCAGTTTGACGGTGTTGGACTTCGGTTTCACCTTGCTCTCGATGAAAACCGAACGAGGCGCATACCAGTCCTCCTGTCCGGCTCCCCAATAGTTGTAGTGGGATTTCATGACATTGGACTTCGTGCGCGACATCACCGGGGAGATCGTGCCGATGTACACGAGCCTGACATCCTTGATAGCTTTAAGGGGAATTCCATCCAGGGACACGACAACCTCCCCGGACGCGTCCCTCGCACTCTCGCTTGGAATGACTATCTCTGAGACAACATTAAACTCCCGGTCCACGATGACCGGCACCCTTGGATTGTACACAGTGACGGACGCCGCCGCCAGCAGTGTGGAAATAATGCTGATTAACATGGGTTAAATATAGTAAAAAATCAGACGAATGCCTATCTTTACATATTATGAGTTCAACTATGCGAAATACAGCCGTGATCACGCGTACGCTGGTGACGGGGATGGCCATCCTGATCTCCATGATCCTGCCGGCCCAGACTTTTGAGAAAGGATTCGAGCAGTTGTACGAGAAAAAGGTTTCCGAGCTTTCGGAGGCTGGAAAAACAGTCTATAGGGGAGCGGTTCAGCCGGTGTGGAAAGACTCGTCGAAGTTCCTATTCAGCACATCCACTCCCGACAGCGTGAAGGTTTTTGAAGTCGATCTTCAAAGAGAAACAATCTCGGAAACAACTGAGGCTGAGCTGAATGAGTTACGAAAGAATCCTCATGGAGATTATCAGAGAGGGGAACGCCGTCCCGTGAAGTCTCCGGATGGGAAGCTGGAGGCGGTCTTCAAGGATAACAATATCTGGATCCGGGAGGTGGGCTCAAAAGAGTCTGGCCGTCAGCTGAGTTTTGACGGAACCGATCAGGACTGTTACGACATGGTGCTTTGGTCACCTGACTCAAGAAAACTGGCGGCGTTCAGGAAGGAAGTGATAAAGGAGAGGCAGATTCTCCTCCGGAATTCCCGACCCTCTGAACAGGTCCAACCTGAATACAGATGGCTTGACTATGCAAAGCCCGGTGACGCCCTGCCTCAGGTGACACCGGCCTTGTTTGACGTGGAATCAATGACGGGGATCCCTCTCGAGACCGGTAAATGGCTCAACCAGTATTTCTTGACTATGGGTCGCTGGTCGCCGGACTCCGGCTTCTTCACCTTTGAATATAATCAGCGTGGTCACCAATTGTACCAGTTGGTCGCTATTGACGCCTCGACAGGGAAAAGCCGTGTTCTCGCTGAAGAGAAGTCGGACACTTTCGTTTATTATTATGACCTGTACCGATACTATTTCAAGGATGGGAAGCGGATTCTCTGGATCTCGGAGAGGGACGATTGGAGGCATTTATACATGATTGACACCAAGAGCGGGTCCGCCCGGCAACTCACGAAAGGGGAGTGGAACGTCAGGGAGATCCACAAGGTCGATGAGGAAGGTGGATATGTCCTGATGAATGTCAATGGACTCCATGCTCCTGAAGGGGAAGATCCTTATAATAAGCATCTTGTGCGACTTGATCTTTCCTCGGGCCGGATCACTGACCTGACTCCGGAGAATGCCAATCACACCGTCAGTCTCAATAAGGATTACACCTCATTTGTGGATAACTATTCAAGACCTGATTTGCCCAACGTGTGCGTAGCCAGGTCGGCGGAGGATGGCTCCGTCCTGATGGAGATCCAGCGGCAGGACATATCTGGAATATTGGCGAAAGGCTACACCATGCCTATTGTGTTCAAGGCTAAGGGAAGGGATGGCGCAACCGACATCTGGGGCACGATTTATCTCCCGTACAATTTCGACAAAAGAAAGAAGTACCCTGTCATTGAATATATCTACGCCGGTCCGCATGATTCCCATGTGGTCAAGGATTTCCGTCATGAGATGCGTTTCTCGAAACTCCTGGAGCTTGGCTACGCTGTGGTCAGCATCGACGGGATGGGAACTGACAACCGCTCGAAATCGTTCCAGGATGTTTGCTGGAGGAATCTGAAAGATGCCGGATTCCCGGACAGGATCCTCTGGATGAAAGCCGCCGCGGCAAAGTATAAGTTCCTGGACATCAGTAATGTGGGAATATACGGCTATTCGGCCGGAGGACAGAATACCCTGTCGGCGCTCTTATTCTACCCGGAGTTTTATAAGGTCGGGGTCGCGTTGTGCGGTTGCCACGACAACAGGATGGACAAGATGTGGTGGAACGAGCAATGGATGGGTTATCCGATCGGCCCCTGGTACGGGGAGAATTCCAATGTGGACAATGCCTGGAGACTGGAGGGGAAACTCCTGCTTATCAATGGGGAAATGGATGACAATGTGGATCCTGCCTCAACACTTCAGGTGGTGGCAGAATTGGTGAGAAACGGGAAGTATTTCGAGCAGATGTTCCTCCCCGGGCACACCCACAATCTTGGCTCTGATTACATAAACAAACGTGTCTTCGAGTTTTTTTGGAAGAACATCCCCCGGAAATTTTTAAATTCGCAATTATTTTACACAGATGAACAGGACAATCGACTACAACCTTACGATTATAGTCCCCATATTCAATGAGGAAGAAAACATGAAGAGGCTCGAGGAGCGCCTCTCCGCTTTCCTGCCGGAGTGCTCAAGAAAGGCTTGCGTCCTGTTTGTGGATGATGGGTCCAAAGATGGGAGCCTCAAGGGAATCAAGGATATATGTTCCCGTCATCAAGACTTCTTTTATATATCTTTCGAAAAGAACGCCGGACTCTCGGCCGCGTTGAAAGCTGGTTTTGATTATGCCGAATCCAAGCTTGTCGGCTACATCGACGCGGATCTCCAGACAGCCCCCGAAGACTTCAATCTCTTGCTTGAGGACATAGACAATTATTCGATGGTCACGGGAATACGCTCCGGACGGAAAGATTCCTGGTTCAAGAACACGCAGTCAAAGATAGCCAATGGATTCCGCAGGATGATGACCCATGACGGGGCTCTGGACACTGGCTGTCCCCTTAAAGTCCTGCACACAGACGTCGCCAAGCGCATCCCCATGTTCAAGGGCATGCACCGGTTTTTCCCTGCCTTGGTGCTCCTTCAGGATGGGGGTTCTTACAAACAGGTGAGTGTCAGGCATTTCCCACGCATTGCGGGGAAGTCCAAATATCACCTCTGGAACCGGCTCTGGGGGCCTTTCGCCGACTGTTTCGCCTATCGCTGGATGAAACCCAGGTACTGCAATTTCAAAGTGACTGAAAACAACCTGGAAAATTGATGCACGGCATACCACACTGGATAGTTTTCACGATCGGCTTCGCCGCTCAGTTCTTCTTTGCGGGAAGGACGCTTTTCCAGTGGCTGTATTCTGAGCGTAAAAAAGAAGTCACCTCGCCTTCCGCTTATTGGGGTCTAAGCGTTATCGGGGCCTTCCTTATGTTTGTCTATGGGGTGATGCGGGACGATTTTTCCATAATTCTAGGGCAGTTCATATCATATTTCGTCTATCTGTGGAATCTGGATGCGAAAGGGTTGTGGAAAAGGTTCTCCCCTGTCTTGAAAGCGCTTCTGGTTCTGACTCCTTTCATCGCGGTAGGCTTATTGTTGCATGATGCCAAGTCCTTTGTGGCCAATATGTTCCAGAATGAGGACATACCCCTCTGGTTGGTACTGTTCGGTTCTGCCGGGCAGATAATATTCACGCTCCGGTTCGTCTATCAGTGGGTATATTCCCACCGCCTCCATGAAAGCGTGTTGCCCCGCGGCTTCTGGATCATCAGCCTGATAGGTTCGGGCGTGATTGTGGCTTATGGAATATTCAGGAAAGACCCCGTGCTCATCCTCGGCCAGTCTTTCGGTTTCGTCGCTTATGTGAGAAACCTCATGTTGGGCTTCAAAAAAGATAATGAATATGCCAAAACTTGAGACCGGGAATTACCTCACCAGGCATCCCCTTGCCGTGACTTTCCTTTTTATCTTCCTGTGCTTGCTGCCGGTGATGATAATGAGGGATTTCACGCCGGATAACGAGTTGAGGTATCTCCAGATCGCCGATGAGGCTATCGAAAACGGGAATATATTCGCTTTTACCCTGGACGGGCAAGCCTATGCAGACAAACCTCCGCTCTATCTGTGGATAGTGATGCTTTGCAAGCTGATTCTCGGGAAGCACTCAATGTTCCTCCTGTCGCTATTCTCCCTAATCCCAGCGTTTGTGATCATAGCTGTCATGGATCGCTGGAGTTCTTTGGAGAAGGTGACGGACCGGATCGCCGTGGCATTCATGATGATGACATGCGCCCTTTTCCTCGGGGTGTCGGTGTTCCTCAGGATGGACATGATGATGACTATGTTCATCGTCCTGGCTCTGAACTCCTTCTGGTTGCTTTACACCTGTTCCGGCAATCGCCGGAGGCAGGAAATCCTTCTGCCGCTTTGGATATTCCTCGCCCTCTTCACGAAAGGACCGGTCGGCATTCTGATGCCTCCCGTGGCGATAATATGCTTCTTGCTCTTGAAACGGCAGGGCCGGCAGATCGGGAAATACCTCGGTTGGAAGACATGGGGAATTATCGCCGGGCTGTGCGTCATCTGGTTCGGGGGCGTGTATCTCGACGGGGGAAAGGATTATCTTAACAACCTGCTTTTCCACCAGACTGTCGGAAGGGCCGTCAACTCCTTCCATCATAAGGCTCCCATCTGGTACTATTTTGTGGCGATATGGTACATTGTCGCCCCGTACATGTTCCTCCTCGTCGGTGCCCTGGTCTATTCCCTCTGTCATCCTGAGCGAAGCGAAGGATCTATGCGAAGCGAAGGATCTATGCGAAGCGAAGGATCTGGCGACAAGGAGCTATTTTTCTGTGTGACAATCGTTTCCACCTTTGTGATGCTGTCCTTGTTCAGCGGGAAACTCGCCATATACCTCGCTCCGATCATGCCCTTCATGGTCCTGCTTTTCGTGGAGGTGCTAGGGAGGACAGGGTGGAAGAAGTGGATGACCTGGTCCTTGGCCGTGCCTGCTGGGCTGATCGGGATCTTGGCGTTAGCCGCCGGGTTTGCCCTTGCTTTCGGGGAGAATATTCCCAAATTGGCTGAGCTGATGGCACCATATTCTTTCATCGGCTCATGGACACTCAAACTGGCGACGCTGCTCCTTTTCTCAGGAGCCGTGTTCTGTCTCTATTACCTGTTCGCAAAGAAGGTTCCAAGCGTCTCGATGATGTTCCTCGGGGCTTCATTGCTCCTGGCTGTTTACTCAGCCTCCTCCGTACTTCCCAAGGCCAATGATTGGATCGGCTACGGGAATCTCTGCCAGACAATTCCACAGGATGCTGATGTGGCTGCCGTTCAGATTCGCCGTCCCCTCCCGATGAAGGTATATCTTGGACGGGAAGTGACTGATTACCAAAAGGATTTTGAGGCTTTTTATGAGGCTGAGATCCTTGGGAGGAAACCCTCTGACAAGCCCTTGATTCTAGTGACCAGAACCAAGAAACTGTCATCTGACGAGGCTTTGGAAGCCTTCGTGAAGAACAATCAGCATTGGACCGTGGGTCCCTACATAGCCGTGAAATATAATCCAATCAATTAATAATTATGAGTACCGACAGATTTGATCTAGTGAAGGAGTCCTTCGAGAAGAAACCGGTCCCGGCTGCCAAGCCCGGAGATCTCCCTTCGCAATATTTCGGGGAATTGGTGTTCGACCGCCGCAAGATGGCGGCCTATCTTGACAAGGACACTCTCGGAGCGCTGCTGGACTGCATCGACAACGGGAAACATCTTGACCGGGCGACCGCTGACAAAGTCGCTGAGGGCATGAAGGTCTGGGCTTTGGAGCACCATGTCACCCATGTCACTCACTGGTTCCAGCCTCTTACCGAGGGAACGGCCGAGAAGCATGACTCTCTTATCGACTACGACGGCAAGGGAGGGGTCATCGAGAAGTTTGACGGGAAGGCTCTCGCCCAGCAGGAACCTGACGCCTCCTCCTTCCCCAACGGAGGCATCAGAGCGACCTTCGAGGCCCGTGGCTACACCGCCTGGGATCCCACATCTCCGGTATTCATAATGGACGATACTCTTTGTATTCCAACGGTTTTCATCTCCTACACTGGTGAGGCTCTGGATTACAAGACACCTCTTAAAAAATCCATAAAAGCTGTCTGCGACGCGGCGTTGCCGATATGCCAGCTTTTCGACCCTTCTGTCACGAAGGTTTTCACATATCTGGGTTGGGAGCAGGAATATTTCCTCGTGGATGAGTCGCTGTATGCGGCCCGCCCTGACTTGATGATCACGGGAAGAACCCTGATGGGACACGCCTCAAGCAAGAACCAACAGCTTGACGATCATTATTTTGGAGCTATTCCATCCAGGGTCGCTGAGTTTATGAGGGATCTTGAGATCGCCGGCCACAAACTGGGAATCCCGATCAAGACCCGTCACAATGAGGTGGCTCCGAACCAGTTCGAGCTTGCCCCGATATTCGGAGAGACCAATCTGGCTAACGACCAGAACCAGCTGCTAATGAACCTTATGAACCCGATCGCTCGCAAGCATGGTTTCGTGGTGCTACTTCATGAGAAACCTTTTGAGGGCGTGAATGGCTCCGGAAAGCACAACAACTGGTCCTTGGGAACGGACACGGGCACGATGCTGCTCGCTCCCGGCAAGGACGCTATGAGCAACCTCCAGTTCATCACTTTCTTCGTCAATGTGCTGGCCGCCGTCCAGAAGCATAACGGATTGTTGAAGGCGTCGATCGCGTCAGCGACGAACGCGCACAGGCTTGGTGGTAATGAGGCTCCGCCGGCGATTATCTCGGCCTTCCTGGGCAGAACCATGACCGGCGTTCTCAGAAAGCTTTTGGAAGTTCCCTCCGACACTCCTATAGAGATAGCCGGGAAGAAGGGCCAAAATCTTGGTCTTGTGGAGATTCCGGAAATATTCGTGGACAACACGGACCGGAACAGGACCTCCCCGTTCGCTTTTACCGGAAACCGCTTTGAGTTCCGCGCCGTCGGCTCATCGGCCAATTGCGCCGGAGCGATGACGACCCTGAACGCGGCCGTCGCTGAGCAGCTCATGCTTTTCAAAGACAGGCTCGATGTTGAGCTCTCTTACGGTAAACCTCTGAATGTCGCTGTGATGGATGTCCTAAAGCCGATAATAGCATCTATTATCGATGTGGTCTGCTTTGACGGCAACGGTTACGCTCCCGAGTGGGCGGAGGAAGCCCGGTTCCGCGGGCTCGACACCGAGACGAGCGTTCCTGAGATGATCAGGCAGTTCACGATGCCCTCATCGGTGGATATGTTCGCCAAGACAGGGGTATATACCTTGAAAGAGCTTGAGGCCCGCAATGAGGTCAAGTGGGAGATGTACATCAAGAAGGTGCAGATCGAGTCCCGGGTCATGGTCCGGATGGCGATCAACCATATCATTCCGGCCGCGCTTGACTATAAGAGCAAGCTGTTGAAGGAAGTCGCTCTGAGCCAGGGAGTTTTCGGCGACACTTCAGGTTGCTCGGTCGAGCTTGGGCTCATTAACCAGATCAATAGCTACATTGAGGAGATCAGCGCCAAGGCGGAGGCCATGAAGAAGGCCCGCAAGATGGCTAACTCCATCGAGGATCTTTACCAGAGAGCCGTGGCATATCATCGGATAGCGGAGGCCCTGGTTGATCTCCGCCGCCCTATAGACAAACTTGAAGAACGGGTTGACAACCGCACCTGGCCCCTTCCCAAATACCGCGAGCTGCTCTTTATCAGCTAATATTTTAGTAAACCAGCAGGTAGAGGCCGGCGGCGAGGAGGCAGCCGACCATGGGGCCGACTACGGGAACCCAGCTGTAGCTCCAGCCGCTGTCGCGCTTGCCCTCAAGCGGGATAAGCGCATGGATGCAGCGGGGACCGAGATCCCTGGCGGGATTGAGGGCGTAACCGGTCGTGCCGCCCAAAGACATACCCAAGGACATGATGATGGCTGTCACAGGAAACGCTCCGATGCTTCCAAGGCCGACACTGGGAGTGTTACCTTGGGTTCCGATGGCGAGGATAAGGAACACCAGCACGCAGGTGGCGATGATCTCGCTCAGGAGGTTCATGGGCTTATGGTCGATAGCGGGCATGGTGCAGAAAGTTCCGAGAATCCCGTCAGGATTGGCTGTCGAAGCTTTGTAATGGTCTCTGTAATAAATATATACAATACCGGCTCCGCAGAAACCTCCGAGCATCTGGGCGATGCAGTAGGGGAGTACCTCTTTCCAAGGGAAGGTCCCGGCCACGGCGAAACCGACAGTCACCGCTGGGTTGAGATGGGCACCTGAATATGGCCCGGCGATAAACACACCGGCCATTACCGCGAAGCCCCATGCGAGGGTTATGACGATCCAGCCGGCCCCTTTGGCCTTGGATCTCTCCAGGGTTGTGGCGGCGCAGACACCGTCACCCATCAGCACAAGCACGAGCGTCCCGATGAACTCAAAGACGCATTTGGTCCATAAAGTCACTTCCATGTTCTGAATATTTAAAGATTGTTGATTGTCCTTCTGATGGCGTCTGACCAGCCTTCTTTCAAGGCATTAACTTTCTCCTCGGGAGCTTCCGGGTGGAATACCCGCTCGGCGAGCCACTGGCTCTTGATCTCAGCTACGCTGTCCCAAAATCCGACCGCGAGTCCGGCTAGGTAGCAAGCTCCCTTGGCCGTCGTCTCAGTGACCTGGGGGCGGATCACATCCGCTCCGAGGATGTCGGCCTGGAACTGCATGAGGAGGTTGTCCCTGGAGGCTCCGCCGTCAACTTTGAGTTCAGAGAGCCTCACTCCGGCGTCTTTCTCCATGGCTCCCACAATGTCCATGGTCTGGAAGGCGATTCCCTCCAGCGCCGCGCGGGCTATATGTCCTGCCGTGGTTCCCCTTGTGATGCCATGGATGCCTCCCTTGGCGTACTGGTCCCACCAAGGGGCTCCCATTCCGGTCAGGGCCGGCACGAAGTAAACTCCTCCGTTGTCCGGGACTGTTCTCGCAAGTTCTTCCACCTCGGACGAGCTCTTGATGATACCCAGGCCGTCCCTGAGCCACTGGACGACAGAACCTCCTACGAATATGCTGCCCTCCAGTGCATAATTGACCGTATCTCCTATTTTCCAGGCGATTGTCGTCAGGAGGTTGTTCTTGGACATTATCGGTTCGGTTCCGGTGTTCATCAGCATGAAGCATCCGGTGCCGTAGGTGTTCTTCACACTTCCAGGCTCCGTACACATCTGTCCGAACAGGGCGGCCTGCTGGTCACCGGCCATGCCGGCCACCGGAACGCCCTCGGCGAACACGTCGCCTGAAGTCTCCCCATAGACCTCGCTCGAGGATTTGACCTGGGGCATCATGGAGATGGGAATATCCAGAAGGTCAAGCAGTTCCTGATCCCACTGGAGAGTGTTGATGTTGAACAGCATTGTCCTTGAGGCGTTGGACACGTCGGTGACATGCACTTTGCCTCCGGTGAGGTTCCAGACCAGCCATGAGTCCACAGTCCCGAAGCGAAGCTCTCCCTTTTCGGCTCTCACCCTGGCTCCGGGGACATTCTCCAGGATCCAACGGATCTTCGTGCCGCTGAAATAAGCGTCAATGATAAGGCCGGTCTTTTCCCGTATCATTCCTGTCAAGCCTTTTTCTTTCAGCGAGTCGCAATATTCGGCTGTCCTGCGGTCTTGCCAAACGATGGCGTTGTGGACAGGCTCACCGGTCGCGGCATCCCAGACAATGGTCGTCTCTCTCTGGTTAGTGATTCCGATCGCGGCGATCTCATCCCTGCTCAGCCTTAAGGCGGAGATAGCCTCCTGGGCGACTCCGATCTGGCTTGACCAGATCTCCATGGGATCGTGCTCAACCCATCCGGGTTTGGGGAAATACTGGGTGAATTCCTTCTGGGCGACCGACACGGCATTGCCGGCGTGGTCGAAAACGATAGCCCTGGAACTGGTCGTTCCCTGATCCAAAGCGAGTATGTACTTGTCCATATATCAGTTAGTTCAGTGTTATTCGACAATGGTTCCGAGCAAGGTCGCGGAGGTACAGTCGGTAACTTTGACCCGCACATAATCTCCGGCCTTGTGTCCCAGTCCCGGGAAAACGCACATCTTGTCGCTTCCTGTCCGCCCGCACAATTCCTCGGGGTTTCTCTTTGAAGGGCCTTCCACCAGCACTTCGAAAACCTTTCCCACATCCCTCCTGTTGCTCTCCAGGCTCAGCTGGTTCTGAAGCTCTATTATCTCATTAAGTCTTCTGGTCTTGACTTCCTGCGGGACGTCGTCCGGATAGTTCCTAGCCGCTATTGTCCCTGGTCTCTCAGAATAGCAGAACATATAGGCGTAGTCGAATCCGGCCTCCCTGAAAAGGGACAGGGTCTCCTGGTGGTCTTCCTCAGTCTCTGAGCAGAATCCAGCGATCACATCGGTGGTGATCCCGCATCCCGGGAGGACTTTCCGGATCTTACGGACGCGGTCCATGTACCAATCTCTCGTGTAGCGCCTTCTCATCTTTTCCAGCATGCGGTCGCTTCCTGACTGGACGGGGAGGTGTATGTGGTCGCAAATATTCCTGTGGGCGGCCATGGTCTCGATGAGCTTGTCGCTGATGTCTTTAGGGTGGTTCGTCGCGAATCGTACTCTCAAAGAAGGGTCTATCATGGCGACGGCTTCCAGCAGGTCGGCGAAGTCAACCTGGCGCTCACCGTCCTTCCAGAGATACGAGTCCACATTCTGTCCGAGCAGGGTGACTTCCTTGTAGCCTTTCGAGAACACATCCCTCGCTTCGGCGAGGATGGTCTCAGGATTCCTGCTGCGCTCAGCCCCGCGGGTGTACGGCACGACACAGTACGAGCAGACATTGTTGCAGCCTCTCATTATGGAGATGAAGGCTGAGACCCCGTTCTTGTCGGTCCTGACGGGGACTATGTCAGCGTAAGTCTCTTCCCTTGAGAGCAAGACGTTGATCGCCGGGTTGCCTGGAGTGATCTCCTTGACCATGTCCGGGATTGTCCTGTAGGTGTCAGGACCGGCGACAAGATCGACTTTCCCTGTCTTGGTGAGCTGGTCTTTCAGTCTCTCCGCCATGCAACCGACGATCCCCACAATCACTCCCGGGCGGGATTCTTTCTGTTTGCGGAAAACCTCAAGGCGTCCCCAGATCCTTTGTTCGGCGTTGTCCCTGACGGAGCAGGTGTTCGCGAGTATGATGTCAGCCTCGTCCATGTTGGCGGTTCGCTCATAGCCTTCTTTACTCATGATCGAGAAGATGACCTCTGAATCGACCACGTTCATCTGACAGCCGTATGTCTCTATGTATATTCTCTTTTTCATTGTCGATGGTGTATGTACAAAGATATGGATTTTTCAGCTAATAAGTATTTTTTCCTATATTTGTAGAACGTGAAATGAATTGCGGAAATGAGGAAATACTTGTCTCACATACTCTTAGTCCTTCTCGCGGCCTTGTCTATCCAGATTTGCGGATGCGGGAGTGTCGAGAAGGTGAAGGATATCAAAGTGACGTCCGTCGGGGTGGAGTCATACTCCTTCAGCGGGTTGCGTACGATCAACGCTGTCCTGGCTCTAGGAATAGACAACCCCACTTTCGCGTTCAAGGTTACCGGCCTGAACGGTATCCTCAAGTACAAGGGCGAGGATTTCGCCTTTTATTCCGCTGACACTATCAAGGTTGACAAGAAGTGCAGCAAAGTTTATGATTTGCCATGCTCCGCCACTTTGAGCGAGGGAGTGAGCCTGCGGAAAGCTTTGCAGATAGCGCAAGGCAATTCCCTGGAAGGCTTCACTACAGATGTGGAGGCTAAGGTCAAACTCAAGAGCGGTGCTGGTACTACCTTGAAGTTCAAGGATTTGGATTTACAAAAAATGGCAGAGGGAAAATGAGAAAGGTTTTTGTCTTGATTATAGCCATGGCATTGTGCCTTGGATTAGCGCCGGGAATGGGAGCGCAGGAACAGAGTGATGTCCCCGTCACCCCTGCCGTTGATTCCACTCTTATAGGGAAAAGCATCTTCAATCTGCTTCCCAATGTCACTGTCCATCAGTCACAGAGCATCCTGTCATCGATGAACCGCCAGATAGCCTCGAACTCATCGAGGAAGATTTCCGGATATCGGGTGAGGATATTCAATGACAACAAACAGAATTCCCGCGGAGCCTCTGAGGCTGCCATGGGACGTTTCAAGGGCATGTATCCTGGAATAGCGGCTTACAGGACATATTCGAATCCGTTCTTCAAGGTGACAGTGGGGGATTTCAGGACGAAATCCGAGGCCATGCGTCTTCTTCAGCAGGTCAAGGGTTCCTTCCCTTCCGCTTTCATA
>Ga0256407_10006111_pt1 | contig 18800 bp, 8 predicted proteins | sample RumenRJG_04DNA_FD_193489 | JGI IMG/M metagenome (GOLD analysis project Ga0256407, IMG submission 193489) | Bovine rumen microbial communities from Lethbridge, Alberta, Canada - RJG_04 | ecosystem: Host-associated > Mammals > Digestive system > Stomach > Rumen | place: Canada: Alberta | collected...
TTTAAAGCTTTTTCTTTACATAAAGGACAATTAAAAGAATTATTTCCATTATTTAAATTTGAAGTAATATATTTTTTTAAACTCTCACATTCTTTTTTTTTTTTTTCTAAATGTTGTTCATTTATTATTATATGAGTATTAAAATTTTCTATAATTTCATCAATTATTTTAGATAAATTTTGTATTTCATTTAAATAATTATTTATTTTTTTTTCTTGATTTTCAAATTTATGAACAAAATTTTGATTTTCTTTTTCTTTACGTTTAAGAGATAAATTAGTATTTTCTGCTTGATTAATTAAATTTTGAATTAAATTTTCATTTGAATCTATATTAAATGATTTTAACATTTCTTCTTTTTCTCCTTCTACAAAAATATTTGGTAATCTACAATTTTCATTTGAAAAATCAATTTTAATTTTAACATTTTTTTCAAATTGAAAAATTTCTCTAAAATCTGGAGTAACATCATTTTTATTTTCTTTTAAAAAAATATCTCTTAAATAATTTTCTTGATAAACCATTGCATTTATTTTAACAATTTCATTAGTTAATTTATAATTAAATATAATTTTCCTTTTAATTTCTAATAAAGTTTTTGAATATGCTTTTAAAAAATTATTAGGTGATAATAAATATTCAAAATCTTTACTTATATGAATTAATTTTTCAGAATAATAATTAAATTTTTGAATTAAAAATTCAAAATCATTTTTAATTCCTCTTAAATTATTAAATAATTCATTTATTTTAATAGAAAATCTTTCAATAGATTCTTTCATTTTATTTGTATATTCACTTAAAGGTTCTAAAGAAATTTGAAAACTTCTTAAAGAAGTAATATTTGAATATTTATCATTTAATTGTTTTATTGTATTACATGCATCATTTATTGAATTTACATAATTTGGATTTGAATTATATAAATTACTATTAAATATTTCTTTCATATTTAATAATTTACTTTTAAAAATTGAAAAATCATTTCCTAAATCAGTTATTAATGAATGTGCTTTTGGTGATTTATCTTTTAATAATTTTTCATATTCTTCACTATAAAAAGTCCATTCATTCTTTAATGGAATCATATTTGAAGATTTTTCATATTTTATTTTTTCTTTATTTTTATTTATTATTTTCTCTTTTTCATGATTTTTTTGAATTTGAATTGTTTCTTCTTCAACACAATTATTTCTCCATTTATTCATATCATTTTCATTATAATAAATATCAATTAAATATTTACAATTTGGAATTTTATTATTTAACATTTTAATTATTTCAGGATGTAATTCAGTATTTTTTATTTTTTGAATACTTTCATCATATAATTGAAGAGTATTTTTATTATTTTCAATAAAATCTTTTTGTTTCTTTTGTAAATCATTATAAATATTTAAACATTTAACATATAAATTTGAAATATTTTTATACATATTATCAACTCCTTCAGATTGATTTTTATAATTTTCTTTTATTTGTTCACATATTTTACAATTAATTTTCATATCTTTATAAATTGTTTTAAATTTATCAAAAAAATCCATCATTTTATTATAAGTTTCTTTTATATTTTCAGGTGAATAAATTAAATATTCTGAATTTTGTTTTAATAAATCCATTGATGAATCTACATCCGGTATACTATTTAAATTAATTGATAAAGTAAATGAAAAACGTTTGATTATTTTATCTAAATTATTTTTAAAATTTTTAATTTCTTCTTTAAAATACCTTTTACAATATAAAAAATATTTTGTTTCTGGAAAATATTCTATTTTATTTAATGAATTATATGTATTTCCTTTATTATCTAATATCATTATATCATTTGATCCTGCTGAAATAGTTTTCATAAAATTCTCACTTTGAGATAATAAATCTTCTTTATTTGATATTTGAAAAGATTCTCCAGTTTCACCTAATATTAAATAAGAATAAGACATTTAAATTTAATTTTTTTTTTTTTTTAATTTATTTAAAAAAAAATTTAAAAAATTTAAATTGTTTATTTATTACAAAGATAAAAAATTAATAATTAATAATTTTATTTAAAAATTTTTTTTAATTTTTTTTAAACTTCCATTTTTTGATATCATAAGACTTCCTTTTGAATTATTTGATGTTGGTAAAGATCTTAAATTTGAAGTTGATGAATTATCAGTTAAATTAGATGATATATTATTTTTTTTTCTTTCTTTTTCTAAAGTTTTTCCATAATAATCATTAATAATAAAATTTTGAAAATTTAAATATTTTTGAAAATTTTCTTCAACTGTTTTTAACATTTTTTCACTTTTTTCTTTTGTTAAAATATTTTTATTCATTTCATCTAATTTTTCTTTATAATCATTATATTCATCTTCTAATCCATTTATTATATAATTATTATCTTTTAATAATTTTTCTTTTTCTGTTTTTTTTTCTCGTATTAAATTTTCAATAATTTTATCATTATCAATTTTAAATTTTATTTTTTTTGATTCTACATCTTTTTTAAATTCCTTTTCTAATTCATCTAATTCTTCATTTTTTTCTGATAAATTTGTTTCTGAGTTAACATTATTATATTTTATTTTTCTTTTATAAATATTTTGTTCTTGATTTATATTATTATTATTTAAACTTTTATTTTTTTTAAAATTATTTGTTTTTTGAAATGGTATTTCGTTTTTTTTATTAATTTGTTGATAATATGAAATCATTTCTTTAGTAGAATTAATTTGATCATTTATTTTTTTAATAAAAACAATTAGATCTTTTAATCTTTTTCTTCTCATTTCTTCTAAGGTAATTTTATTATTATCATTATTATTATTATCTAATTTATTTTCTTCAATTAAAACATTATTTTCTTTTTTTTCAACATTTTTCTTCCTTTTAAAACTCATTTATTAATTTTGAATATGAATAAAATTGATATATTAAATAAATAATAATAAACAATAATTAAATTTAAAAAATAAAAAAAAAAAAAAAAAAAAAAATATAAAATTAAAAAAAAAATAAAATAATTAAAAAATAAAAAAATGAATGTTTCTCTAAATTTAAAAACAATAATTATTTATACTAAGGTCTTATTAGACTTGAATTAATAGAACAATTTTAAATTCAAATCAGTATTCTCAATAACACTTTTAATAAATGATAATAAAAAAATTAAAAAAATAATCCAAAAAGAAAATTTCAATTTTTTAAATAATTATATGAAATAGAAGAACTTGAAAAAATTTTCCTGATAAACCATATAATTTTTTATTTTCTATATCTTCTAATTTATTTTGAAAATATATACAAGATTCTATTGAAATATCTCTTCTTTGTTTATAATATAATAATATTCTTTTTTTTAAGCTTTGAGATTTCAAATTTTTTATCTTTTTTTGATTTATTAGGTTCAAATGTAAATACAACTGAAGAAGAATTTAAAAAAATTGAATTTGATTTGTATTTAATATATATGGAATTTGTGAATAATTAAAAAACCTTATTTTATTTTTTGTTCTAATAATAAAGAAGATAAAAATTCATTTATAATATGTAAGAAAATAAAGAAGAAACTGAAATGGAAATTTTAAAAAGAAATATTGATTTTGTATCTATTTTTAACCCTGGAATTATTATTGAAAAGAAAAAAAAGAAACTGAATAAAAAAAAATTAGAATATTTATAATTATTTGTCATATTAATAAATTATCTAAATTAAATATTTTACATATTTATATTTATTTATAGTATGATAAATTAATTGTTTTTTAATTAAAAAGTAATTATATATATTATTAAAAATGAAAAACATATCAAAATTATCATTCAAAAGTTTAAAATATTCAAATGATTTCTTATTTGATAGAAGAGAAAAAGAAAGAGAATTAACAGAACATTTTAAAACAAAAGGAACATTTAATTCTTTAACAAATCAAAGTCATTCAAAAAATCTTTCTCACTATCCATATATTAAAACATATTATACAATAACAACAAATCCTTCAACTGAAAAAGCAAATTCAACAATTCGAACTAAGAAAATGAGAAAAATATTAAGATCAAATCTTGATATATATAATAATGTATTTAATAATAATATTCAATCTGATTTTAATATATATAATAATTCAAATAATAATATTCATAGAAGTAGTTATAGTAATAATAATAGTAAAAATCATATTTATCAAATATCAAATTATAGTAATAGTAATAGTGATTTTAATTATAGTAATTTTTATATTACTGAAAATCCTTTTAAGTCAGAAAGAATGACAAAATCAAAAATATTAAAAGATTTTTCAATTGATGAAAAACAAAAAGATGAAGATATAAATTTAATAAGATTATTAAAATCTTTTGAAGAAAGTAATATTAAAAAAAATAATGAAAATAAATCATTAATTGATAATAAAATTATTTCAATAAATAGTATACATACTCCAATAAAAAAATTTATAAATCAAACTAGAGAAAAAATATTATTAAAATATACAAGTGATATTAAAAAAGAAATATCAACAAATTTACAAGAAATGTATAAAAATGAAATTGAAAAAGTAGAAGATACAATTAAATCAACAAAAACAACAAATAAATTATTTAATGAAACATTCTTAATAAAATTTAATGATTATGTAAAAGAATTAGAAATTCAAAGAGAAGTTAAAAAATCAGAAAATACAAATTTAATTCAACAAATAATAAAACAAAAAATAGAAAATTCTCAATTAGAATCAAAAATAAGAAAACAAGAAGTAGAAAAAGATAATATTTTAAGATGGATTTTTTTTCAAATATCAGTTAAAGAAAATAAATTAAATATACCAAGTTATTATAAATCATTAATAGAAGAAACAGAAGAAAATATGAGAAAAATATTTGATAATCCTTCTAATTTCTTAGAAGAAAATAATCAAAAAGGAAGACCTTTAAAAAGATTAAGTACAAGAAAAAAATTTGAAAGAAGATCAACAAGAAAAAGTATTGGTTTTTTAGATAAATTTATAATACAATCTATAAAAGTTAATAATCAAAGTACAAATAGTATATATAAAAATATTACTATAAATGAAGCACAAAGAATAAGAGATTATAAATATAATTTATGTTATGATACTCCAGAAGATTTTATGGATGCTTTAAAAAAATATGAATTTAATCTTATGAGTTATTTACAAGAAAGTAATAGATTAAAAGTTTCTATTAAAGAATTAAAAGAAGAAAAAATTGAATTTCAAAAACAAATTAATTTAAATTTAAAACATATGAATGATATTATAAAAAAATCAGAATATACTTTAGAAATTCAGAAAAATAAATATGATTTATTATTAAAAGAAAAACAACATTTACAAACATCAATGTTGACTTTTAATAATAATAAAACAAAAAAAAAAGAAAAAAGAATAAGTATATATAAAACATTTTTAAATCCATATGAAAAAGCAAAACCTAATTTATTTAATAAAATTCAAGAATTATATCAAACTTGTTCTCAAATTCCTTTAACTGAAGTAATAACAAGAGATTTTATATCAATTAAAAAAATTTATACTAAACAAGAAGATGAAATGATTGATATGTTAACTGAAATTGAATTAATAATTGATTATTTAATATTTAAACATTATAATTATAAAAATGTTAATGGTATGTATTATGATTTATATAAAAAAATACAATCTTCTATTGAACATAATAGAAAAATAGAAAAAAATAGAAAACAAAAACAAGAAGAAAATGATAGAATATCAAAATTAAAAAATAAAATTGAAATTAGAGATAATAAAATTTACTTTTTACCTAGAAGAAAAATTGAACAATATGGGATTGGATTTCAAAAAAAAAAAAATAAGAGTAATAATGAGAATAATAATACTAATCCAGGAATTGCAGATTTTCTTTATGATGAAATTTAAACTTTTTAATTATAATATTTATTTATTCTAATTTATAATTTTTTTTATTAAATTAAAAATGAATTTAAGTATTTGTGTAAATAATAATAAAAACAAAGTAAAAAAAAAATATTAAAATAAGTTTTATAAAAAAATAAAATTTTTAAAAATATAAAATTAAAAAATAATTATTAAATTATTAAAATATGAAGAAAACAAAAAATTTTAAATATAATGTTAACATATAAATCAGATTTTCAAGGATATTCATGTAAATTTTCTCCATTTTCAAATAATATAATAGCAAGTTGTTTTAATCAATATTACGGAGTAATTGGAAATGGAAAATTATCTCTTTTATCATTTACAAATAAAGATATAAATTTAATAAAAGAATATAAAACAAATTCAGGAATATTTGACATTACATTTAGTGAATCACATAAAAATTATATTTTATCATGTCAAGGTGATGGGACAATTAAATTATGGGATTTTTTAAATAATAATAATTTACCTTTATTTAGTATTAAACAACATGAAAGTGAAATTTGGAATATTAATTGGAGTCATTTAATAACAAATTTAATATTGTCTTGTGGTTCAGATAAAAATTTAAAATTAACTGATGTTACAAATGGAAAAATTTTAAATTGTTTTTCTCATAATAATTTAATTTATTCTTGTATTTTTCATCCTACTTTATCAAATGTTATTTCTTCTACTTCAAAAGATAAAACTTGTAAAATTATTGATTTTAAATCTAATAAAGTAATTAAAATTTTTAAATATAATTTTGAAATTTTAACTTGTGATTTTAATAAATATGATAATTTAATTGGATTAGGTTATTCAAATGGATTAATTCAAATATTTGATTTAAGAAAAAGTGATTATGAAATTTTAACTTTAAATGGACATAATTTATGTGTTAAAAAAATAATTTTTTCACCTTTTGATTCAAAAACTTTAATTTCTGTTTCTTATGATATGAATGTTAATTTATATAATATTTCTTATTCTATTCCTATTAAAATTTTTAAACATCATAAAGAATTTGTTTATGGATGTGATTTTTCTCTTTTTAATAAAAATTTAGTTTCAAGTACTTCTTGGGATAATACTTTATGTTTATTTAATTTAAATTAAAAAAAATGAAAAATAAATAATTAAATTAAATTAAGTAAATAAAATCTAATAAAAATTTTAAAAAATAAATAAATAAATATTTTCAAAATTTATTTTAACAAAAAGCAAAATTATAATAATCAAATTTAACAATATTATCTTTAGAATTACCACCAAGTTTTTCAGGAGAAAGAGAAGTTAAAAATTCTTTTAAATTAAACAATTCACCTTTTTCATCTTGCCAAATTTCAAATAAAAATTGTTTTAAACTTTCAATTTTATCAATTAAATATTCATCATCTTCAAACCAAAATTTATAATTGAAAAAATCATCTTTTTTAATAAAACAACCTTTACTAATTTTATCTTTAAAATAATTATTAATTAAATCAATTTCTTCATTTTGAATAACTTTACTTCCAATAATAGAAATAACTGTAAAAAATCCACCATAATTAATATATTCTTCATAAACATTTTCTTTATCAATAATATCTCTAAATTCATTATGAATATTAAATTTATCAAAATCATCTTTTTCTCTATAATCATATTTAAATTTATCAACTAAATTCATAACTTCTTTATAAGAAAGAAATTTTAATGGTTCTGAAATTCCATTATTTAAATTTTTTTTATTTAATTCATCTCTATTAAAAAAAACTTCTTTAATAAACATTTCTTTAAAAACATTAAAGCAAATAACATTATTTTCAACATTAAATTTTTTTAAATCTTCATAAAATAATTTTAAAGATAAAACATCATAATTAAAATTAATATGAAAATGACTTTCTCTTTTTTTACTTCCTAAAATATGTTCATAATTAATTTGATGATAAATTTCATCAATAGTTGAAAATTGATCCATATGAAAATTATCAAATAAATCAATTGGTATATTTTTCATATTTTCAACATAATTTAATAATTTTTTTTTTACTTCTTGCATAGCTTTATCTTGTAATCTTACACTTACAATAATCCAAGAATCCATATTATTATGAACTCTATCTCTTGTATATTGTAATTTTTGTAAGAAATTTAAAGCAAAATATTTTATTACTAATACTCTATATTTATATTTTAATTTTTCTTTATCTATTATTTTTTTTACTATTTCTTCATTTGAATGTTCATGAAATTTTGAATGTGTTGTTAATGAAGAATTTATATCTGTTTTTTTTCTATGTTTTGATACTGTTGATTCGTTTAAATTTGATGAATTTGATTTTATGTATTTTTCTAAATTTTTTATTTTTTCTTCTTGGTTTAATATTATTTTTATACAATTAAAAAATATTTTTTTTATATTTTTTGTGTAAAAATTTAATGATTCATGTTTTAAACATTTTGGTATTTTTTCAAATAATAAATCACTATTTATTTCTTTTTTCTTTTTTTTTTTATTTGTATTTTTTTCTTCTTCTTCATTTAATTTTTTTTTACCAAAAATTATACAAATAATATCAATAGAAGTTAAAAATTTATCAGTTTCTAATTTTATTAAATCTATAATACTCAAATAAAATTTTTCCATTTCATTTTCAAAATATTGTGAAGAAAAAATTTCATTTAATTCAATAATACATTCAGTTTCTTTTTGACGAACATATAACCATAATTTATTATTTAAATCTTCAATATCATTTTTAAATCCTTCAACAACAACTTCAGTATTAATAATTTTTGGATATTTTTCTCTAAAACTATTATATTTATTAATAAAAACTTTTATTAATTTTCTTTTTTCTGTTGGAATTTCTAAAAATTGTTCAAATTTCCTTTGAATTAAATTAAATCTTTTACATAAATCATCATATTGTTTATCATTAAAAAAAATAAATTCTCTTAATCCATTTTTATATTTTTCATTTAAAGTTATTATTTCTCTATAAACATAATCTGCACAATCTGATATTAAAGATAATTCTTTTTCTTTTTCTTTTTCTTTTTTTAAAAGATTTAATTGAGATTTTATTTTTTCAACATGTATTTTTTCTTTTTCATCATCTTCATCATCATGTTTTAAATCAATATATATATTTTTTTCTTTTTTATCTTTTTCTATATGAATCATTTTTAATAAATTATCAATTATATAATTTGAAATATCTTCTTTAGTTTCTAAATTATCAATTTGTTGAAAAAGATGAATATTTTCTAATTTTTCTTTTTGAAAACCATGAATTTCATTTTTTTCATTTTTATCATTTTTTTCATTATTTTCATTATTTTTTTTAAGTATAAAACCAAATTTTGAATAAAATCTTTCTATTTTATTCCAATTTTCATTATATTCTTTTTTTAAATTCTCAAATTTTTCTCCTTTAAATTCTGGTACTTCATTTTCTAATCTTTCATATATTTTCTTATCAATATTAATTTTACCATCTATATTTATTTGACTTTCATTATAAACTTTTCCTGTAATTGGATCATATTTTATATCTTTTAATCTTTCATTAATAATATCTTCATTAGTATTTAAATTAATAATAAAATCTAAACCACTTTTTCTAATTGAATTATCATCTTTTATTTTAAATCTTATATCAATTAAATTTGATAATAAATCTAATTCTACTTCTTTTATTGGTTTTGGTATTGTTGATGGATCAATATAATTAGTTAAATATTTTTCTAATAAAACACATTGATTTAAATTTTTTGGATAATCAATTATTATAAAACCTTTATAAGTTTCTTTTTCAATATTTTCAATTTCATTTTGTAAATTTTGTTCATCTTTAATATTAGGTTTATTTGATTCTTCATTTTCTTTTTTTAATATTGTTAATTTATTATTTAATTCTTTTAATTTTTCTTGTCTTGTTATTATTTCTTTTAATATTACTTCATCATTTATAATTGGGAATTCACTTTCAATTTTTTCAACTAAATACTTAAATAATAAATCATCAGAAGGAATTTTATTTTCATTTTCATCTTCTAAATAAGACATAATATCTTTATTTAATGATTTAAATTCTTCAATTTTTTTATTTTTTTCTTCATTCATTTCATCAATTTGATTAGGTTTTAAATTTTTAAATTTAGGATTATTTTCAATAGGTTCATTTATTTCATTCCATTCATTAATTTTATTATTAATAACATCATAAACAGAAATAATTTTAATAAGAGGAAATTTATTATTAATTATTTCAGCTTGAGTTTTTTTTCCAGAAAGTGGATAACCAATAAAGCATATTTTAATAGGAATATAATCCCATTTTCCTTTAATTTGATTATTTTTAATATTATTATTAGAAGGAAATTTATATTCTAAAACATTATTAATTAAATCAGCAAATCGATAATTTTTAACTGGAAATTTTGACATTGAAACATCTTCAATTTGACTTTTTGTTGGTTCAAAATCTTCATTTAAATTATGAAAAATATCATTAAATTCAATACTAACTCCTCTTATATTATTAGGAATAATATATCTATCATCCCATTCTCCTGCATAATTTATATAATCTAAAACTTCTCTTTCTTTATCAATTGTCCATTTCATTTTTTCTTTTTCTCCTATTAATGAATATAATTTTTTCATTTCAAATAATTCTTTATCAAAAAATGGTTCTTTAATTGGTTTTCCATTTACAAATTTTTCATTCCATTCTTTATATTCTGGTAATTCTAATAATTCTTTTATATTTTCAATTTGATATAAATAACCTTCAAATGTATAATCTATTATTTGATGAGTTATTTTTCTTATTAAAGGATAATCGTTTATTATATTGTTTTTTTTTATTTCTGATTTTAGAATTGTTTCTTTTAAATTTAATTTGTTTAATTGTGAAAAAAAATTTGATTTGTTAAATGTTATTTCTGGTTCATTAAATTGGAATTTGAAATTTGAAAATTCTTTTGTGTTATTTGTTCTTATCATTATTGTTTTAAATTTATTTATTCTTTTTGATAAGTCATTTTGTTTTTTTTCTTCTCTTATATTATAATCATAATTTAATCTTCTATTTGTACATGAATTATTAAAAGATTCTTCTTTTTGAGTTTTATTTAAATGAAATAAAGAATTATCTTTATTAAAGAAATTTCTATATGTTTTTGGATTTAAAGTTTTACCTAAATCAATTTTTTGTTGATTTTCTTTTTCTAATTGGAATTTTTTTTTTAATATAATTCTATCTTTTAATTGTTCTTTTATTTTTGCCATAACAGTATCTTGAGACATATCAATATTAAAACTTCCATTTAAAAACTTTAATTTTTCATAATTTATATAAAAACCAATTGTATTTAAATTTTCTTTAAAAGAAGTAACATTAAAATTATCTTTTAAAATTTTTCTATTTTCTTCTCCAATATCAGTATTTAACATATAATTAATATCTTTTTTATGTAAATCATGTTTTTGTAATTTATAATTACTTGATTTAATTGGATTTAATTTTTCACTTTTTGTTAATTTAAATATTTGTTCATTATTATCAATTGTTTTTTTTTCATTATCAAAATTATTATCATTAGTTAAATTAATATCATCTTCATTTTTATTTAATTTAACTTCACTATCATAAAATTCACTTGGTAATTCTACCATAGAACCTTTTTTAATAAATTTAGTTTTTTTTAATATTTGCTCAATAAAAGTAATTTTTTTATTTTTTTTAGGAGAAGTAAAAATAGTTTCTTGATTATTATCATATGTTTTATTTGTATTATTATCTTCTTTTCCAATAATTGATTCAACATTAAATTTTGCCATATCATCAAATCTTTTTTTTATTTCTTCAAAATCAGCAAAAATATCAATTGTTTTAATATTATCAAAATTTATTTTTTTTTTATTTACAGAAACTCTTATTTTATATATTAAATTCATTGCTGCCGTTAAATCTTTTTCTAATATAGGATTAATCATATTTGGTGTTAAATCCAAATTACAAGTTTGTTTTAAATCTTTTGTTAAATGATCAAAATTTGTTTTTTTTGAAAAGTAATCATATGCATCATAGTAATTTTTTAAAAAATGATCTAAAGTTATTAAACTTAATTTAAATAGTAAATTTCCATATTTATATCCTGTATAAAAATCTTCTTTAAAGTCTTTTATATGAGGATACATCCCTACTTCATTGTTTAACCAATTATATATTAATTCTGACATTTTTTAATCAGTTATTTTTTAGTCTTTTTTTAATTTTTAAATTTATTTTTTTATTTTATTCAAATAATATTTTTTAATATATAATATTTTTTATATAATATTTTTTGAAAATTATTTTATTTTTAGTATTTAATATAAAATTAAAATTTAAATAATTTAATAATAGTATTTTGGTTTCAAAATATATAAATAATATTTAATTATTGATATTACTATTATTAATTTTCATTTTTTTTCATTTGATTTTTTTTTTTTTCTTCTATATTTTTTAATTTTGCAGTTCTTATAATTTGTTTTAAAACTTCATTATTTTCATCATCAGAATCATTTAAAAAAGATTCAGAAATATTAATATTATCAATATTATTATTAATACTATTATTATTAATCAAAGAATTTTTAATATTATTATTATCACTATTATTATTAATACTATTATTATTAATCAATGAATTTTTAATATTATTATTATCAATATTATTATTAATACTATTATTAATACTATTATTATTACTAAATGGATTTTTAATATTAAGATTAGATAATTTTATATTACCATTTTGATTATCATTAAATCCTTTAATAATACTAACTTTAATATCAAAAGGATTTTTTTCATTATCAACAACATTACTATTATCAAGATTTGAAATTCTAGATAAAGAAAATTTTTTATCATTTAAATCTTTAATTTTAGGATTTGTAGAAATATTTGATAAATTTTTTAAAACAGATAAATCTAATTTTGAATTTGATAATGATTGTTCTTTCCATTCACTAACTTCTAATATTACACTATGAATTGGATTATATCTTTCATTTACTAAATTTTGAGTTTTTTCTAATTCATCAAGTGAATAAGAATATTCATCTTCATCTTTATTATCATCCATATCATAATTATTATTTATTTTTGGTTTATATTCTTTTTCATTATTTATATTTGAATTTGAATCATTTTGATTTTGGTTTATAGGAATTTCAATTTTTTGATTTTTATTTATTGGATTTTGAATTATTGGTTTTTCAATTATTTCATTTTTGTCTTTTTCTTTTTCTGTATTTAAGTTTTTTTTTTGTTCTTCTATATCATTTTTATTTTCTATTTTTGTAGTTTCATTTGTTTTGAATTGTATTTGAAAAGGATTATCTTCATTTATATTTTGAGTTTGTCTTATTTTTTCATCATCTTTTTGGTTTTTTTGATTTATTATATTATTATATTCTTTATTTTGATTTTGTAAATTTATTTTTTCATTTATATTATATCCTGGAATAATAATTTTATTAATATTATTATCTTGAATGTTTGTTTTATTATTGATATTATATTCATTTTGATTTTTATCATTTATTATATAATTATTATTATATTCATTATATGAGTTATTTGGATTTATTTTATTATTAATATTATATTCTTTATTTTGATTATTTTTATTTATATTATTATTATTATTATTATTATAATCTTTATTTTTTATTTTATCATTTAAATTTCCTTGAGTATCAATTTTATTTTTAATATTATAATCTTTAATATTTATTTTATCATTTAAGTTATATCCTTGATTTTTATTTTTTGAATTTATTGTATTATTAACTTTTAAATTTTCAGAATTTTGAATTTTATTATTTTGTAGATTTATCATTTTAATATTTTTATTATTATTTTCATAGTCAAAATCTTGATTATAATTATTATTATTTATGATATTATTATTATTTCTAATATTATCAATATTAGCATTATTATTTTTTTCATTGAATATATTATTATTCCTTAAATATTGTTTATTTACATTATTATTTTGATAATTTCTTTGAATATTATTATTATTTTTATTTTGATTAATAGGTATATTAATTGTATTGTTTTCATTTTTTATTTCCATTTTATTTTTTTTATTCTCATCAAAACTCTTTACATTATTTATATTATTTTTATTTAAATTCATTTTATTATCCTCAAAACTCTTTTTATTTTTAATATTATTTTTATTTAAATTTGTTTTATTATTTCTTTCTTCATTTTGTATAGGCAATTCTTCAATTAATACATTATCAGAATCTTTTTTATCTAAATCGAAACATTGTACTATTTTATCTGCTAAAAAACTTAAATTAATACTATCATTTTCAAATTCATTAATATCATAATTATTATTTTTATTTGGATCAAAATTAAATCCATCATTTTTTCTTGGTGTTGTATATTGTACATAAAAATTATTTTGATAATTATTTATATTTGGAGTTGATATATTTGTTTCATTTTTAATATTTTTTTTATATTTTTCAAGACTAAAATCTCTATTTTTAATTTCATTTTTATTATTATGTGATTCATTTAAATTTTTATATGAAAAATGATTTGATAATCTTCCTAAATCTTCTGAAATATTTCTTTTATTAGAATTTATATATTTATAATAATTATTTGTATTATTTATAGGAATATTCTGAATATAATTATTTGTTTTTTGAATAAGTATATTATTTGAATTATTTGTATTTATTAAATTCTTTTGAGGAATATTATAATATTGATTTAAAGTTTGGTAATTAGGTTTATTTAATATATTATCAAAATTATTATTTTTTATATTTTTATATGAAATGTTATTATCAAAATTTCTATTTCCAATATAATTGTTATTTTGATAATTAATTGTGTAATAATTTGGATTAATATTTGGATTAATATTTTGAGTATGATTGAAATTTTGATTATTAAAATCATTTAGTTCATTCATTCTTTTTTGAAATGAAAATTTATTATTATTAAGTTCTTGAATAGAATTATTCATATAATCATTTTTCACATTTCTATTCATTGCTTTATTTAAAGTTTCTTCTAAAATTTGTAAATTTTGATTTATTGTATTATTAAATTGTGTTTCATCAATATCATTAAGTTCATTAGTATTATAAATATTTTTTCTAATATTTATATTAGTTCTTGGAATCTCTCTTTGTAAATATTTATTATTATAATTATAATTAGTTTTTTTCATTAAATTTATATCAATATTGTTGCCTCTATCATGAAAAATATCATTTTGAAATTGATATTTAGAATAGTTATTCATTTATCTTAATGTCTTTTTTTTTATTATTTATTTAATAATATATTAAATACTACTAATTTATTTAAATTAATTATAATAAATTTATTATTTTATAGTTTTATACATTTATTTGGTTTTTTATACACTAATAAACATAAAGAAAATACTATTTTAAATATTAACTATATTTTTTCTTTAATAATTTATAAAATGTTTATTTTTTAACCATTATTATACCTATAATTATTTAAAAAGTTTTTCTTTTTATTATTTTACAATGCTTATTTATATATACAGACTTTTTTACTGGTCTATCAAACCTAATTATATTAATAATATTAAAAATTTTTATTATTTTTGATAATTTTATCAATAATAAAATAAAATTCGCCTTCATTAACATAAAGTTCAAAATTAATTTTTGAAAGAAATGAATATTCTAAAAAATTTATTTCATTTAAATTTAATCCACCAATTTTAGCAAAATGAGAATTTTTATAATTGATTTCTTCATTAAATTTACTTGCAATTAAACAAGATGCTAATATTATCCTGTAAATATTATTTTTAGAAATAAAATAATTATATTTTTCTATAATATGCAAAATGTAAATAAATGAAAGTATTAATGTTGATTTTTCGAAATTTGTATATTTAATTATTCTTTTCAAATATTTTTCTATTGTTAATACAGGAATTTTATTTGAATAAAAATCATCATTTTCTTTTTCTTTTTTCTTTATTTTATTTTGACGATTTAGTTTTATCATTTTAATAAAATAATTTGAAATATAAAATATTATATCTTCCATATTTATATTACAAATGTCTTCAAATATAAAATTTTCAGTTATAGACTCAATTGTTGTTGAATTATTACTAATTGAATATTCACTTTCCATTTATTATTTTTATTTTAATAAATTTTATCAAATATAAAATTTGTTTATTTAAATTTATATTTGGGATTATTTATAAAATAATTTAAAATATTTAATTCATAATATAAAATTAAATTAAATTATTTAAACAAAAATAAAACAGTTAAAAAAAGCATTGAAAAAAATTAAAAACAAACATTAAATTAAAAATAAAAAAATAAATAATAAATTGATTATAAAAAAATTATCATATTTTATAATCCAAAAAAACAACTTACTCGATAATTCCAATATATAAATCAAGTTAAATAAATTAAAATAAAAAAATAGAATTAAAAAATATTTAATATCATCAAAAAAAGAAAAAAAATGGAATCAGAAAAAGAAAATAATGAATCTCAAAATAAAAAAATTCAATGTATAATATGTAATGAACAAAAAGATTTTTTTTCAATTGGTATATGCAATCATGAAGTATCTTGTTTATATTGTACATTAAAATGTCGTTCATTTTACAATGATAAAAGATGTCCTTTATGTAATATTATATTAAATGAAGTTTTCATTTTTCCAATTTCAGAAAAACACAATTTTGAAGAATTAAATAAAAATGATAAAAGTATATATTTTCAAGATGATGATTTTGAAAATAATGGAGTATATTATATTGATATATCATCAAAAGAAGAAAGTTTAAAATTAAAAGCATTTAAATGTCCTATTAATATTTGTTTAAGTGAACCTTTTGAAAATTTTAATCAATTAAATAAACATTTAAATGAAAATCATATGAAATATTATTGTAATATTTGTTTAAAAGATGGTAAAAAATTCTTATCAGAACAATTAATTTTTTCAAAAGAAGAATTAAAAAATCATATTAAATTTGGTTCATATAAAAATGATATTTTTCCTCATCCAAAATGTCCTTTTTGTAAAGATTTATATTTTAATGATGAATTATTATTTAAACATATGTCACAATTACATTTTTTATGTGAGATTTGTAAAAATAAAGAAAAAAAAATAATTTTTTATTCTGTTCTTCCTAATTTAGTTCAACATAATAAAATTAAACATTATTGTTGTCCTTATAAAGAATGTGTTAATGATTTATATGTTTCTTTTGGTACTGAAAAAGAATTTACTGGACATTTAATTTCAAAACATCATATGAATGATATTGGGGGAAAATTAAATAAAATTATTATTGAAAATCAACCTCAAGAATTTATTTATCCTGATAAATATGATATTTCTTTAAATAAAGATGAATTTAATTTTAGTGATTATATAAAGAAATTAAATGAAAGATATATTAAACATAAGGATGATTTAGAAAATAAAATAGTAATTGAGAATAAATTTAATGATAATAAATTTGATTATAATGATATTGAAATTGAAGTTATTTATACAAATGATAATAATAATAATAAAAATAATTATAAGAATAATAATAACAATAATTATAATAATAAAAATAAAAATAATAATAATAATAATAATAATAATGATAAATTAAATATTAATTCCACTTCATATATTCCAAAATCAATAAAAGGAAAGTTTAAAAATCAAGATTTTAAACAAAATAAAAATAACCAAATTATTATTTTAGATGATAAAAATTCAAATCATAAAAAAAGTGATTCTTTAGATTATGAATTTCTATTTCAATATTATTTAACAATTATTAAAGATTATATAATAAATAGAATTAAAATAAGAGAAGTAGATGAAGATGAAATTAAATTACCAAAAGAAACAATATATCAATTAATTATGATAATAAATAAAATAGAAACAAAAAGAAAATTATTAGAATTATCCTCAATTCAAAATTTTGGTTTACCAATGGAAAGTATAAATAAAATTAAAAATCTTTTAATTTCAGAAACTAATGATTCAAATAAAGAAAAATTATATATTGAATTTGATAATTTAACAATGAAAAATATGTTAATTTTATATAAATATATTTCTACTGCTTTAAAAAAAATTAATGGCTCTTTTTTTAAATTAGAATTTGAACAAATTGATGAAGATTTATATGAAAATTTTATTAAAAGACCAATTACAATTGAAAAAAAAATTGAATCAAAAAATAATAGTTTTGCTATAAATTATATTGTTAATGGTAATAAAATAGCATTTGAACAATATAAAAGTCATAATCATAAAAAGAAAAAAGGAAAAAATTGGAATAAAAAAAATATTCCTGGATTAAGTGGAAATAGTAATCAAAAAATAACTAATATTTATAATATAAATAATAAAGTTAATGAAAATAAAAAAGATTTAAATGAAAATGTAGATAAAAAAGAGAATCAAAATCAATCATTAAATGAAATAAAAAATGAATCAAATGAAGAAGAAGAAAAAGAAAAAGAAATTATAAAAAAATCTGATAGTGAAGAAGATAATAAAAAAGATGATATTAAGAATAAAAATCATAAAGAAAATAAAAATGAAATTAGTAAACTTTCTATGTTAATTAATAATAATGTTATTCCAAATGATAATACATATAATACAAATAATTATATTTCAAATGATAAAAAAAAATATGGGAAAAAAGGGAAGAAAAAAGGAAAATTTATTGATTTTGATGATTTCAATAATAAATAGATTTAAAATCAAAAAAAAAAATTTCTGTTATTTTATAGTATAGTTTAATATATTA
>Ga0256407_10006112_pt1 | contig 18798 bp, 13 predicted proteins | sample RumenRJG_04DNA_FD_193489 | JGI IMG/M metagenome (GOLD analysis project Ga0256407, IMG submission 193489) | Bovine rumen microbial communities from Lethbridge, Alberta, Canada - RJG_04 | ecosystem: Host-associated > Mammals > Digestive system > Stomach > Rumen | place: Canada: Alberta...
CGTGTGAGCTTAAGACATATTCGCTTAACGAGTTGATGGGGACTAAGCTTCGCGCGCTATACCAGAGGAAGAAGGGGCGTGATTTGTTTGATCTTCACCTTGCGCTGCCGCGCGTTGACTTGCCGACGGTTGTGCGTGTTTGGCGCGAATACATGGGATTCCGTGGCGGCGAAATTCCGACGGCTAAGCAGTTTATCCTGAATATGGACGAGAAGATGCGTCTGAACGACTATCTGGGTGACGTTGATCCACTCTTGAGGCGTGGGGTCACGTTCAATCCCCACGAAGCCTATTCGGCATTCAAGGAGATTGTCTTGCCGCACATCTGAATCTCCTCTGAAAGTTATCTAGACAACCGAGGCCTTCTGGCAGTCTATTTGGTATAATTCACCCAGAGGGTAAATCATGAAGACAGTCGTGTTTGCACTGGTTGCCGTACTGGCGGCATTCGCGTCGCAGTGCCGTGCGTCGGAGACGCCTGACGACTTCCTGCCGTGCGGCAGTTTGACGCCTTGACGCACGAGGTGCGCCGCCAGACCCGCGCCCGTGCCCGCCGCGACGAGACCGATTTCACGTATTTTGTCGCCGGCCTCGATTGGCGTTTTTGATGTGCTTCCTAAAAAAGATAGTGCACTTCCGATTTAAGATAGTGCATGATCTAAGGGAATATGATATCCTATGGAAACAAAATCCGAGGAGAAAAGGATGATTATTAACATCAAGAGAATAAATGCGGCGATTGCCATCGCTGTGGCTTCGGTTTTGACCGTGATGGACGCTTGCGGCGATTCTCTTCGCGACAATTTCATCAATCCGCCGGACTCCGCCAGACCCCACACCTGGTGGCACTGGATGAACGGGAACGTGTCCAAAGAGGGGATAACCGCCGATCTCGAGGCAATGAAAGCCAACGGAATCGCAGGAGCCAACATATTCGCCGGCGGATCCGACGTCCCGGCGGGTCCGGTCGGGTTCGGATCCGATGAATGGTACGATTGCTTCCGATGGGCTGCGAAGGAATCCCGCCGCCTGGGAATTTCGCTCGGAATGATGAACTGCGCAGGGTGGGCCGCCAGCGGCGGACCGTGGGTAGCGCCCTCGAACAGCATGAAGGAACTTGTGTTCTCGGAAACGGTAGTCAAAGGGCCGATGGACTTTTCCGGCAAACTGCCGCGAGAGGAAAAAGACAATGGATTCTACGAGGACATAGCCGTCCTCGCCTTCCCCACGCCAAGCCGGGAATTGGAGGATCGCGAAAAGGCCTCGTCGTTCACGGCGTTTGTCATGAGAGGAACCGACATCCTCTCGTCTTCCAGCGTCGATGGACTCACCGGCGGCAAGACGATCGAGTTTGAGGACGTCCAGGAACCGTTCGTCCACAAACACAATTACCCGCCGCCTGGAGGCAAAAGGCCGGTGCCGGAATTTGTCGCGGACTACGGCAGACCGGTCAGGAAAAGCGCGTTCCTCTTCACCCCGGAGCTGTCGCACTTCGAGAGGGGGGCGTTCGCTTTCTTCGACGTCGGAATCATGGCGTCGGATGATGGAGTCAATTGGAAGGTCGTGAGGGATGCCGAAGAATGGCCTACATTCTGGGGCAAGAAATGGTATCCGCTATATTTGCCGTTCGCCCCGACTTGCGCACGGTATTTCAAAGCCTCTTTCAAGGTTTCCGAGGCGATTCCCGGAAGCTTCGGATTCATGGGGTTCGTTGATCGTGCACTTGTAAAGGACTTGAGAATCAAGATCGGCGCCGACAGATGGGAGAACGTGCCGACCTACAATCAGGTCATCGCCGAGGACACGACGCCCGAAGCGCAGGGGTGCGCGGTGCCGCTTGCGGAGATACAAAATGTCACGGCGTCCATGCGCTCGGACGGTACGCTGGAATGGAAGGTCCCGGCCGGAGAGTGGACCATCATGAGAATCGGTGCGAGGTCCACCGGATCGCACAACCATCCGGCCCCGCCAGAAGGCACCGGACCCGAGGTTGACAAGATGGATGCAGCGGCCGTCAGAATGCACCTTGACGCCTATGTCGGCAAGATCGCGAACCAGTCGCAGCCGTACTCCATGGATGTTTCAATGGGCGGATTGAACTCGATAGTCCTTGACGGAATGGAGTACAAGCTTCAGAACTGGACGACCGGCCTTGACCGGAAGTTTAGCGCCAAATGCGGGTACGATCCCGTGAAATGGCTGGCGTGCCTTTCCGGGCGATGCATCGAGACAAGGAACAAGACCGAGCGTTTCCTTTGGGACTACAGGCGCGTATGCGCCGATCTTTTCGCGGAGAACTACACCTCCGAAATAGCCCGCTATGCACATGAACACGGCATGACGTTCTCGAATGAGCCGCATGGCATGCTTCCGATGGAGGATCTGCAGTTCGGACAGTTCGCGGATGTTCCCATGGGCGAGTTCTGGTGTCAGCGCAACGAGGGCGACTACGAAGACGGGGATGTCTGGCAGGCGGCAAGCCTGGCCCATGTCTTCGGGCATCGTTACGCGGGTGCGGAGGCGTTCACCGCCGTCGGGCGGGACGCGGTTGAATACACGCCTGTCAACAACAAGGCGAATTGCGACCACGCCTTTACGGAAGGCGCCAACCGCTTCTACTACCACACCTTCATCCACTCGCCGTGGAAGGATTCGTCGAATCGCGCACCGGGATTCTTCCTTGGTATGTACGGAATGCGAATGGACAGGCTGAACACATGGTGGAGCCAGGCGAAGTCGTGGATACAGTACCATTCCCGCTGCCAGTTCCTCCTGCAGCAGGGAAGATTTGTCGCCGACGTCCTGTACTTCACGGGCGACGGCGCTCCGCAAAGCGGAAGGCGCGGCGCAGTGCCATGGGGCTACAAGTGCGACAGCTGTCCGTTCGACGCGCTCAAGCTTCTTGACGTAAGGGATGGAAAACTTGTTCTTCCCTCCGGCATGGAGTATGAGGTGCTGATGCTGCCGAAGCTCGACACGATGCGCCTTGAGACGATTCAGATCATTGACAGACTCGCCCGTGCCGGGGCAAGGATCGTCGGGCCCAAGCCGTCGAGAACGCCGGGGCTCAAGGATTACCCGTCCGCCGATGCGGAACTGCAGAGAATCGCCGACGGCCTTTGGGACGGCGGACTTGTCCAGTCCGCTCCAATCGGCGAGTATCTGGAGAAATTTGGCATAATTCCCGATGTGGCCTCCGGCGAAACCGACCGTCTTGGATGGACTCATCGCAGAATCGACGGGGGCGAGGTCTATTTTGTCGCAACTTCCGCAACCAATGAGTCCGTCAGGGAGGTGAGTTTCAGGGTGTCAGGCAAGATTCCCGAACTCTGGAATGCCGTTGACGGCAGTGCTTCCTTTGCGCCGGCATGGAAGGAGTCTGGAGGGCGCACTGTCGTCCGGCTCGATTTTGTTCCGCAGGGATCATGGTTCGTTGTGTTCAGGAAGGACGCCGGGGCGGTTCACGGCGCGGGATTCGACACCGTTCCCGGGAACGAATGTGCCGCCGTTCCTCCGCCGCAAGTTGTGTCGAAGGGATGGAAGGTGTGCTTCCCCCTGCCGGAAGGTGCCACCAACACCGTTGAGTTTGACAGCCTTGGCTCCTGGACTGGAAGCGACAGTTTCGACATCAGGCATTTCTCCGGCACCGCCACCTACGAGAACGAAGTGGTCCTTGAGCACATCCCGAACGAGGGAGAGAGGCTTATTCTCGATCTGGGGGATGTGAGGAACTTCGCCGATGTAGAGGTGAACGGGCAGAAGTATCCTTCGCTTGTGCTCAGACCTTTCGCAGTGGACGTGTCCGATGTCGCGAGGAATTCCGGCGGCCGTCTGCTGTTGAAGGTGCGGGTGACGAATCTGTGGACGAACAGGATGATCGGGGATGAAATGCTGCCGGACGATGGAATGTGGCGGATGCTTGCAAAGGGGGAACTGCCAGATTGGGTGGCTAAAGGTATGCCTGGCCCCAATGGACGCAGAACGTTCTCCTCCACTAGGTTCCACGAATATGGATTTCCCGGCAATGTTCTTCCTTCTGGGTTGCTGGGACCTGTCGTGCTCAGCACATGCGTGATGCGGCCTCTTGACGCGGAAGGGGATGGCGCCGTCCGTTAAACGGCTGCCAATACGATGTTAGCCATTTCTTGAAGGGAGAAACCAAAAATGAAAACACTGAATAGAATCATTAAGATGACGGGACTCGCGGCGGTCGCGATTTTGCCGATGGCGGTTAGTGCATCGACGCTTGAGTTCTGGAGCCTTGGTGCGGGCACGACGCCTGAGACGCTCGACCTGTCGCCTACAATTGATCCTTTACATGTGCTGAGCACCTACAGCGCATCAGGCACTTTCAGCACATGCCTCCCTGCGTTCAAAGGCGTGCCGCAAAACCAGAACTTCACCGCCGAACGCAATTCCTCCGCGCTTACCACGCTTGACGCCAATCGGTCGCTTATCTGTGATTCGGACGATCTGAGAACCGCCGCGACGCTCGGCAACGACTTCACCTTCGAGGGATGGTTTAAGCTGAGCTCGGCTAACAATCTCTGGTTGTTCGGCACCCGCAAGGCAAAAGGTTGGTATCTCCAGTTCACGAATTCCGGTGGCTTTAAGTTCTACTGCGGCGCCGAATACACGCTCCCTTTCACCGACTACAAGACCAAGCTGCGAAACAAGTGGTCGCACGTTGCCTTCGTCTGGCACCATACGGGCGGCGACAACGGCTACGGATATTGCGAATTGTTCCTCGACTATGAACTCGTGGCAACGACATCGATGACGGCCGCTCCGACAACCACGGAGAAGGATGGCTTCTACATAGGTGGGCGCGGAACCGGCGGAAGCACCTACCAGGGTGGCAAATTTGCCGTGGACTGCGTCCGCTTCTCGGACAGCGCGTTATCGTCAGGTTATTTCCTGCGCGCGGCGGACATGGCGGCGGACACGTATGTCGCGCCGAGCGGTCCCGATGTCGTCGGATTCTGGCGAATGGACGAAGATTCCCCCTGGACCAACTCTGTGTCGGGAGGCGTCGGCATGCGTGTCAATTCAACAAATCCAGCTACCGTATGGACGAACGACTCGGCCGTGACGCGAATTCAAAATATGGAATGGAGCACATGGACGGCGGACGGAGACAACTACGACCACGGATCGGTGAGGCTTAGTGCGAGTTATTCCCCCCGTCTTTATGCAGATGCCGCGAATGGCGTATCAAAATACCTTTCGCTGACCAATGACTTCACCGTGGAAATGTGGCTCAAGATACCGAGAACGCTTCCGTCATCTTGGGCAATCCTGACGGGTGTTCACACGATACAAACGCCGCGCTGGTGGGTTATCATCAGAAACAACCAGTATATGCCGATGGTGCAGGGCGCAAATTCTCCCATCGCTGACAATTTGCCTTTCACGAACGGCACGGAGAAATGCATGTTGACAACCGATGACATCGGCAAATGGCGTCACCACGCAATCGTGTTCGAGAAGAACAAGGGCGCACATGGAACGCTCTCGATCTACATCGATGGCATCTATCGTGGTTCTCGGGAGTTTACCACCGATTATGCGGCGGCATCAAGCGAAGCACTCGCGGGATATACATTTGACATTGGGGGACGCGAAGGTGGCAACAACAGCTTCAATGACTTGGGCGTCGATCTCGTGCGCGTCACCAAAAGGGCGCTGGGGACTAACGAATTCCTAAATGCCGCGAGCGCGTATCATCCGCCGGCTGCCGCGACCGTGACGAACAGGGTCGTCGAAACAAGGACTGCGGCTCTTGTCACTAACGATTTCGAAACGGCTAGCTATGTGACGTTCAACCGCCCGTTCACAATTGAGGGTCTGGTGCGCATAGACGAGGGTGCGACCTATCCGCAAAAACTGGCCGAGTGCAAGGTGTCCAACGGGGGCTGGATATTGACGGCGACCAATAGCTGCGAAATGCTGCTCAAGGTTATGGACAGCGCCGGCGTGACAATCGCAGAAAAGTCCTTTTCGTTGCCGAAGGATGATTTCACCTGGTGGAGGCATCTTGAGGTGGCCTACAACTTTGGCCTCTGGAACATCTACATTGACAAGGAATTTGCTGGCAGCGTGACCAATAACTCGTTTGCCGGAACGGACGCGCTGCCTATGATGATGCTTGGATCGGAGTCTGGCAAGGTGCAACACCAGAAGTGGCGGATTGTGAACAACGCGCTTTTGCCCGAGGACTTCGATGAAGTGACTGCCCCGGGGCGCGGAATGATAATTATATTCAGATAAATACTTTAAGACCCTATTTCTTTACCGTCACCGGAAGGTGGCCATCAACTTCAATCCGCGTGTCCGCAACATCGGAATGCCGGTTAATTGGGAGGATAAATAAAGTCATGTCAAAATCAGCAATCAAACCGATGATAGTGCCAGTTGTATCGCTCGTGGCGGCGATGGTTGCGCCTATCGTGGTTGTGGCGGAGACTGTGTCGTTTCCGGCTCTGCCGCCACCGAACATTGTGGATGGAGACCTCGCCGACCCCTGCTGGGCGAAGGCGTTCAAGACGCCGCCGTTCACGTCGGCGAAGGAGGGCGCAGAAATCACGGAGGCGACCTGCGCCTACGCCTTCTGCGGCGAATCGGCGCTCTATGTCGCCTACAAGTGCGAGTTCGCCGACCTCGCCGTGCGCGAGAAGACCGTCGCCGCCTCGAAGGGCGCGTTCAGTGGCGACTGCGTCGAGACGTTCATAGACGCAGGTGACACCGGCAACTACGCCCATCTTGCAGTGAACGTTGCAGGAGACGTTTACAAGGCCGGTTTCTGCGGCGATGCAAAGGCCACCGTCCAGCTCCACGAAAAGGACTGGACGGTGGAGATCGAGATTCCCTATTCGTCGCTGAAACTCTCCGGGCAGACTTTTTCTAGGAACTGGAAGATAAACTTCTGCCGGGGCAACTACGGCATCAAGGAAGTGTCGTCGTGGGCGAAGCTCGGCAGCGGCAGCTTCCACGATACCGCTGCGTTCAACGCAGTCTCTGGGATTCCCGCCAATCTCGTCCAGCTCGCGAAAGAGCAGGCTGCCGCCGCGCACGGCGATTTCGACTTCCGGCTAGACCATGTGATTTATGCAGGAGTTGATGAACTGAGGGCGACGCTGGACATGCTGCACGACACATCGCTTGAGGGATATTCCGTCCGCTTTTGCGTTCGAGATGGTCATAGGGAAATTGAGTCACGCAAGGTTGCGCCTGTCTATTTCCACAGCGAGGCGACGATTGCAATAGACACGCTGCCGTACGGATGCCACACTTGCGAAGTCTCGCTTGTAAAGCCGGACGGCGCGGTGGAGAAGTCCGGCAAGGGGACGTTCTGGAAAGTGCCTCGCCCGAAGCCCGACACTGCGCGGGCGAAAGTCGAGATTCGCGACCAGAACATGTACGTCAACGGAAAGTTCTTTCTGCCCATCATAACCTGGAAGTCGTGCGCCGACGGCGACTTCGCGACGCGCGAGGAGTGGGAAGCGGCCAACGACGCCTTGTTCGCCGATATGGCCGAGCACGGCATAAATGCGGTTCTCGACTGGCAGTCCACGTTGTCGGACATCCCCGAAGAATGGTTCGAAAAGACTAAGTCGATGCCGTCTTGGCTCAAAAAGCAGTACAACGCGAATCGACGCGTTGGAGTGGGCCTGGCCGACTTCGCACGTCTTGCCGCGAAGCACGGGATATACATCATCCACTGGTCTCCATTTCTCGGAAAGAACAACCTCAACTCCGCGTTTGCGCGGCAGTGTTTCGTGGATGAGATGCTGAAATACCGCGATATCCCCAATATCCTGTGCTGGCACACGGCGGACGAAACGGACGGCCAGGTTGAGGAGAATCTTCTTCGCAATCAGCTCTGTCACGAAATAGACCCAGGGCGTCTTACCTGGCTCAATGTCATAAACGCCGTCTCAGCCAACAAGAATGCGGCAGACATCCTCTCGACCGATCCCTACCCGATTCCAAACGCCAAGGTCACAATGGTCGCCAACCACGCCGACCGTCTGAAGCAGAACACCGAGGGGCGTCCCGGGGTTGCGAGCTGGCTCTGGCTCCAGAACTTCGGCGGCGAGGGCAACTGGACACGGCCGCCGACGCCGGAGGAGATCAGGGCGATGGCGATGCTCGCGCTGAACCACGGGACAAGCGGCATCGCGTATTTCACCTGGACAAGTCCGCAGAAACGTAACGGAGTCCGCCAGCACCCCGAAGGCTGGTCGATGCTGAAGGAGTTCAACGCCCATCTCCAGAAATGGGCCGAGCCGATGCTGACGGGGAAGCGCCTTTTCCAGGACCGTCGCGGAGACGAAGACATCCTCGAATTCGAGTTCAAAGGACGCAAATACCGCTCGTCGGTAAACGTAGAAACCTTTGAATGCAAAATCGGGGCGATGGAATGAGATGCATCGCCGCCGCTCTGGTTGTGGCTGTCCTGGCCTCCACCGCTGCTGTCGCTGGCATCAAAGTCAGCGTGTCGCGCAATGAGGTGCCCGAGAACCTCTTCGCGGGGAAGAATTTTGATTTCGGGAATGGGCTGGCCGGATGGATGAACAAGTATACCAACGAGGTGACCTGCGTCGAGGCCGAAGGGCGCGGCAAGGCTCTGTTCTGCGTCGCAGGCACCGGCAAGTCCGCCGGACAGGTCTTCACGGCATTCCGCTACGTCAAGTTTGACCCGGCGTGGAAGGGACGCACATTCATCCTCTCCTGCGACATAAAGCCGTCGGCGGAGGTGTCGGCTATGGCGCTGCCCGATTCCGCCAGCGGACTTGGCTGTAAGGTCTCTTTCTGGTCTAAAGACTGGAAGAGGAGCATAGGAGTGGGATGCATGGCCGAGGGGCCGGAAAGGTGGCAGAGGATCTGCTCGCGGCCCTTCGAGTTCCCGGAGTGGGCGGCGTACATGGGCATCTCGGCTGGCCTCGAATACTCGAAGGGATCAGGGTTCGTCGATGACATAGCCTTGGAGGAAGCGATTTCGGCTATTGATGTCGTCGTGGAGTCCGATGCGCCCGTTCGTCAGGTCAAAGTCGCCGGCGATGCCGGACGGATTCTCTTCGACAGCGGGATAGTGAACGGTGGCGCGAGGTGGAAGCAGCGTATTTCGATTGGATCGTGTAGCCGCGTGAAGGTCTATGCTGTGGATGCCAACGGAAACGTTGCCGTCGCAGACGCATTGAAGGACCAATCTGGAGGGATGGAAAAATGAGAATATTATACGGAATAATTCTTGCGGCGATTGTGACCGCCGCTATTTGCGGCGAAGCGGCAGAGCCGGTTCGCATTGACATCGGGCGTCAGCTGTTCGTTGATGACTTTCTTGTCGAGATGTCTACGAATGTCGTCCGCCACTGGAACAAGCCTGTGAAGATTGACGAACCTTTTGTCTGGCCTGAATCTGGCGCGGCGCCGAAAATCTCTGATGGAGCTACGGCAGACGATCCTGTAAACTTGACATGTGCGACAGACGGAGGCCTTTGGTGGGATCCGACGCGACAGAAATTCCGTCTCTGGTATCAGGCTGACTGGTTGGGCGACATCTGCTATGCAGAGTCTGACGATGGCCTGAAGTGGGAATATCCCGACCTCGGCATCGTTCCCGGCACGAATAGGATATTCGAGCATGACGTAATCGACAGCTGGAGCGTGACGCCGAACTACGTGGCGGAGAATCCGTATGCCGACTGGAAGCTGCACATCTCCGAACCGGGAGGCACGACGGATGATCGGCTATGGACATCTGCGGACGGGATTCACTTCTTGCCGCTGGGTCTCGCGGGGCGTTCCGGAGACCGTTCGACATCCTACTTCGATCCGTTCCGGGGATTGTGGGTGTTCTCGTTGCGCGACTACTTCAATGGACGCAGTCGCCGATACTTCGCTTCGCGTGAGTTTGGCGGCGAGAAGTGCCGTTGGTCTTGGCCTGGCGACGGCAAAGCCCCGGAATCGCACAAGGGTCTGCCGGAGCCGGAGAAGTGGCTTGTCGTCACCAACGGTCTTGGCCGCTCGCTTTACAGCTTTAACGCTGTCGCATACGAGTCGCTCATGCTCGGCGTGATGGAGATACTCTACAACACGTCCGGCGACAACGCGGACTGTGACAAGGTCGGGCTTCCTAAGAAGACGTGCCTGCACTTCTGCTTCTCCCGCGACGGCAAGACGTACGAGCCGCGCACTGAGGCGGACATCGTGCCGGAGGGCTGGGGCAGCGGGAAGTGGGACACCGGCTATCTGTCTGCGGTTGGCGGCATCTGTGTAATAAAGGACGAACGGCTCTGGTTCTACTACTCTGGACTGCGTGGCGACTCGACGATGCTTGAGAAGGGCAAACGCTGGATGCGCAACGGAATGTATTCCAACGGCTCCATAGGCGTTGCGACGCTGCGACGCGACGGCTTCGCGGGAATGGTAGCGGACGGGAGGGGCGAGCTTTTTACAAAGCCGGTAGTGTTCAGCGGCAAACATCTTTTCGTGAACGCCGAATGTCGCTTTGGCTCGATATGCGCAGAGGTAATAGGCGAAGACGGCAATGTTATTCCCGGGTTCTCTCGCGGCGACTGCGCCGCCTTCTCGCACGGCGATTCCACGAAAACGGAACTCCAGTTCAAGGGCGGAGACATTTCGCAGCTTGCCGGAAAGCCGGTGCGCATCCGTTTCCTGCTTCACTGCGGAACTCTGTATTCCTTTTGGGTGTCGCCGTCAGAACGTGGCGAGTCTCGCGGATATGTAGCCGCCGGCGGTCCGGCGTACAAGGGGTTGAGGGATCTATGAGGGCAATTCTCGGTATTCTTCGCCGTCAGGCGTTCGGGCTTGCGATTCTCGCGTGCGCGGCAATCGCCTTTTCGTTTCCTGCGGCGTTCACGGAGTGGGGCGGCGTCAAGCTGACGTCGCTCGTCGTCCCGGCGATACAGCTTATCATGTTCGGCATGGGCACGACGCTCTCGCTTGGCGACTTCCTTCGCGTAGTGAAGCGTCCCTGGGCTGTGGCGATCGGGGTGTTTCTCCAGTTCCTCGTGATGCCGCTTGTCGGCTTTCTGCTCGCCAAGTCGCTCGGCTTTTCCGGCGAACTCGCGGCGGGATGCGTTCTCGTCGGCTCGGTGGCGGGAGGCACGGCCTCGAACGTGATCGCCTTTCTCGCCAAGGCGGATGTCGCGCTCTCGGTGACGATGACATGCTGCTCGACGCTTCTTTCCCCGTTCGTCACGCCGCTTGCGATGAAGGTTCTCGCCGGCTGCTTCGTGGAGATTGATGCGACGAAGATGATGTTCGAGATATTGAAGGTTGTCATCGTTCCGATGCTTGCGGGAGGAATCGTCCATCGGCTCCTTCGGCGGCAGTTCGACGAACACAAGGCGATATGCGACAAGGTTTTGTCGGTTCTTTCGATGGCCGGAATCTGCTATACGATCCTCGCCCTCACCGCGCCAAGCCGCGACACATTCGCCTCGGCGGGTCTTGCAATCATAGTTGCGGCAATCGTCCACAACACGGTCGGCTACGCGAGCGGATACTGGCTCACGCGTCTCGTCGGGCGATTCGCGCATCTTGGCGAGGCCGAGGCGCGAACAGTCGCGATCGAGGTCGGCATGCAGAACGGCGGCATGGCTGGTGCGCTTGCCGTCGGCGTTCTCGGCAGCGCGGTCGCGGCGCTTCCCGCGAACGTGTTTTCCATCTGGATGAACTTCTCCGGCTCTGTGCTTGCGAGCTACTGGAGTCGAAAGTTCTGTTCACTGTCAAAAACTTGTTAGGGAATTCAACATGAGAACGCTGTGCGGAACAATACTTGCGGCGGTGCTGAGCCTTTCCGCAAATGCCAATTCGATTGTGTCGTTCTGCGAGAGGGCGAAGAAAGGCGACCGGCTTACGGTAGCGTTCCTCGGCGGCTCGCTTTCGTGGGGTGCGAATGCGACGGATCCAAACAAGGCATCATGGCGTGCGTTGGTCGGGCGCAGGCTTGAGGAGCGCTATCCAGACGTACACTTCAAATTCATCGACGCGGCGATTGGAGGAACCGATTCGGGGCTTGGCATATTCCGCCTCGAACGCGACGTGATATCTTACAAGCCAGACATAGTCTTTGTCGAATGGCTCGTGAACGACGGCGTGCGCAAGGCCGACGACGATTGTTCCTGCTCTTACGAGGGCATTGTCCGGCACATTTTGGAGCGACTGCCGGGATGCGTCCCTGTGCAGGTTATGCTGCCGACGCGCGGCACGATAGAGGAGCCGGACGCGTCAAAGCTCGTCCGCTGGGACGAGCAGAAGCACACAGGCGCGGCATACGGTCTTGTCCGCGCTGATGTTCTTGGCGAGATGCGCCGCCGCCACGCGGCGGGAGCTGCTAACCTCGACCGGATGTGGCCCGCATGGCCCGCGCTCCTTGGGGATACGACGCACCCGCACGACTACGGCTATTCCGTATATGCCGACATAATCTGGGATCAGATATTCGCAAAGCCCTCGGACAAGTCGCCTACGATGCCGGATGAATGGCTTTTCGCGCCGAAATACCGCCATGTCGTCCGCGAGAACGTCGCGGCATGGAAGGACCTGCCCAAGGGATGGCACAATGATGTGTGCTACGTGCGGGCGGGGACATTCGATTTCCTGTGCTCGCGCTGGCAGGACGGCCTTGCGGTGGCGGCGAACTGCGCGTTCAATCCAAAGACGCTCAAGCGCGAACTTGTCCCCGGCGACGTCGAGCCGCTGTGGGCGAAGTTCCGTGGCGAGGTGCTGATGCTCTACGGAGAGTCTGCGGAATGGAGTCCCAAATGCGAGGTGTTTGTGGACGGGAAGCGCGTTGCCGAGCGCGACACCGCAGATTTCGGGCGGATGTTCGCACCGACTGCCTATCTTGTTTGGAAGATCGGAGTCAGCTTCGACGCCAATGCGGAACACACCTTGGAAATACGGCCAGTCTTCGCCGATGGCGAGCCGCAGGAATTCCGACTCGGCTCAATTTGCGTCGCAGGGCGCAACGCGGCATGGGTGAGTAGGACAGACAAGGTCGGGCCTTAGTGTATATGATGTTGCCGAATGATGTAGCGATGAAGGCCGAGACCGAAGGCGGGATGGCCGCTGGACGCCGCGCGAGGCGGCGGCTACGTCCACGCAGGAGGGCGGTGGATCGTGCGGCCATGCGTACCAACGGGAATTGTGTCGGGAAGCTGGCACTTTGCCGGAATGTCGCGGGGGATGTGCTTGTAGTAGGTGGACACGGCGCGGAGTTCTTCGCTGGGGCGTTCATGCGGATTGAACACGATGATGGACTTCCCCGTTCTCTTCTTGAGATAGTGAAGCGGGGCAATGAGGTCGGTGTCTCCAGAGACAAGTACGATACAGTCAAAGTCATTTTCCATGTGGTCGATGAACATCTGGGATGCGATGTTAACATCAGAGCGTTTCTCTTCGGTTTTCCACACGGTTGCGACGGAAGCCTTCTTGCAGGACTTGCACGGTTCTTTTGCAAAAGGATAGCGGGCGCGGAATCGCTTGTAGTATCCCTCGATGATCTTCAGCTCTGGGCGATATGCTTCAAGGGCGGAAAGATATACAGATTGTCGCATTTGCGCAGTTGGCTCTGCGGGGTCGTAGTTGACGCGAGCGGTGAAGTACTTGACGGCCATGATTTCATGTTCGTTTGGACGGGGCAGAAGGGACTTTGCGAACGCGACCACATCCAGCCACTTGTTCCGCGAGAAACGAAGCAACCCGTAGTACAGGTTGAATCCGTCGATATAAACAATAGTCTTTTTCTTCATCTATTCAAAAGGCAAGGGCTGGACTCTCGCCCAGCCCTGCACCGCATTGCCGAGGCTCAGCGGTCGGTTAGCAACCCATCAAGGGGTTCGGTCGATAGTGTACCAAATATCTCTGCGTGCCGCAAGGGGGCGGAATTTGAAAGTTTGCGAAGCGAAAAAAGAAAGGCAGGAGCAAAAAGGGTCAGCAACTGTAAATTTCATGCGAAATTTTCGGGCATTGTCTAAGAGTGTCGAATTCCATCCTTGCGCGTCAGCGCAGGGAAGAGATGGCAAGGAGGATGAGGGGGTGCGGGGGAGAAGGAGGAAGGGAAGGGAAACCATCCCCCGGACACGACCGCTACGCAGCTTTCTTTCTTCGTCCGACATTGGCATTCTGTTTCGTCGACTCGGGCTCCGGCATCGGAATGAAGCCGGGATCCCTCGCGATCCTGTTCAGCAGCGACAGCAGCTTGCGCATGGTCGGGACTATCGCCCACTTGTGCGGGTGGCCCTCCGCCCGCTTCTTGTGGTAGTAGCCGCCGAGGATTGCGTTCCACTTGATCGATGCGACGGCAGCCATGTAGAGCGCGTTGCGCACGTCCTTTCGCCCGCCCCAGATTCGTCGCTGCCACTCCTTGGTCCCGCTCTGCTTCTCCTCGGGCGCGATGCCGACAAGGCGGTTGAGCTTCCCGTCGGAAAGCGTCCCGATCTCCGGCAGAGAGGAAAGTATCGATATCGCCGTGATGTCTCCGACGCCGCCGATTGCCGTGAACCGCTCCTTCAGACTGTTCATGCGATCGTTCTTCTTGACGGTGTCCAGGCAAAGCCTCTCCGCCTTGTCTATGATCCTGCCAGCGAGCCTGATCTGCTCCTTCAGCAACGCCTTCATCTCAGGGTCTATCTCCGTTTCGAGCCGGTTTACCATGGCCGTGCGCGAGTCCACCATCGTCTGGCGGAACTTGGCCTTGCGCTTCAGCTCGACGGCCTCGACCTCCTGCGCCTCAAGGACCCGCACGCCGATCTTGTCGGCGAAGCGCGAAATGAGCGCGGCGTCTATCGCGTCGTTCTTGGACAGGCTCCCCTCCGCCCTCGCGAACTGCCGCACGCGCAGTGCGTCGGTGTACGCCACGGGGACGTCGAACTTGTGCATGAAGGCGATGAGCTCAAGCTCGTATCCGCCCGTCGGCTCCACGCAGACCGTCGCCTTGGCCTTTCTTGCGAGGTTGCGGAGCTCCCTGAAACCATTTATGTTGTTGTCGACTTCCTTCGTCAGCGGGCGAGATCCCTCCTTCTTCGCCGGGACGTAGATGTCGAGCTTTTCCTTGGAAACGTCAACTCCGACGTGCACTGTGTCTGATTTCATGCTATACTATCCTTGTCTGGAGGCTGAACCGGGAGGATTGACCCCGTCCCGAAACGCCTATACAACTGTTGAGCCTTTAGACGAAACGCGGCGGTGGGCTGAGCTGACCCGGAGAGTTATGCCTCTGGACCTATTAGAGCCTCGCCGCCGCAGGCCCGTCCGGGAAAGGCCTTTCCGGGCGGGCCGTTCTGTTCGGACACTCGTCCGACTGAACAGCAGCATAGTCTACCATATTCCGATTAGACAAGACCTGTTTTCCCAATTTTGCATTTCTGGGGACGAGCACTTTAAAGCTCGTCGGTCAGCTTGCACAGGGCGGCGCGGAGGCGACTTGACCGCCGTAGCCTTGGCGTAGGCGGTTCGGCCTCGGCTTCATCCCCGTGCATGACCGCATACTCAAGCAACGCACTTGACGCGCCGAAGCGTATTCGCGAAGGCCGTTCCAGCCGCTTGATCTCCTCAACCTGTCCGCCCAAGCTCGCAAGAGCGACGGCGGATCGTCTCATCTCTCTGTGGCATCGCCATAATCTTTCCCCTTCTCTCCCACCGCGCATCTCAAACCAAAGCCCAACTACTATACCAAATCTCCTTCTTCCCGCATAGCCGCGCACTGCGGCAAATCCGCCGCGGAACTGGCGCGGAGGGTCAGACGCCGCGCGCCAGCTTGGAGCCGCTACTCAAAGAGAGTCCGACGAAGGCGTATCACGGAATTCGTCGAACCATACCACTTCCAGAAAGGATCGTCATGCGTCAGGTACGACGTCTCTTTAGCATCATATTTGCATTCTCTCCAGCCATAGTCGTATCCCATCCTATAGCCAAATTCGAGCCCCATGACAAAGACAGCAAGCACGACAATCAACACTGCCGCTAAACCGCAGACACCAATCAACCACTTCTTCATCTCGTGTCCTTTCTACTTGACGCAAAGCCGCTTCGCAGCAGGGAAGATCCGTTGCCCTTCCACTGGCCCTTATTCATCGGCGGCTTCATCCCCGCCTTTGCGCGCTGCTGCTTCTGCATCGCTCGGCACTCGCTTCGCTCGGCGTGTTCTCTTCCCTACAGGTCGAGAACCCCCGCAAGGGGCGGTTACGCCAATCTTCTCGTCTTCACAAGTCCCATGGCACCCTCGTTTCTGCCAACATTATACCAAATCCCCCTCTTCCCGCATAGCCGCGCACCGCGGCAAGTCCGCACGCAACAGGGGGTCCGTCGCTCCGCGACGGACTGCAATCCCCGATTCCACGGCAGCTATATTGCCCCCGCATTGCTCCGTCGCGGAGCGACGGAGCCCCCTGCAATATGTGACTGGGAGATCATTTACCTGGAGACGCGGCTTCCAGCCGCGTTAACATGTGACCGAAGCAGACAAGCAGAAACGCAATTTCAGTCCGGCTGCTGTCCGTCGTGCGCCTTCCATGCGCATTCGGTGATCTTCATGTCGGTGAAGACAGCAGTGAACGAGGAGTCCTCGGGCGAGCAGGCGTAGATTCCGAAACGTATCTCGTCCGCCGCGGCGCGCATGTGGCAGACGCGCATCTGACTGAACTCGACGCCGTCATGGGAGCACTCGATGCAGAAGTCGTCCGCTCTTCGCGAGAATCGGTACCACATCGTCTTCACGTCGGCAGGAATCGCCGTCGTCGCCCAGTCGGAGTATCCGTCGTTCGTCACGACGCTGCCGAGGTGCTGAAAGCTGTCGTTCTCGTACTCCACGGACGCTTTCAGCCAGTTCTCGCTGTCAAGATACATGACGACGCCGCACTGGTCGAAGCGATGATGACTCTGGGAGAAGTCCGTCTTTACGACGAAGCTAAAGTACTTCTCCCCGGTGCTCATCTGCAGGGCAGGCGCGTTGTCGTTGCGGAAATGGTAGTACGTGCGTTGCCAGAGGTCGGTGCGCGGAGCGGTTTTTATCGAGATCGCGCCGTTCTGGACGGAAAAGCCCGCGGGCTCGCGCGTCCACTTTAGAGAGGCTGCATCTATGCATCCGCCGTTGGCAAGCGCAATCGCGACCGCATCGTCGCGTTCATGCGCAACCTCCGGCAGGCTCGCGCACGACGTCGCAATCTGACACGCGCCGACTGCTATTATCGTTTTCGACAGTTTCTTCATTTCGACCCTCAATTCGTTTATGCGTCAATTATACCAAATCCCTTTCTTCCCGTATACCCGCGCGGCGCGACAAATCCGCCGCGGAATGCCGTCGGGGTGTTGAGATTTTAACGCAGAGTCGCAGAGACGCAAAGTGCGCAGAGGATCATCGGCAATGCCTGTCATAGCACCCTACGACACTTATTGCAATATGTGACGTGGCGAGCAGTGGGAGGGCAGCTACTTTTCCGTAGTTTTAATGTTTTATAAAACGTTGAAAACTGTCTGGCGCGGCAAATCCGCCGCTACTCCACGTTCACTATCCCGCGGCACTTGGGATATGACTTGCAGCCGTAGAACGATTTGCCGTCGCCTTTGCGCTTGCGAAGGGCCATCTCGCCGCCGCAGTACGGACACAAAGGGGCGTCGCCTTCTCGCACAGAAGAATGACGTTTCTGCAGATTGGCAACATGACTGTCGATTTGTTTTTCGCTCAGCGTCCCCTGCCATTCGGCGATTGCGGAATCGAGTTCGTCTATCTGGCTGGGCTTGATAATCGGCGTATTGTATGAGCGAATGTAGTCGGCTGCGCGACGAGAATAGACCACGCCGTCGGGCATCTCAGTCTTGAACGTGCAGTCTCCGGTGAAAGCCACGACGCCGATAAAATACGACTTGTCGATTCCGAGGTTGTCTGCGAGTGCGCAGATGTGCTTGTAGTTCTGCCTCATCGGATTCTGGAACCGGCTCTTCTTATGGTAGATGGACTGCGACCAATCCTTACTCTTCTCGTCGCCGAATATCCAGCCGGAGTATGTCTTCGTCTCGACGACGAAAACGCCGTACTGCGAAACGACGATGTGGTCAATCTGCGTCGTCGTCCCGTCCGGCAGCGGAAGGTAGATGTCGTTCAGTATCCGGTACTCGTCCGGCAACCCTTTTCTCAGCCGACCCGCGACCAGCTTCTCGCCGCGCTTGCCCTTCTGCTTCGGACTGTTCCACCACAGCAGAAATATCCGAAGCACAACCAGAAGCGCAAACACGCCTCCCATCATCCTGAATATCGGCTTGAAAGATTCAACTACAGCATCCATACGACAAGTTCCCCTTCGTCAACCGCGTTTCCAAGTTGCAGACACTTTCGCGCCTTTCCCTGGCTTTTCACGAGGGATTTTCCCCACCTGCGGCTTCATCCCCGCCTTCGCGCGCTGCTGCTTCTGCATCGCGGCAAGTCTTCTGGTTTTAACAAGTCCCACAGTCTTTCCCCTTCTGCCGCGTAGTATACCAAATCTGCCACGCAATCTGCCGCGCAAACCGCCGCGCAACCTGTCACTTCACTTTCTCCTCTGTCAAGCATATACAGTAAAACATATGCAGAAGTGTCAGCCCCCTTTACCCCCCATTCATAGTTTTTATAGCGGCCTTCGGCCGATTTATGCGACGCAGTCGTATCCCAAAACACTCCTGCCGACACATATACAGTCGTTGTGAAGTGCGAAGCTGCGGAGCGTTAGCGGGAGCCCGAACGCTCGGAGACAAGCTATGGTTTTGACAAGGGGGAATTTTAGACTTTTTCAT
>Ga0256407_10006113_pt1 | contig 18797 bp, 34 predicted proteins | sample RumenRJG_04DNA_FD_193489 | JGI IMG/M metagenome (GOLD analysis project Ga0256407, IMG submission 193489) | Bovine rumen microbial communities from Lethbridge, Alberta, Canada - RJG_04 | ecosystem: Host-associated > Mammals > Digestive system > Stomach > Rumen | place: Canada: Alberta...
AAAACAATTAAACAATGAGTCAGAAAATTAGAATTAAGTTGAAGTCTTACGACCACAAGTTGGTTGATAAGTCAGCAGAGAAAATCGTGAAAGCCGTTAAGGCTACAGGTGCAATCGTCAGCGGTCCAATACCCCTGCCCACCCACAAGCGTATCTATACGGTGAACCGTAGTACGTTCGTGAACAAAAAGGCACGTGAGCAGTTCCAGCTTTCAGATTTCAAACGTCTGATAGACATCTATAGCTCAACGACAAAGACTGTTGATGCACTGATGAAGCTCGAACTTCCCAGCGGAGTAGAAGTAGAAATCAAAGTGTAGTCATCGTTGAACCCTATCCATAAGCGGCGCATCCCATCTGGCGGTTGTGCCGCTTTTCGTTTTCCTTACGAATCAGTTCTGAACAGGTAAAACGGCAACCTCGTGAAAAATTTGGACGCGGGAATTTTGAGGATTGAATATAATTCATTAAATTTACATAAGATAAGATGCACCTCGGCATAAAAAACAAATGAATTTATTTTGTTCTGCGCTCGGTTTTCATTATCTTTGCCGAGTATGATACGTTTCTCCGAGCATAGCAAGCATGTTTATACGTACGATGCGACAGGCAAAAAACTTCGTGCGGAGTATCACACGCTGATTCAGCCGTATAAATATAACGGTAAGGAGTTAGACCGCCATCATGGTTTGGATTGGTATGATTATGGAGCACGGTGGTACAACGAAATCAGTTGGATGACACCCGACCCATTGGCAGAAAAATACTATGAAGTATCACCTTATATGTATTGTTTGGGGAATCCTGTGAAATATATTGATCCGGATGGGAGAGAATTCACTGAATCTTCATGGGAGTATGTCAATATGTTATTAAACAATATTAGCAAACGAATAAATAACAATGCTAATAAAATCGCAGATATTCAAGCAAAAATAGATGGCGGTGGGTTATCAGAAAAAAAGTTAAGACACTTCAAAATAGAATTAAAAGAATAGAAGCAAATTCTGCGGAATTAAAAAGCGTACAAGAAGAGATAGATGTTCTTAAACAATCTTCTCAGGTATACGATATTGCTCTAGATAATTCGAGAAACAATTCGAATATGCTTGGTACTGAAGTGAATAGTATTGCATATTTTAATCCAGAAAATGGAGTGTTTGAAATACGTCTTGGTGATAGTTCATTGGGGTTGATGGCTCACGAACTTAAGCATGCATATCAATTTGAAATAGGAGCATTTAGTACGGGTACAAATCATACTGGCACTCCTTTTTATGACCAAAGTGACGAATGGGAAGCATACAAAAGAGGAGAATTGTTTGGAGGAGAACGAGTACTTACATTACCCACAATATATTCAGGAATCCAAACTGGTCCTGTTGATTATAAAAGTCTGACAATGATAATTAGCAACTTGCACAGTTTTGCAAAACGTACAAAAAGCGCTTTTAGAATAAATGGTGTAACATATAATGGAATTCCAAAAAAATGAAAAGAATTATATTTTTTATCTGTATTAGTATTCTCCAGTCGTGCTATACGACAAGAAAAAGCATTGATGACCAATTTGTAAAACAGGAAATTCGTATATACAAAAGAATTGGGGATGACTATAGATTGCGCAACATAATTAGGATGTTTATTGTTCTGAAAATGAGCAACTCAGCTTATGAGATACACGCAGAGTACGCAGAAGGAATTATGGGAAAATTCTCTTTAAGAAAGGATACGTTAACCTTGTATCATGAGTATCAACTTGGTTTTTCAGATAGTATAATTAACATAACTAAACTCAATAGAAAAGATACAATTCCAGAATTCTATCCTACAAAGTTTATTGTCAGGAAAGACAGCCTGATTGATATTACAAATTATCAAGATGTACCAGAATATCTAAAGGAGTTTAGGCGTCAAAGGGAAAACTATATCATGGTAAGATAGGAGTAAACCCAGTTCGGGCGGAACCAATGGGCGGCGTCCAATTAAGGACGCGTGGCACTACCGCGACGGTTCGGACAAAACCATAGAACGTGAATATGACGGTAACGGCAATCAAAAAAATAATGAAAAAGTTTGGTGGAAAGCAAAAATATTCGTACCTTTGCACCCGCTAAAAAGTGTATTGCGCTGGCTCTGAGGCTAACAATACCCGGATAAAGAGCAACTTAGCCTTCGAAGACGAAGCGGTTCAAGTTCCTTTTTAAGTGGGTTGTTGAGTGTCGGGCGGCAACAAACAATCACTTAAAAAGGAACAAATTATTATATAGTATAACATTATTAATTATTAATTGAAATGCCAGGATTAATAGGAAGAAAAATCGGAATGACATCCGTTTTCAGTGCCGACGGTAAGAACGTACCGTGCACTGTTATCGAAGCTGGTCCTTGTGTTGTTACCCAAGTAAAGACCGTTGAGAAAGACGGTTACAAGGCTGTTCAATTAGGTTTCGCAGAAGCGAAGGAGAAAAACACCTCCAAGGCGATGATGGGAGCCTTCAAGAAAGCCGGTACAACACCAAAGAAGCACTTGGCCGAGTTCAAGTTTGACGAGGAGTTAAACCTCGGTGACACCGTCACAGTTGAGATCTTCAATGACACTCAGTTTGTTGACGTTGTAGGAACTTCTAAGGGAAAAGGATTCCAGGGAGTAATGAAACGCCACGGTTTCGGTGGTGTAGGTCAGGCTACCCACGGTCAGGACGACCGTGCTCGCAAGCCGGGTTCTATTGGTGCATGTTCTTATCCTGCAAAGGTGTTCAAGGGTATGCGCATGGGTGGACACATGGGTACAGACCGTGTGACAACTCAAAATCTCAGAGTGTTAAAGGTAATTCCAGAGCACAACCTGATTCTCGTGAAGGGCAGTGTGGCTGGATATAATGGTTCAACCGTTTTAATCAATAAGTAATGGAACTCAGCGTATTAAATATTAACGGTCAGGAGACCGGAAGAAAGGTTACGTTAAACGAATCGATCTTTGGAATTGAGCCTAACGACCACGTTCTGTACCTGGATGTCAAGCAGTATCTTGCAAACCAGCGTCAGGGAACGGCAAAGGCTAAGGAAAGAAGTGAACACGCCGGTTCTACACGCAAGCTCGGTCGTCAGAAAGGTGGCGGTGGAGCACGTCATGGTGACATTAACTCTCCATTGCTCAGAGGTGGTGGACGCGTGTTTGGTCCCAAACCCCGCGACTATCGCTTTAAGTTGAATAAGAAAGTTAAAGCGCTTGCGCGCAGATCTGCGTTGAGTTATAAGGCACAGGAGAACGCAATCATTATAGTAGAAGACTTCACTTTTGAAGCCCCGAAAACTAAAGAATTCATAAATGTTACTAAAAATCTTAAAGTTGACGGTAAGAAGCTTCTCTTTGTTTTGCCAGAATCAAATAAAAACGTATATTTGTCGGCTCGAAATCTGCAAAAGGCAGAAGTCATGCTTGCGTCAACACTCAATACGTACAAAGTTTTGAATGCTGAGGTGCTTGTCGTGACTGAAAATTCTTTGAAGACAATAGACGGAATCTTAGACAAAAAATAAGGAGGTATATAGATATGGCATTTATTATCAAACCACTGGTCACTGAGAAGATGACCAAGATGACGGATAAGTCTTCAGAGGTAAAGACACTCAGAACGAAATCGAAAAAAGCGATTGAGACGAAGAATGCTGTCGAGGAAAAGATTACTTACACAGTGAAGAGCAAGACCCGCGCAAAGAAAGGTTTGCCAGAGGAAACTCGTGAAAAAACTGTATATAAGTATGAGAAGCCCGCACAGGTGAAGTATGGATTTATTGTAAAACCCGAAGCCAACAAGCTGGAGATCAAGAAAGAAATCGAAGGTTTGTATAACGTTACTGTAATTAAGGTGAACACTTGCCGTTATGCAGGCAAACGCTCTTCCCGTTACACACGGGCAGGTCTGGTGAAGGGACAGAAAAATGCCTTCAAGAAAGTGATTGTCACTCTGAAAGAAGGCGATGCAATTGATTTTTATAGCAATATTTAATAAATAAAATGGCAGTACGTAAATTTAAACCGGTAACTCCCGGTCAAAGACACAAGATTATTGGCACGTTCGAGGAAATTACTGCATCCGTGCCAGAGAAGTCTCTCGTTTACGGTAAGCGCTCTACTGGTGGTCGAAACAACACCGGAAAGATGACTGTTCGCTACAGAGGTGGCGGTCATAAGAGAAAGTATCGTCTGATCGACTTCAAACGAGAGAAAGATGGTGTTCCAGCTGTAGTGAAGACAATCGAATACGATCCGAACCGTTCGGCACGTATCGCATTGTTGTTCTACGCTGATGGTGAAAAACGTTACATTATTGCTCCTAACGGACTGCAGGTGGGTGCAACACTCATGTCTGGCGCAGAGGCTGCACCAGAAGTTGGAAATGCACTCCCACTTGCCAATATCCCTGTCGGAACAGTGATTCATAACATTGAATTGCGTCCGGGTCAGGGTGCGTTACTCGTTCGTTCGGCTGGTAATTTTGCTCAGTTGACTTCTCGTGAAGGTGCTTATTGTGTAATTAAACTTCCTTCTGGCGAAACCCGTCAGATTCTCTCTGCTTGTAAAGCTACAGTAGGTAGTGTAGGTAACTCAGACCATGCATTGGAGCAGTCAGGTAAGGCTGGTCGCTCTCGCTGGTTGGGACGCCGTCCGCACAACCGTGGTGTTGTAATGAACCCGCATGATCACCCGATGGGTGGTGGTGAAGGACGTCAGTCTGGAGGTCATCCACGCTCTCGCAAGGGTCTGTATGCTAAGGGACTTAAGACTCGTGCACCTAAGAAGCTTTCGAACAAGTATATTATTGAAAGAGCAAATAAGAAATAAACAAGTTAATTAGAGTATTTTTATGAGTCGATCATTAAAAAAAGGTCCATATATCAACGTCTCTCTGGAAAAGAAAATCCTCGCTATGAACGAGAGTGGAAAGAAGACTGTTGTTAAGACATGGGCTCGGGCTTCAATGATATCTCCTGACTTTGTGGGACATACCGTTGCAGTTCATAATGGAAACAAATTCATTCCTGTATATATTACGGAAAACATGGTAGGACACAAGCTCGGTGAATTCTCTCCGACGCGTAAGTTTGGCGGCCATGCTGGAAATAAGAAATAACAGGGCAATAAACATTGAATAAAAGAAAATAAGATAATGGGAGCAAGAAAACACATTTCGGCTGAAAAAAGAAAAGAAGCCTTGAAGAGCATGTATTTTGCTAAACTCAATGGCGTTCCTTCTTCTCCGCGTAAAATGCGTTATGTCGTAGATATGATTCGCGGAATGGAAGTGAACCGTGCCCTCGGTGTGCTCAGATTCTCCAAGAAAGCAGCAGCAGCCAATGTTGAAAAACTGTTGCGCTCTGCAATTGCTAACTGGGAGCAAAAGAATGACCGCAAGGCAGAAGACGGTGAACTTTATGTTTCTAAAGTCTTCGTAGATGAGGGTGTTACAATGAAACGCATGAGACCGGCACCACAAGGTCGCGGTTACAGAATCCGTAAGCGTTCTAATCATGTGACTCTGTTTGTTGATTCTAAAACTAATGACGAAAAAGAATAAGTATGGGACAGAAAGTTAATCCAATAAGCAATCGTCTGGGAATTATCAGAGGTTGGGACTCAAACTGGTTCGGAGGTAAGAACTTCGGTGAGAATATTGTGGAGGATCAAAAGATCCGCAAATATCTTAACGAACGCCTTGCAAATGCGAGCATCTCTCGCATCATCATCGAACGTACATTGAGACTTGTCACCATCACCATCTGCACGGCCCGTCCGGGAATCGTCATTGGTAGAGGAGGTCAGGATGTTGATAAGCTGAAAGAAGAACTGAAGAAACTCTACAACAAAGAGATTCAAATAAATATCTTTGAAGTAAAGAAACCTGAGCTTGATGCTACGATTGTGGCCAATAACATTGCTCGCCAAGTCGAAGGTAAGATTGCTTACCGTCGTGCTATAAAAATGGCTATTGCGAACACAATGCGTGCAGGAGCAGAGGGTGTGAAGATTCAGATTACAGGTCGTCTGAACGGAGCGGAAATGGCTCGCAAAGAAATGTATAAGGAAGGACGTACTCCTTTGCATACATTCCGTGCAGACATCGATTACTGCCAGGCAGAAGCACTTACTAAAGTAGGATTGCTCGGAATCAAGGTGTGGATTTGCCGCGGTGAAGTTTACGGAGATCGTGACATCACAGCAAGTTTCAGCCAAGAGAAATCCGGCAACGCTGGACGTGGTAATGGCGGCGGACGCATGGGTAGAGGTAATCGTAAAAGAAGTACTAATCGTTAAAAAGAAAAGCTATCATGTTACAGCCCAAAAGAGTTAAATACAGAAGACCTCAAGATGGACGTGGCAATAAAGGCAACGCCCATAGAGGTACACAGCTGGCTTTCGGTTCGTTTGGAATCAAAACACTTGAGAGAAAATGGATTGACAGCCGTCAGATTGAGGCTGCTCGTGTGGCAGTCAATCGTTATATGAACCGTGAGGGTCAAGTATGGATTCGTATTTTCCCAGATAAACCAATTACTCGCAAGCCGGCAGACGTCCGCATGGGTAAAGGTAAGGGAGACCCCGCAGGTTGGGTGGCTCCGGTAACACCGGGTCGCATCCTTTTTGAAGTAGAAGGCGTTCCTTTTGAGGTGGCAAAAGAGGCACTCCGCCTTGGCGCCCAGAAGTTGCCGGTTAAGACAAAGTTTGTTGTTAGACGTGATTACGATAAAAACGCTTAAGCTATGAAGATCAATGAAATTAAAGAACTCGAGACCAAAGATTTGGTTGAGAGACTCGAAGGAGAGGAGCTCAGACTCCATAAGATGAAATTGAATCACTCAATTACTCCACTTGAGAATCCATCACAGATTAAGGCTGTTCGTCGTGACATCGCACGCATGAAGACAGAACTTCGTCAAAGAGAACTTAACAAATAACAATGGTTTAGATGGAAACAAGAAACTTAAGAAAGACAAGACAGGGTGTCGTAATCAGCAACAAGATGGATAAAACCATTGTTATTGCATCGAAATTCAAAGAGAAGCACCCTATTTATGGTAAATTTGTACAGCATACAAAGAAATACCATGTGCATGATGAAAAAAATGAGGCAAATATCGGTGATACAGTTCTCATTATGGAAACCCGTCCTTTGAGCAAAACAAAGAGATGGAGATTAGTTCAAATAATAGAAAAAGCTAAGTAATTATGATACAGGCAGAATCAAGACTTACAGTATGTGATAACAGCGGTGCACGTGAAGCTCTCTGCATCCGTGTGTTGGGTGGTACCCGCCGTCGTTATGCAAGTGTTGGTGACGTGATTGTCGTAGCTGTCAAGAACGTTATCCCGTCAAGTGAACTGAAAAAAGGTGCAGTATCAAAGGCTTTGATTGTTCGTACAAAGAAAGAGATTCGTCGTGCAGACGGTTCTTATATCCGTTTCGATGACAATGCTTGTGTACTCCTGAACAATGCTGGTGAACTTCGTGGCAGCCGCATCTTCGGACCAGTAGCCCGTGAGTTGCGTGCAGTAAACATGAAAGTTGTTTCTTTGGCACCTGAGGTTCTTTAATAATTAATAAGGAAAAGAAATGAAAAAGATGCATATTAAAAAAGGCGATACCGTGATTGTTCTTACTGGTGAAGACAAGGGCAAGACTGGTAAGGTGCTACAAGTTCTGAAGGAGAAGGAGCAGGCTATTGTTGAGGGCGTCAGAATCGTTACCAAGAGTGCAAAGCCTTCTGCTAAGAATCCTCAGGGAGGTTTCATCAAGATGGAAGCTCCGATTCATATCTCAAACATTAGTTTGATTGACCCGAAAAGTGGCAAGCCGACTCGTATCAGCATAAAGAAGACTGACGATGGCAAAAAAGTCCGTATTGCAAAAAAATCAGGGGAGGAGATAAAGTAATATGAATACAGCACAGTTGAAAAAAGAATATGCTGAGCGAATAGCTCCGGCATTGAAAGAGCAGTTCAAATATTCATCGGCAATGCAGGTTCCTGTATTGAAGAAGATTGTAGTGAACCAAGGACTTGGAGATGCTACTCAAGATAAGAAAATTATTGATGTAGCAATCAATGAGATAACGACAATTACAGGTCAAAAAGCCGTAGCCACCTATTCAAAAAAGGATATTGCGAACTTTAAACTTCGTAAGAAAATGCCTATTGGAGTAATGGTGACGCTGCGTCGTGAGCGTATGTACGAATTCTTGGAGAAACTCGTACGTATAGCACTCCCTCGTATTCGTGACTTTAAAGGAATCGAGAGCAAGTTTGACGGACGTGGAAATTATACGCTTGGTATCCAAGAGCAAATTATTTTCCCGGAAATCAATATCGACAACATTGACAGGATTCAGGGAATGAATATCACTTTCGTGACATCAGCTCAGACCGATGAGGAAGGATATGCATTGCTGAAGGCTTTCGGACTTCCCTTCAAAAACGCTAAAAACGATTAATAGATATGGCAAAAGAATCAATGAAGGCGCGTGAAATCAAGCGTGCAAAACTTGTCGCCCGTTATGCGGAGAAGCGTGCAGCACTGAAGAAGATTATTGCAACAGCAGAAGATCCTGCAGAAGCATACGAAGCTGCTCGTAAGTTGCAGAGTATTCCGAAAAATGCGAACCCCATTCGTTTGCATAACCGCTGCAAAATCACAGGACGTCCGAAAGGATACATCCGTCAGTTCGGTCTTTCACGTATTCAGTTCCGTGAGATGGCATCTGCCGGTTTGATTCCTGGAGTTAGGAAAGCAAGTTGGTAAGACAGAGTGTGTTATTAATATTGTCGGGGGAGTCCCGATTAATTAAAACTTTTATTTTATGACAGATCCAATAGCAGATTATCTGACCAGACTCAGAAACGCAATTATGGCTCATCACCGAGTTGTAGAAGTTCCTGCGTCTAACTTGAAGAAAGAGATTACAAAAATCCTCTTCGAGAAAGGTTACATCTTGAACTATAAGTTCATAGAAGATGGACCTCAGGGTACGATCAAAGTGGCTTTGAAGTACAATCCTGAAACGAAAGCAAACGCGATTAAGTGTTTGAAGAGAGTGTCCACACCAGGTCTTCGTAAGTACACTGGTTACAAGGACATGCCGAGAGTTATTAACGGATTGGGTATTGCAATTCTATCCACATCCAAAGGTGTCATGACAGACAAGGAAGCCTCAGAGCTGAAAATCGGTGGTGAGGTGCTTTGCTTTGTTTATTAATTGGAGGATTTAGAATATGTCAAGAATAGGAAAATTGCCAATTAATATTCCTGCAGGAGTGACTATTTCTCAGGAAAATGGTATCGTTACGGTGAAAGGTCCGAAAGGAGAACTCTCACAGAAAGTCGATTCGTCAATTTTGATGAAAATCGAAGACGGACAGATTATATTTGAAGTGGACGAGAACAGTCCTGTTAACTATAAGCAGAAACAGGCTTTCCATGGACTTTATCGTTCGTTGGTAAACAATATGGTTGTAGGTGTAAGCGAAGGCTTCACGAAGACACTGGAATTGGTAGGTGTTGGTTATCGTGTTTCCAACCAAGGCAATCTGATAGAGTTTGCGTTAGGTTACACCCATCCGATATTCATACAGCTTCCGAAAGAAGTAAAGGTGGAGACAAAATCGGAGAGAAACCAAAATCCTCTGTTGATTCTGGAGTCTTGTGACAAGCAGTTGTTAGGACTCATTTGTGCAAAAATTCGTTCTTTCCGTATGCCGGAGCCTTACAAGGGTAAAGGTGTCCTGTTCCAGGGCGAAGTCATCCGCAGAAAGTCTGGAAAGACCGCTGCAGCTAAGTAACTTTAATAATTTACGATTATGACAACAAAGAAAGTAGAAAGACGAATTAAGATTAAATATAGGATTCGCAAACGTGTGAATGGAACTGCTGAGCGTCCTCGTATGAGTGTATTCCGCTCCAACAAGCAGATTTACGTTCAGATTGTAAATGACCTGACAGGCACAACACTTGCATCAGCTTCTTCTCTGGGAATGGAAACGATGCCAAAGAAAGAGCAGGCAGCTAAAGTGGGTGAGCTTATCGCAAAAAAAGCCCAAGAGGTAGGTGTTGAGAAAATAGTGTTCGACCGCAACGGATATCTGTATCATGGTCGTGTGAAAGCATTGGCAGACGCTGCCCGTGAAGGTGGACTTAAATTTTAAACGATTATGGCAATAAATAGAGTAAAAATAAGCAGTGACATCGAGTTGAAAGACCGTTTGGTTGCTATAAACCGTGTTACAAAAGTGACAAAAGGTGGACGTACCTTTACGTTCGCAGCCATCGTCGTTGTAGGTGATGGTCATGGTGTAATCGGATGGGGACTTGGTAAGGCAGGTGAAGTAACTGCTGCTATCGCCAAAGGTGTTGAGGCAGCAAAGAAAAACCTGGTGAAGGTTCCTGTTCTGAAAGGTACGATTCCTCATGAAGTAGAAGTAAGTTTTGGAGGTGCGAAGGTATTCCTCAGACCAGCAGCAGCAGGTACGGGAATGGTTGCCGGAGGTGCTATGCGTGCCGTACTTGAGAGTGTCGGTGTGACGGATGTGTTGGCAAAGTCCAAAGGTTCATCCAATCCTCACAATCTCGTAAAGGCTACTATCAAGGCTCTCTGCGAAACCCGCGATGCTTATACCGTAGCTCGTGACCGAGGCATCAGTATGGAAAAAGTATTTAGAGGATAAGGAGGCAGTTATGGCAACAATTAAGATTAAGCAGATTAAGAGTAAAATAGGCTATCCGATAGACCAGAAACGTACGCTTGAGGCTTTAGGACTTCATCGAATCTCTCAAGTTGTAGAGCGTGAAGACACTCCTAGCCTTCGTGGTATGATTAGAAAGGTTCATCATCTGGTGACCATAGTAGAATAACACTTAAAAGGAAGATTGATTATGAAATTACATACGTTAAAACCAGCAGCTGGTTCAACACATTCTCCTCGGCGTATAGGTCGTGGTCCTGGTTCAGGACTTGGCGGAACCTCTACTCGTGGTCATAAAGGTGCAAAATCTCGTTCCGGTTATAAGCGTAAAATCGGTTTTGAAGGTGGTCAGATGCCACTTCAGCGCCGTGTGCCGAAATCAGGTTTCAAGAACATTAACCACAAGGAGTATTTCGCAGTTAATCTGTCAACACTTCAGAAATTGGCAGAGGAGAAGAACCTTACAAAAATCGGAATTGCAGAACTTCGTGAGGCAGGACTTACAAATGGTAAGGAGCTTGTGAAGATTCTTGCAAAAGGCGAATTGAAGGTGAAACTGGATGTTGAAGCCCACGCATTCTCAAAGACTGCGGAAGAGGCGATCAAGGCAGCAGGTGGTAATACAACTATAATCTAAGTAAATGAAAAAGTTTATTGAAGCACTGAAGAACTGTTGGAAGGTTGAGGATCTGCGTCAGCGCATCCTCATAACCATCCTGTTTGTGGCAATCTATCGTTTTGGATCGTTTGTCGTCCTGCCGGGCATTAATCCTGCTGGACTTGCCAATTTGCAGGCGCAGACAGAGGGCGGTTTGATGTCCCTTCTTGACATGTTCTCCGGTGGTGCATTTGCCAATGCATCTATATTTGCATTAGGTATTATGCCTTATATCTCTGCTTCTATCGTCATGCAGCTTCTTGCTGTTGCTGTGCCTTATTTCCAGAAGATGCAGCGTGAAGGCGAGAGCGGAAGAAAGAAAATCAGTTGGTATACGCGAATCCTGACCGTAGCAATTCTGCTCTTTCAGGCTCCGTCGTATCTCATCAACTTGCGTATCCAGTCAGGAGGTGCTCTCGCGCAGGGTATTGACTGGACGGTTTTCATGATACCGGCGACGATTATTCTGGCAGCAGGCAGTATGTTCATTCTTTGGTTAGGTGAGCGTATTACGGATAAAGGCATAGGAAATGGTGTATCTATTATCATTATGATAGGTATTATCGCACGTCTGCCGCAGTCATTTGTACAGGAAGTTACCTCACGCTTTACAGCCATTTCAGGTGGTGGATTGGTGATGTTTATCATTGAAATCCTGATACTGTTTGCAGTGGTATGTGCCGCGATTCTTCTGGTGCAAGGTGTGCGGAAGATTCCCGTTCAATATGCAAAGCGTGTAGTTGGCAACAAACAGTATGGAGGTGCTCGCCAATACATTCCGTTGAAGTTGTTCGCAGCTAATGTGATGCCGATTATCTTCGCACAGGCGTTGATGTTCATCCCGTTGGCAATCGTTCAATATTCTTCGGAAAACAGCAACTCGTTTGTCCGTTCACTGATGGACCATACAAGTTTGACGTACAATATTATCTTTGCCGTACTTATTATTGCATTTACATATTTCTATACAGCCATTACGTTGAATCCGACACAAATGGCAGAGGATATGAAGCGCAATAATGGCTTCATCCCGGGCGTAAAGCCAGGTAAGAGCACGGCAGAATATATTGATACGATTATGTCGCGAATCACCCTTCCTGGGTCTCTTTTTATTGCATTTATTGCAATCATGCCAGCTCTCGCTGGTTTGCTGAATGTGCAGCAGGCTTTTGCGCAATTCTTCGGAGGAACCTCTTTGCTGATTCTTGTCGGTGTAGTCATCGATACGCTTCAACAGATAGAGAGCCATCTGATGATGCGCCACTATGACGGTCTGCTTAACTCCGGACGTACACGTAATACTGGAGTTTCTGCATATTAATATCTGTCAGAATGAAGATATTTCTGAAGACAGAGGATGAGATTGAGCTGATGCGCCAAGCGAACCAACTCGTTGGCAAGACACTTGGCGAATTGGCAAAGCATATAAAACCAGGTGTAACTACACTCCAATTAGATCAAATTGCGGAAGAGTTCATCAGAGACCATGGGGCAATCCCTACGTTCAAGAACTTTCCGAATGACTATGGAGCTCCCTTCCCTGCCAGCATTTGTACATCGGTCAACGATGTGGTTGTGCATGGAATACCTGACGACAAGACCGTGTTGAAAGAAGGAGATATTATTTCCATCGATTGTGGTACGGTTCTTAATGGTTTCAATGGCGACTCTTGTTACACATTTTGTGTGGGAGAAGTGAGTGAGGAAGTGAAAAACCTCTTGCGCGTCACCAAAGAGTCTCTCTATCGGGGAATAGAGAATGCCGTTGCAGGGAGGCATCTTGGAGACATAAGTGATGCAGTTCAAAGTCATTGCGAACAGAATAAATATGGTGTCGTAAGGGAACTGACAGGTCATGGTATCGGACGACAGATGCATGAAGACCCTCAGGTGCCGAACTACGGACGACGCGGAAACGGAGTGCTTTTGAAAGCAGGGATGTGCTTGGCAATTGAGCCAATGATAACAATGGGAGCCCGCGATATTTATATGATGCCGGACCGTTGGACCATCCGTACCCGTGACGGAAAATGGGCAGCACATTTCGAACACACCATCGCTGTGCGCAAGGGAAGAGCTGAGATTTTGTCCTCGTTTGACGAAGTAGAGAAGATAGAAGCAAAATTATAAATCAATATGGCAAAGCAAACCGCGATTGAGCAGGACGGAACGATATTGGAATCGTTATCAAACGCCATGTTCCGTGTAGAACTTGAGAATGGAGTACAGATTATCGCTCACATCTCTGGAAAGATGAGGATGCACTACATCAAGATTCTGCCTGGAGACAAGGTGAAGGTAGAAATGAGTCCGTACGACCTGACAAAAGGAAGAATCGTATTTAGATACAAATAAACATCGAACACATATGAAGACAAGAACATCATTGAAAAGACGTACGCCGGATTGCAAGATCGTCCGCCGTAAGGGACGTCTGTTTATCATCAACAAGAAAAACCCTAAGTACAAGGTACGTCAGGGCTAAGTACGTCAGTGTGTACGCGAAGACACAAGAAAAAAGAACATTAGTTAATCATTTAAAAAACAAAAAATGGCAATAAGAATTGTTGGAGTAGATTTGCCCCAGAATAAGCGTGGCGAAATCGCATTGACCTATATCTATGGAATAGGTCGAAGTAGTTCAGCAAAGATATTGGATAAAGCAGGCGTGAGCCGCGACTTGAAAGTCAACGAATGGAGTGACGACCAGGCTGCTAAGATCCGTGAAATTATCGGTGCTGAGTACAAAGTAGAAGGTGATCTCCGTTCAGAGGTTCAGTTAAACATCAAGCGACTGATGGACATCGGTTGCTATCGTGGAGTTAGACATCGCCACGGTCTTCCTGTACGCGGACAGAGCACAAAGAACAATGCTCGCACCCGCAAGGGAAGAAAGAAGACCGTTGCAAACAAGAAAAAAGCTACTAAGTAATTGAAAGGGTTTTAGACATGGCAAAGAAAACAACATCATCAAGAAAAAGAAACGTAAAGGTTGATGCTATGGGCCAGCTTCATGTTCATAGCTCTTTCAACAACATCATTGTGTCTTTGGCTAACAGCGAAGGACAAGTAATCTCATGGTCTTCAGCAGGCAAGATGGGCTTCCGCGGTTCTAAGAAGAACACTCCTTATGCAGCACAGATGGCAGCAGAGGATTGCGCGAAAGTGGCATTCGACCTCGGACTGCGCAAGGTGAAAGCATACGTGAAAGGACCGGGTAACGGTCGCGAAAGTGCTATCCGTGCCGTCCATGGAGCAGGCATTGAAGTGACGGAAATTATCGATGTTACACCGCTTCCGCACAATGGATGTCGTCCGCCGAAGCGTCGTAGAGTATAATAATTGACGTTATTGCAATAACGTGATATCGAAAAACGAAACATTATTTTTTATATTATGGCAAGATACATAGGACCGAAATCAAAAATTGCGCGCCGTTTTGGAGAACCCATCTTCGGTGCAGACAAAGTTTTGTCCCGCAGGAACTTCCCTCCGGGACAGCATGGCAACAACCGTCGCCGCAAGCAGTCGGAGTACGCAGTCATGCTGGCAGAGAAGCAGAAAGCCAAGTACACTTATGGCGTACTTGAGCGCCAGTTCCGTAATATGTTTGAAAAGGCATCAAAGTCGGAAGGTATCACCGGTGAGGTTCTTCTCCAGAACCTTGAGAGTCGTCTCGACAACGTGGTGTTCCGCCTTGGTATCGCCCCGACCCGTGCAGCTGCTCGCCAGCTTGTCGGACACAAGCATATTATTGTGGACGGTAAAGTTGTGAATATTCCATCTTACTCGGTTAAGCCAGGTCAGATTGTTGGTGTTCGTGAGAAGTCCAAGTCATTGGAAGTTATCGAAGCATCGCTCGCAGGGTTCAGCCACAGTAAGTACCCATGGTTTGAATGGGATGAAAGCACCAAGAGCGGGAAATATCTCCATAAGCCCGACCGTGCCGATATCCCTGAGAATATCAAAGAGCAGTTAATCGTTGAGTTGTACTCTAAATAAATCATTAAATTAATGGCGATATTAGCATTTCAAAAACCCGATAAAGTTGTAATGTTGGAGGCTGACGATAAGTTCGGCAAGTTTGAATTCCGTCCTTTAGAGCCAGGCTTTGGAGTTACTATTGGCAACTCCCTGCGACGCATACTTCTTTCATCGCTTGAGGGCTTTGCCATCAATACCGTCAAAATCGGCGGCGTTGAGCATGAGTTCTCTTCAGTACCAGGCGTGAAGGAAGACGTCACCAACATTATCTTGAACCTGAAGCAAGTTCGGTTCAAGCAAGTAGTAGAAGAATTCGAGAACGAAAAAGTCTCTATCACCGTTGAGAATTCCACCGAGTTCAAGGCAGGTGACATCGGCAAGTATCTGACTGGATTTGAAGTGTTAAACCCAGATTTGGTGATTTGTCATTTAGATGCGAAAGCTTCCATGCAGATAGATCTTACTATCAATAAAGGGCGCGGCTACGTGCTTGCAGACGAGAATCGTGACTTCTGCACGGATGTTAATGTACTCCCAATCGATTCTATCTACACACCGATTCGTAACGTAAAATACAGCGTTGAGCCTTATCGCGTCGAGCAGAAAACCGACTACGATAAACTCGTGCTTGAAGTTACTACGGATGGTTCCATTCACCCGAAAGACGCACTGAAAGAGGCAGCAAAAATCCTCATTCATCATTTCATGCTCTTCTCCGACGAGAAGATTACGCTTGAGAATCCTGACCTTGACAACAATCAGGAGTTCGATGAAGAGGTGCTCCACATGCGTCAGTTGCTCAAGACCCGTCTGATTGACATGAACCTCTCCGTTCGTGCTCTCAACTGTCTGAAGGCTGCTGATGTGGAGACGCTGGGAGACCTTGTTCAATACAACAAGACCGACCTCCTGAAGTTCCGCAATTTCGGCAAGAAATCGCTTTCTGAGCTTGATGATTTGCTCGAAGGTCTGAATCTGTCGTTTGGAACCGATATTACAAAGTATAAACTGGACAAGGAGTAAGTCGCCATTTGACAAAACCTGTCCGCTTAAAGAAAAACGTAAAAAATGAGACACGGAAAGAAATTCAATCATCTGGGTCGTACTGCAGACCATCGTCATGCCATGCTTGCAAATATGGCTATCTCGTTGATCATGCACAAAAGAATCACTACGACCCTCGCTAAGGCAAAAGCCCTCAAGAAGTATGTAGAGCCCCTTATCACACGCTGCAAGGAAGATACAACCAACTCCCGCCGCGTTGTGTTCAGCTATCTGCAGAACAAGGAAGCTCTGAAAGAACTGTTCAGCAACGTAGCAGCAAAAGTCGGAGACCGTCCTGGTGGATACACCCGTATCATCAAGCTTGGTCATCGTCAAGGCGATGCTGCTGATATCTGTTTCATCGAGCTTGTTGACTTCGACGAGAACATGGCTAAGACACCGAAGGCTGCTAAGAAGACTCGTCGTAGCCGCCGGTCAACCAAGGCAGAGACTCCTAAAGTAGAGGAAGCTCCTGTTGCTGAAGAGGTAAAGGAAGAAGCTCCCGTTGCTGAAGAAGTGAAAGAGGAAGCTCCTGCCGAGGAAGCCAAAGCAGAATAAAGTAGCCAACAATACTTGCGAAAGTATTAAGGAGATAGATGTTAAGAACTGCCTCTACCCGTCTTGGGTGGAGGCAGTTTTTTTGTGATTTATAGTTGTTGCTGTCCTGTAAACTTTCGTGAAGAGCTTCGTGAAGAGCGCGGATGATGAGGCGCTCACAGCGTCCGTCTGTATCCAAACTCCCTCATTTGGGAGGTTTCTTGGGGAGATGCATCAATAAAGACTTTGTTGTAGGTATATAGATTATTACCAGCATCAATAGTCTATAGTGCCTTTTGTTGTTCGTCATGTTCAAAAACATTCCCCTTGCAGTACGCGCTCATAATATCTCACGTAATTTTCTGCCATTATACGTGAGTTGAACAAGTCTCGCGCATATTCGTGGCATCTGCTATGTGTGTAGTTATAGTGGTTTTTTATATGCTCCGCTATATCATTCATATCTTCAGCCAAGAAGCCTACATCACTTGGAACTAATTCAGGTAAAGACCCATAGGGAGTGCCGAATACAGGACATCCGCAATATAGGCTTTCAGTAATAGCCAAACCAAATGGCTCATCCCATTTCACAGGGAATATTAATCCCTTACTATGTTGTAGGAGCCTGTTCTTTTTGTTGCCTCCCACCATACCCTTAAATCTCACCTTTGGCGAAATGGTAAATCTGAATCCCATCTTAAAATTAAGGCGCGTTCCCCCAAGTACATATAATTTTTCTCCTGGAAGTTGCTTAATTATATTTATGGCGCCTCGAACATTTTTCACTCGCCATGCAGCCTTACCCAAGAAATGATAATATGCTCGTGGTTCAGATTCATTCAATTCTCCATAGTCATCCCAGTCAAGACCGTTATATACAAAATTTTGTGAGCCATGACGTTCTGCATGATTGCGTGAAACAAATATTGCATTCTTAGGAATAACGGCATTGTAATTGCCATGAATCGTTACAACGTATGGTTTGTCACCTGTATATCCGAGCTCTGACGTGTTAAAGTGTATTATGTCAATATCATCAGGAATTTGCTCATTGATATGCTTCTGCGGATTATATATAATGCAATTTGCAAAAGGGCACTCTGAACCTGATTTACATAATAAGGAAACTTGATGTCCCATTTTATGTAGTTCATGTGCGAGATACCACAACACTCTTTCTGTGCCTCCATACAATAAAGCTGGAAAAACGGAATTCTGAACTATTAACACATTCATATTATATTATTTTATTTTTTGATTAGCGAAACATTTCTTCATAGTCATGATTGATATGAATTGTTCCGGCACAAAAATAGTAAAAAAAGAATTTATCAAAGAAAAAATAAATTGTAACTTTTGAAAAAATCATTTTTGTAATATCAAATTCATCAAATTCACGTCCAATAAAATGAACAAATCGGACATCTGTGCTTTTGTATATTTATGCAGTGGTGCGTGGATTGGTGTGTAGCTTGTAACTTATTGATAATAAGTATAATATGGTGTGCTTTCCAAAAGTTCAACTTTTAGCTTGCAAAAGTTGAACTTTTAGGCGGTGAAAGTTGAACTTTCAGAGTGCAAAAGTTGAACTTTTGGAAAACGAAAGTTCAGGTGTTATATTTATACGGTGTTTCTGTATGTTTATGCATGGGCTTCTGTCGTGAAACAGTCGTTTGTTTTGAGTTTTGTCGTAAATAATTCTTTTTTCTGTCCGATGACCGATTTGGGAGTGTTGTTTTTTTATTTGCGAAGTGGCATTTCTTGATGTAATGGCGTCATAATTCGGGATTTTTTTCTAAATTTGTGCCAAGAAAAAATCAGTGTCATGAAAGAACT
>Ga0256407_10006116_pt1 | contig 18793 bp, 29 predicted proteins | sample RumenRJG_04DNA_FD_193489 | JGI IMG/M metagenome (GOLD analysis project Ga0256407, IMG submission 193489) | Bovine rumen microbial communities from Lethbridge, Alberta, Canada - RJG_04 | ecosystem: Host-associated > Mammals > Digestive system > Stomach > Rumen | place: Canada: Alberta...
AAGCCTACAACGAGTTCGTGAGGGACTACCGCTACTACTGCCGCAAGTTCCCCACATCCTTCTTCCTCTCCTTCACGGGCTATGAGACGAAGAAGTTTGACATGTACGAGGCGGAGCCTGAGCAGCGCGATACCAAGCCACTTGAACTGTTCTGACGAACAAACTGTCTCAATGGAAAATCCTGTTGACATATACGCGCTTGACGCAGAGGTTGTCAAGGAGTTTGGGTGGACATCGGCATCCACCCTTGAGGAACTGTACTCCCAACTCGTCAATTCGTACCTCAACCTTGTTCTGGACGATGATGGGTTTTGGGGGTACGCTGACCCATTTTCCCGCGATGACCTCAGGCGCAGAGACCACAACACAATTGCCTCTGCGTGGAACATCCCGAGGAAACTTGTCTCAATTGCGCTTGAATCCGTTGTTGGCGAGGATGGTCAGAGAACCAACTGCTTCAGCCTTCATGTCAAGACGAAGGACATGAACCTTGTGAAGCGTAGGTTCATGGACAGACTTGCTGAAATCAGGCATGAGTTCTATATTGGGAAAAAGTACAGGGATTTGGTTGACCATGTTGGTGGGACATGGGTTGAGAAGGGCAGTTTCAATCCGGATTCGGAAATTGAACTTGATGGAATTCCTGACATGAGGAGTTGAACCATGGGATATTATTCCAAAAAGAAGGATAGGATTGTCCTGTACGAGGACATGGACTTTGAAATCACCTTGCGTGAAGTCCTGTTCTCTCTGCTAATCCTCGGAATCTTCTCGTTTCTGGGATTCCTTGTGCATTCGTGGATTGACAAGAAGGTTGACGATGCCACCTTGAAGTATCGTCAGGCTGTTGCCATTGAATCTCCAGACGAGTTCCGACACGCCATGGACACTGATGTTGGTCATGCCTTTGTCCGTGGCAAACTTGAAGCCGTCACCCCAGTAACGAATAAGTTGGTGAAGGGCGAATATCTGAGGATTGAGGTTCGACACCAGAAGTACCAGATGCACACAAGGGTAGTCACCTACACCACATACGATTCCAAGGGAAGACCACACACTCATCACAGGACTGAAACCTACTGGTCATGGGACACCAAGTGGACTTCCACAACGAATTCCCCAATGGTCAGGTTCTGTGGCTCGGAGTTCAAGTACAACAAGTTCAACTACGGTTACGCAAGAGAAGAGGAGACTGTTGTGGGTGGTGGACTGTTCAATAACGAGCGTGATTTGGTCTACACAACAAAGGATGGATTCACTGGAACCATATTCGCGGACCTGCGTGACAGGGGCTTCAAGGGAACTGCTGATATGGTTCGCGCAGACATTGAGAAGTACAGAGAATGGCTTGCGAAATGCGCATGGCCATATGTGCTTTTCTGGCTGTTGTGGTCTGCCATTACTGTTGGAGCTATAATTATGTTCTACATCATTGACAATGAATGGCTGGAGGGATGATGGATGGACGATGAATGGATAATCAAGGAATGGCGTGTGACAAGTAAACCGTGGGTTATTTACATCAAGCTAGAAGATGTTCCAGTATGCCTTGTGGAAAAGGACAGTGGGTGGAAACCTCCTGAAAATTGTCACACCAAATATGGACTGCTTGACGACCCGTTGGATGCGAAGAACTACTATGACTATTTGAAGGAGAATGCCAATGACGAAAACCAACGATGACTTTGACACTGGATTCAACAAGATGATGAGTTCTGCCATTGAATACGAGAGGTTGACACGGCAGGGAAAGCCAATACCGAGGAAACTTCAGAAGATGCTTGACGAGTCCAATGACTGGCTGAACAACCTTTCTGACGAGGATTATTCAAGGCTCATACACTAAGGAATGCAGATGGACATGAAAACCAAGAATATCATTGGACACATAGTTGCGCAACTCATAGGGTTTTCCATAGGAATGGTCATTGGACTTTCCGTCATTTGGGTCATGTTCAAGGATTGAAAGGAAATAGAAATGAAGAAACTACTGAAATGGATTTGCCACCCCGCACTTTGTTGGCAGTACACGATGGACAAGGAGAAGTTCCTGATATTCTGCGCCTCGTGCCTCCGCAAGGAGGTTGAAGATCCTACTGTGTGGGACGTTGACACATTGACTGACGCATCCAACCAGTTCCTCGTCCTCCTGCACAATGAGCCGACTATGTTTGACGGAATGCCCAATGTGAAGAAGAGTCTGTTCTGGATAAGGCTCATGTCCAGATTTAAGGTTGTGAAGTTCAACCGCGAGGACACGAGGAAGTTCGTTGAAATGTATAGCGCATTCAAGGGATTGCTGGATAGCAAACTTCCCAAGGTTGGTTCTGTTGAGGTGTTCCATATGTGGCAGATTATCGGTGACAACTTCATCTTCGGGTGATATAATTTAACTGGAGGCAAATGATGGAAATTACAAAAAGGGATTTCATAGGGACATTGGCTGGCATGATTGCAATGCCAGTCATTGGTTCAGCAACTAAAAAGAAAGATGAGTTTCAGGACATTCGCGTTGACAGATATTACATCCTCAAGGGTGGGCAGTACAAGGACACCGGTGGAATTGGCGCATCTGGCGCGTCTGTTGGTTCTGAATTGAAAGAAGACATGGACTGGCAGGTGTACTGTCGTGACATGGATACATGGATTGAGCATGTTGAAAAGAGCGGTTACTACTTTGAGGTAATTGGCTATTTCGGACCAGATGACGCTAAGCACTTTGGAAAAATCCAATTGAAACGCGACTGGCTTCTCAAATTCTACAATTTGCATAAAAATGAGACTAAAGAAGACTGGGAGCAAAAATACAATAAGTATTTAGAGTCATTGCACATTAGAAAAAGTTAAGTTTAATTGTCTAAAGCTTTTAGATAAAATTAAACTATGAATGGAAAACTTCTAGTATCAAGGAAGACATACAGCTTTGCGAAGAATGAAGCTGTTACTGAGTGGATTGTCAAGCCATTCAAGCTTGACAGAGTCAAGATGCCACATGACTTTGAAGAGCGGCTTGTGAACGCAAACCTCAAGATGAAAGCTCTAAATGAAGAGTTCAGAGAGCTTGATTTTGACTGGAATGAGAGAAATGATATTAAGACTGCTGCTCTGGAAGAGTGCAATCGATGGAATGGATTGACTGACATTGCATGGTACTCTGAAGACATGAAACTAGCTGTAGTTATAGAATCACATATAAACAGAATTCCTACTGTCATAAGTGCATTGACAATAGAAGAGCTTGAAAAGAGGCTGGATGGTCATGAATGCTGAGAAGATAAAAGAGTTCAATCGTCGATGTGATGAGTTCTTCGCGAAGAGAGACGAAATCGCAAAAGCACTAGCTGATCTTGATTTCATCAAGATGGAAGTCAATGAGGCGTTGAAGAAGACTGTAGACAATGACTTGAGCACAAAGTATTTAGTCTCTGTTGCAAATGAGTATCAATTGCACAAGTTTGAGTCAAGCTGTGTAATCGAGTTCATCAATAAGATGTCTAATATGCTGCTTACTGGAGTTGACAAGAGCATTGTAGACAGACTTGAAGTGACTGCTGTTGACATAAGAGTATTTACGCACGACTTCAAAGTCAGAATAGATGGACCTGTGTCAATGACTTTTATCGACAGAAGCTCTAACAGAAGATTCATCATATCCATTCCAGTCGCTGACTCAGTGAAGACAGACGTAATGCACTGGAGCTCTAATAGAGAAGGAATGTACGTTGTCGAAGCATATAGTCTAGAAAATGACAGAAGTAGAGAGATATGCACAGTGTTTGACCAGTCAAAGGTAGCAGAAGCTGTAGTGAAATATATGTCTGGTGGATTTGATGAAGAGTTGAAGTATGAGTTTGACTTCAGGAACATTGACTTCAGAAAATACGTGTCTATGTATGACTATGACAGATCAATGTACAGTCAGCCGTTGTATGTCGACAAATTAAATGACATGTTGATTGACTGTGAAGTGCTGAAGCATACAAGCAACAGTGTATATGGTGTGATTGATGATGTAGATGATTATGCAGTAGAATGATAGGCTGGAATTAAATAATTGAAGGTACAATATTGTTATGACAAATGAACAAGCAGACAAATTGAGAAAAGACATCCTGAATGACAACAAGATGTTATACTGCATGTACAAGAGACCTATGACTGAGACATGCATGTGCTGGGGTCTTGACATTGAAGACGCTTGGCTTAATGAAGTTGATGATCTCTCAAAGAAGCTTGAAGGGATGAATGCTCTTGTATATCCTGTCAATAGAGTACGGATCCAAGCCGATCAAGTTAAGTCTAAATTTGGAACATTGCACTACTATTATTCTGTTGCAGTTGATCCCCCGGCTTGGATGTGCATGTATGAGCGTGCAGTCGAGTGGCTGATGGACAAGATCAAGAAGGTTGACTTCAAGTATGTGACAGTCATAGACAAAGAGCCATATGATGAGATCATAGAGAAAGAGATTCCAGCTGACAAAGTCGAGTCTGAGAAGAAAGCATATGCAAACTGCTCGAATGTAGAGATCATCGAGAAAGATGACGGCACTGCAGTGAAGAAGATCACATATCACCATTATAGGCAGACTCATCAGGAGCCGACAAAGCACAAGTGGCTTCATAAAGTCCTCTTCATGCGTTATTCAATCATGAGCTTCTTGAGGAATGTCTTCAGATGGAAGCCTTCTTACAAGCAAGAGTGCATTCGTGAAGTAGTCGAGCATTTCGTGAGGAATCATGTCCATGAAGCAGAGAAGAACTGCATGCACATATGTGAAGAGTGCGGTAAGACAATAGATAGAGAGTGGAGCGGACCTTCTTGCATGACGCTTGGTTGGATATCTTATTTATGTGAAGAGTGCGCAGATAAGAGTGAGAGAGTGTACTTGAAGAACGGCGAGCACTGGTGCGCCGGGAAGAAAGTAGAAGAAGACTATAAAAAGAAAGATAGAAGAAAAGAAGAGTCTTCTCAAGAAGATGGAGAGCTAGATTGTAGTTAAAGTTATAAATTAAATAAATTTCATAAATTACATAAAATGATGTGCATTTTCGAAAAAATTTTGTAAATAAATATGTATAATTTAATAATCAAATGCAAACAATAAAAATAGAATATTTTATTGAGAATGAAGATGACAAGAAATTGATCTTGTCATATCAATAGCAATATTCGAATTGCATGCATGTGATGTTCAATAGACTTAAAGACAATATGTCATATAAGCAATGTAGAGATATTGCAGCTTCGTTGAATAATGTTGAGCTTCTTGACTCATGGATGAGAGTTTGTGCATTAGGCAAAGCACAAAACAAGTTATTGATTTCAAGAGATGTCATATTTGGTGGAAAGAAGAATTTCATTGCTAGATGCCAAAACAAGATTTCAAAAGAAGAATACAAGAAAAATCGTATAAGTGGACTTTTAATATATGGAGAGACTTCGCATTATCATGGAAATAGAAAGTTTAGGATTCAAGATGACTTGAAGTCAATTTTGTTCAAGCCAAATAGAAAAACTCATATCTATTTGAAGCTTCCAGAACTTAAGAAGAACTATGAGAAGATCTTGAAGAAGTTATGTAGACATGCAGATATAGATGATATGCCGTTGACATTCAAGCTTGATCAAAAATATGTTTATATAACTTTTGATGAAAATAAATTGTTTGATGACAAGATTGAGCATAAAGTAAAGAAGAATAGAGTTCTTGCGATTGACATGAATCCAAACTACATTGGCTGGAGCATAGTTGACTGGAAGAACGAGAGAGATTTTGAAGTCATTAAGACTGGATGTTATAGCTTTAAAAAGTTAAATGACAAACAGTTTGCTTTGAAATTGACTAAGAAGCAAAGAGAAGAATTAAGTAGAAAAGAAAGACTTGAACTAGTTTCAAAAGCAAAAGTAAAGAATGTCTATTTCAACAGCAAGAGAAAGCACGAGATAATAGAAGTTGCAAAAGACCTGATGAATGCTGCAAAGAATTATCATTGTGAGATGATTGTCTGTGAAGACTTAAACATCAAGTCACAAGACAGAAGCAAAGGGAAAAACTTAAATCGTCTATGCAACTCATTTTTCATTCGAAATACTTTTGTAAACAATTTAAATAAACGATGCAACATTGATGGAATGAAGTTCTTTAAAGTCATTCCTCAATACTCATCTTTCATTGGAAATTTTCTCTATAGAAGATTGAATTTGCCGGATCCTATCCTAGCTTCAATTGAAATTGGGCGCAGAGGATATGAATTTAATGTTCAATATGTAGAGAAGACTAAAGAAAAATCTAAGAACATAATACAGCCAAATCTGAAGAAGTTTGATGACTTGATTGCTAAGTCGTTGGAAGAATTTAGCATCAAAGAGAGCTTCAAAGATTTGATTAGTCTGTATTATGTTTTCAAGAAAGACTCTAAAATGATGTATAGAGTCCCGTTTAGAAATAATTCTAAGTGGTCTAAGTTCAAGAACATGAAGTCTCAATTGAGTAGACTAGACTTTAGTTTATCTAGTTTATGTTTTTGAATACATTGATGAAGTACATTGTCTTGAAGTCATGGAATGACTATGGCTGTGGTGCGCTATATGCTGGAATTTTCAATGACAGAACATATGACATATGGCAAGAAGCTTAACAACATACAGATGATAAAGGTGCAAAATGAAAATCAGAAGTGACTTTGTGAGTAACAGCTCAAGCAGCAGCTTCATCATACAAGATGCTGGATTTTTTGCATTCTTTGGAATTACAGTTGATGACATACGAGAAGCGATTCTTGAGTTGTGTGGAGGTAAAGAGAAGCAAGACAAAATTCTTGCTGCTGAAATAAAGAGATGTGATGACAAGCTTGCAGAAGAGAACCTTGATGACTGGTCTAAAGAGTACTTTACACAGCGTAGAGAAGAGCTCATGAAAGATGGACTTAAGTCTTGGGTAGTCTATGACATGGAAGACCCTGAAGAGCGCAAAAAGTGCTTTGAAGAGTGGGACAGCCATTTTGAGAACTGGATAGCGCCAAGTGAAGGCGAGAGAGACAAATGGGAAGTTTTTGAAGACATTGTGCGTTGGAAGCTGGACGCTGACTTAGACATCAGCCAGTTAGATGACAACAAAGAGCTGCAAAGATACGACTTCAAGACAAAGACTCGTGTATCTCTTCCAACTGGATCTAAAGAGTTCTGTAGACTTGTGAAAGAGAAGCTCGGCATCAAGTCAATGAAAGAAGTGCTTCATGACGAGAGCACGACATTGATGGTTCATTTTGATGACAATGAAGTGTACCAAATCAATGGAATGAATGATCCTGGCAAAGATGACGAAAGAGACTGGAAGTCTGATGAAGACAATGGCAAGTGCAGCAGCTCTAAGTGGGATTCATGCTCTTGCTCAAAGGACAGGTTCTTTGAGATCTTGATAAAGCACTTCATTGACAAAGGCATGATCAATCTCGCAGACAAGAAGTTCATGGAGTACTGGCGTGTGCCTGAAGACCATTGGTGGAAGACAGACAAAGAGTCTCTTTATAAAGGAAAAGTCTACTTCACAGACTCAGATGATACAGCTACTTGGAAAGAAGTTGTAGATGATATGTTCAATGACAACAGCATAATGCATGAAGGATGAAAAAGATGAAGACAAGAAAGAAGAATGAAGCGAGATCTGGAAAGCTCGTATATAGAGTGAAACTGCTGTCAGATTTCACAGAGCCATATTCATATGATAAAGACTTTGACAACATCATAAGACGCAAGAACATAGATGACCAGACTGTGTATGACGAGAAGACTTTCTATGACGTGTTAGATTGTTGTCTAGATGCGCCTAAGAAGAAATTGACATCTGCAGACATACATAAAGACTTTGATGATACAAGTAGAAAAGTGCCAGAAGACAAAGTAGAAGCGATAAAGACATACTACAATGGACGATATGACCTCGCGAAGAAGATCTACAAGATTCTAGGCAAAGAAGACTTCAACAAGATAGAAGCAGACCATCCATTCATCTTGAAGTTCAACATACCATTTGAGCTCAACTACTTCACGACAGAAGAAGACAATGGCTATGACAAAGCAGTGTCTATGTCTGAAGCTTACATAGAGATAGAGATATCACGTTCTAACAGTTGACAGCATATGCAGTTGGTAAAACCAGACATATCGCCATTCTACACAAGTTACTTTGGCAACATCAAGAAGATACTTGAAGCTGAGCCTGATGCTGGACTTGTGTCAATTGCCGGCAAGACCCCAGAGTGGTTCACGGGCAGCAAGTTCAAGAGACTAGCTCCACATTATGACTGGTGGAAAGACTGGCATGAGAAGTTCAAAGAGAATCTTGAGTCTAGAGAGTCTAAGAAGTGGTACACTAGCAAATACTTAGAGACTGTTCTGAAGCATCTAGATGCACGGGAGACAGCTCAGAAGCTTAAAGATCTAGTTGGTTACAAGACAGTCTTCTTACTGTGCTATGAGACAGCTGAGAAGTTCTGTCATCGTCATATAGTGTCGGAGTGGTTGAACAATGCTGGAGTGGATTGTAGAGAATTTTGTTGACTTACTGCAAGACGCGCTGTGGATCTTGCTTTTTCTTGACTTCATGCTCTTTGCGACAGGCTCTAAGTCAGTGCTTGGTTGGATATGTGACAAATTAGGACTTTAAAGTGAAGGTATATTTTTCATATGAAAGTTCGTACAGACTTCGTGAGCAACAGCTCTAGTTCTAGTTTCATCTGCACTTCCGCAGACGCAGCTCATATAGAGCTGTTTAACAAGTCAGAGAAACTCAGTCTTCATGAATATCTTAAGCATTTTGGCTCACAAGATGTCTTATATGGCAGTTGGTGGGACAAGAAGCGCAAGATGAAGTTCGTAGACAACGACACGTTGTGCCGTAAGTTCGCTACAGGGATAGACCACATGCTGCCATTTTCTGCTAAAGACGTATATGAAGTTGATCATAAAGACTGGGATGCAATGATGCCTTTTGTAGAAGAAGCGCTCCAGCCTGTGTGGGGAAAAGAGATATTTGAGTACTATGAAGCTGAAGACAGTTCTTGCTATGGAGCGTCAAGCGAGTACAGTTGGGAGAACAATGAGGAGTCATATCTCACACGTGTCTTTGACCGCAGCACTATGAAGTTTTCACGGATATTCAACAACCATTAACAGAAAGTATAGAAGAAGATGAAAGAAAGAATTGACTTCGTTAGCAACAGTTCAAGTTGCAGTTTTGTGATAAATGACCCAGTGATGTTCAAGAATGTCATCTTGAAGTGGACTAAAGGCTGCTCTCATGACTTGAACAATCTGAGCATGTACTTGATATGCCAGTCTGGAGACAAGAGCTGGTTTCCTAAGACATGGTCTAGTGATGGATGGAACTATGATGATGAATACAGGTTCAGTGTCAGTTTTGATGACTTCATGTCTCTTTCAGACGAGTTGCTGTCTAAACTGACTAGCATCGAGTTCATGTGTGATGACTTTGACACATGCAATGTGTTCACGCTTTCAGTCCTCAAGAAAGCGCTTGAGAACAACAATGTGCCAGTTGACAGCAGCAATTCTGAGCATCCTCTTATTTTAGAAGACAAGAACAACTATGATGGCAATAAGTTCATCACGGTCCTTTGCAAAGAAGCATTTGGAAATGACGTTGGAGAGAATGCATGAAAGTCCGTACAGACTTCGTGAGCAACAGCTCTAGTTCAAGCTTCATTGTAGCATGTGCAGGTGGTTATCTTGATAAGGTCTTGAAAGATGTCGCTAAAGCATGTGAAGACAAGAAGAGCCAATGGCATGACTATGGACTGATGAAGCGCAACTTCAGGATTTTAGACTTCTGCGTCAATACATTCCAGCTTTTGTTCTTAGGAAGTCTCAAGCTTGATACAAAGATTGAGAAATTGAAGATTGATGACTTCAAGAAGCAGTATGTTGGAGATGACCTCAAAGATGAGAACATGAAGAAAGTCTGTGAATCTCAGGCAGAGTCTTTCTGGAATGACTTCAAGAAGCATATAAAGCAAGCAAAGAAGTCTAACTGTGATGAATGGATCAAGCGTGAATATGGAAGAGACTCATATGATAAAGTCAACGACGAGATAACTCACGTCAAAGACATCATTGCAGAGAGAATAGTCGTGTCTAATGACGTGATGACAAACACCTTCAGAAGATACCATTTTAAAGATGCAGCTGGAAATGAGTATCCACAGTCTGAAGAAGACATCAAGTCTAGAGTTGAGAGCATTGCGGAGTTCTCTAGAAAGCATACGCTTGACGAATCTTACTTTGACGAGACTTGCCATGCATCTGACATCTACCAGATAACTCAAGACACAATTGATAACACTAGAGATCTCATAGCAGCTGGCCATAAGATCATCTTTGATGACTGGGAAGACTTAGATAAGCTCGAGAAGAAGATCAAGACTGGAGACATTGTGTTTGCGCTTCGAGTCGCTAGAGATGGTGATGGATATGGAGACTTCTACATCTACACTGAGAATAGCTCTGGCTGCATTGACGAGGTGTCTGGACTTGAGACTGTTGGATGGCTTGACTGACTTCATATTATTATAGCATTATCAGCTGGACTTGTTAAAAATCCGCAATGTGGTAAATTTAACATCAGTAATATTGTTATAAAGTCAAACATTTCAATATATGTCAATCCGGTAAAGAAAGCTTCATCAGACTCCTAGAATATTCTTAATGTATTTTCATAAATTTCAGATGCTGTGCTGATTAAAATAGTATTAATTAATTCAAATTGTTGTAGACAATCTTCATGAAATTGCTAAATACTAATAGGATTATACATACCATATTCAACATTCCTTATAATATTTGCATAGTTATTAGATGCTGCATTTGCAATGAAGTCATTAAAAATACCGGCTTCATTTAATATGAAGAATGAATTAAGCATATCATCTTTCAATGTAATATCTTTAGTAGTTATCTTAGATCTAAAATTACTGTACCAAGAATATTTTGCATAATTAGTTGATGAAGTATCAATGCCAATATATGCATAGAATATTTTTAGAAAATCACATTCACGCAATGCATCAATTGATGAATGATGGTTTGATAATAATGTCTTAATACAATTTTCTGTATTAAATGAATTAAAAAGTAATCCTTTCTTTATATATAAACTTGAATTTTTTATAGCATGTTTTATATCTTTATAAACATCATATTTATAATCAATTGACTAATCATTATCTATATAATGTATTTTCTTAAGTAAACATTCTTTAGTAAGATCTTCAAACAGTGATTTAAATGACTTTAATACTTCATTGAATGCATTTATTATAATTTGTCGTATAGATGTAAGTTTATTAATTGTTCGTGGAATAGTTCCGTTTAAGCTTGTTATATATTTTGAAATTAAATATGCAAATGTTTTATTATTCATTGACCAATAAGGATCAGCAGTTGATGCTGTATCAACAATGTAAGCAAAATATCCGCTATTTGATATAGTATCAAGTTTATTTGGAAGACATATTGATGCCGTGTTTGAAAGTGCTTTAGTTGATTTATTTGCTGTTAAAATACATGTAACATTTTTTGCAGTAGCTTTTAATATTTTTCTAAAAATTTCAGAATTATATCCACCAAAGTTATTACTGTTTTTCATTTTCGCAAGCATAATTATTGGTTTACCGCTTGATCCATTTTTAATTGCTGTAATAATGTTGAATATAACTGAATGACATTTTGCTGCAAATCTTATAGCATTAAATAATGATGTTTGACTTTTATCTATTACATCTAATATATAATATTTAGGCAATATTTTCATTGTTCCCTATATTAATTTTCCCTGCTGAGGCGTTAATTTAACATTATCTATATTTAAATGATATGATGCATGACTAGATAGTTCTGATATATTAGATTCAAGCATCTGCTTTCTTTCATTATAGACATTTTTGTCTTCTTGATATACGCTTAAGTTTATTAATGCATTATCTGGAGTGAAGAATACTGGAATAAGAACTGTATTTACAGGTTTAAAATATTCAACAAACTAATGCTGATCTGACGGTGGTTTGAATGCTGGAAAGAAATAACTGTCATATGTGCTTAAAGGTGTAGAATAATTATAATTTGTATGATATTCTGCAAATCCTGCAAATCGAAGTGATGGATGACTTGGACTTATTGCTTTTAATTTTGACTTAAATGATGCATATGAATTAGCAGTAAAGACTGCTGCCAATCCACCATATGAAGAAGTTTCATGATAGTCATATGATGAAGTTTCATTATTTTTATTGTATTCAATGAATTCAGTAAATCCAGCCGCTGACCACGTTGATCCTAAATATCTATAAAACTTATTTGAAAATCCATTGAATAAATCATATTTGATATATTCAGCATACTCACCAGTATTAATAAGATTTTCAACTCCATTGCGATATGTTCCAATTATGCTACCAGTTTCTTGTTGAATAATTTCAGTCCAAGGCTCATATGATTCTATTGAAAGATTTGACAGTGTTACCGTTTTAAACCGCTCTCCATATATATTATTTGATTCATCCACTTTACTTTTAAATGATAAATTAGATCCAATGAGTGGATGCTTTAGATCACATGAAATATTTGTATTAATATAATTACTTAATTTTTGAGATGAAGTATAATCTGTAATTATCTTATAATCTTTATCGCAGAGAAGATATCTATTTGAAATTCCATAAAAAAAACGATATTTAAGATCTATTTTAAGTTGTGATGCAATAGCATATGGCCAGTTTTCATATGGCGATGATATTTTATACATTTTTTTATTTGTATAATTATTAACGTCACTGAAATTTATCATTTCATAATTATATTCAAAATGCCATAATTTAGAACTTATTGTGTTTTCATCATCAGATGAATTATCATTATGAAATATTGTGTCTAACCACGAAATTCGTGCTAGATGATTTATCTTTTTTTGCAATTTATCTGTATTAAAATTAATTTGTATTATGTTTGAATAATGATTTAAAAATCTATCAGCTGATAACTTATTTCCGTGTCCATCATTATTAAAATCTTCAATATGACAATAATCTGGACCAACATCTTGTACTGCAGCAATACATGATATAAAATCACTTAATTGATTGTCTGAGTCATCTATTACATCTAAATTATCATATTCAATCAATATATTTGAGTCTGGAATAAATTCAGCAACTAATTCATATGTTGTTGTCCATTTTACCCATCCCCAATGATCTGGACGAGGATAAAGAGTATTTTCTTTTAATCTTGTTTGATCTAATTGATAACTGCATTGTATAGTATGAGCATAAAATGTATTCTATAATGAAAATACATCTCCATTAGTCATAAGACTGCTGCCAGAATAAAAATAATCACTAGTAAATGATCCTTGCTCTGGAATATAATCTTCTTTATAAATTAATTCTTGATCTATTATTGAATCTAAATCATTATGAAAATAATATTCATATATCGTTCTACGTTTAATACCATGAACAAGAACATTATTCTATGGTTTGAATTTCATTGTATAAGTACAGTCTTCATAATATTCACTACCAGGACTTGGAAGAGTTGATTCAAAATATCCTTCTTTATCTTCAACATCATTTTTACCTTCTGTATTAATAATGTCAACATAACTGAAATTTAAATTCTCATTTTCTATTGAATATTTATATATATATAAATCTTGAGTTGGAGTTTGTGTGCTCATTTTAAATCTCTCTTTAATTGTTATTAATTAGTTAAAGTTGCTTGAATGCTGATTTTCTTCATTGTCTTCGCTGACACTTTCAAGAAGACTTTCTAAATCATCTAAATCATCTAAATCATTTGTGTCATCATCTTCATTGATGCTGTCACTTAATGCATAGTTATCATTTAGCCAATTGTTTATGTCATTTAAAATTTCTTCATCTGTTATTTCATTCCAATGTGCACATAATGTATGATTTCCAAGATAAGAAACATATGTTGAACTCAATATTATATCATTATTAAGATACCATCCGTCAAAAACATATTCAGGATGATTAATTTCTGGCAGTACACCATACTGTTGTCCATATGTGACTGAAAGCTTGTAGTCATTGTAGACTGTCATTGTACCGCCATTAGGATCAAAGCTTACTTCATATACATTAGGTACATACAAAGCGGTTATCTAAGTGTCAGCTGTGATATTGCTGAATGAACTGCTCCATCTGTCAAATGAATGTCCAATTTTTGTCTATGGATGAGGTGGCTCTTCTGCAGCACTGTTCTAAGTGACTTGCTGTGTATCTATTATATCACCATTCCAGTCAATAAATCTCACTGTGAAGACTTCTTTAATGTGGCTCGTGATTGGATATAAAATGTGGTTTCTAGCTGTTTTTACAATAGACTCATTTGATATTTTGCTAATTGATGTAGAATTAGCTATTCTCCAGCCGTTGAACAGCAAATCATCTCCACTCAGTATGCAAGACGGCAGATTTCCATATGGCTAGTCATATGTGACAGTCAAAACGTATGACGGTCCTAGAATTGCTCCTGTTTTAGCATCAACAAAGTCTTCTACACCATTAGCATTTGAGCTGTTATCACATGTCACTGTATATGTATTTGCTGTGTATAATGCACATATGTCAATGTCTGTCGTGACGTTCATCCAAGACCCTGACCATCTGTTGAACGTATATCCAGTCTCAGTAGGCTGCTCTGGCACGTCATCTTCACTTACGCTTTGACCAGACTCGACTTCAATGCTTGTGAGCTCATTACCGTCTTTACTCAAGAATCTTACCACATGAAAAGCATTAGGCAATTCAATTAGTTCATACATAGCTGACACTATGATGTCTTCATGCACATTAGTGAAGTCTGCTGACCATCCAGTGAATTCATAGTTGTCATGACTATTATATTGTGGTGCAGTCGCATCACAGCCTTCATATACTTGCTGCTAGTCAAGTACAGTGCTGTCAATGCTGTCTATGAATGTCACAGTATACTTCTAAATTTCAATTTCAGTCCAATGCGCATGCAAAGTGTGGTCATTTGTAATTTGAACTATTGTAGAATTCTCTACTTTAGAACTCTCGTTAAAGTCTGCGCACAAGTACCAGCCATCAAAGAAATATCCATCATAAACAACTGAAATTGAACTTAATTTGCCATATGGTGAATCATAAGACACTGCAATCTATGCATTTCCAGATGCTATGTGTCCATCATGCAAGTCAAAATTAACTACATAAGTCTATGCTATATATGCAGCAGATATGTCTGCATTAGATGTCACGTTTTCATATTGTCCACGCCATCCATTAAAATCATATCCAGTTCTTGACGGGTCATTTGGCGGTGTAGCATTCTCATACTCTTGCACTAACTAGCTTTTTAGTACATTATTGTCATAATCCAAGAAGTTTATCGTGAACACTGGTATTTCTTCATACTGCGCAATTACAGTCAAGTCTGACTGTATATTGTTGAAGTCTTCTGACCACCCTGTGAATCTATATCCTTGTCTAGTAGGTGCTGTATCTGGAGCTGGTGCTGACTATCCAGCTACAATTTGACATTCTTTTATGAGTGTATAATCAAAATCCTAAAAGCATACCTTAAATATTGTCTAGTCTGCTGAACCGCTTCCATCTAATTGTTTAATCTTGCCGCCTAAAGTACGCATTATGTTTATTAACGTGCTTGACATTGATGACAGCATTGCGCTTATAGATGTGTCTAATATGTCATTAGGTGCATAATATGTGACGTCATTTAAAATGTTCTTCACAAATGCCGATATGTCTTTAGTGTGAGACACATAAGACGTCAAAGGCAGATCATTGACTTCAATCCGATTTAAATCCATGAATCTATTTACATTTCAAGACAAAAGCAGTATCATTTGGCAAATGATGTTATCCACTTCCAGATGTCGGGGAAGTATGGTGAGAACACCAAAGCAGCCAAGAAGAGCCACAGCCAAGGCTGCTTCACTAAAGTGAGCTTTATGACATCCTTCCAGCTTAAGTCTCTAATGTCTTTCTTCTACCGGCACTCTACAGCAGCTGCTATCTTCTTTATGTCACTCTCTATCTACTTGTCTTTCTCTACAGCAGTCTTCATTGTACTGTCAAGCTGCTTTGTCAAGTCATTGTTCTCAGCAAGCTGTTCCATGACTTTAGCCATAGCAGTCGTGACATGGAAAGTCGTCTCTGCGACTCTCTAGACTTTTTCGCTCTCTTCATAGCCATTTGTGCACTCTGCAGCTTCAGACACAAGCTCAGTCAACTGCAGCTTCTCGTCTGGAGTCAAATACTTAGAGTCATGAATCTGCTTCTTCTCTAGCTCTAGTACGTTCTTTATCTTCTCTTTGATGGCCATTTTAAAGTTCACTTTCTTCTAAATCTATAGATTTTTATTTACCTAAACATGACTGCTACAAATCCACATCCACTTGCAAATCCGTTCAATAGGCAAAGATATGCTGAGTATGAGACATGCCACAGGCCAAAAGTTGTCTCTAAATGCACTGATCCAAGCAAGCTGCAAGTGCCAGACTCTTCAATGACATATGAGCAAGTCCAAGCAGCTCGAGAAGCACAGAAGAGCTTGACTGTTCCATATTCTGCTTCAGATGACATCGGAGGAGCTGTGTCTTTTGGCTTCATAGGGAATACATCACTGTTCAGACTTCATGACGGCTCAGTGCTTGACTTGAAGACGCACAAGATAGTGCTTGATCCCAGCATGAAGTTCAAGGCAGCTGGCTACTGGAATGACCCAAGTGAGACTAGAAACAAGCTTGGACTTGGAGAATGGGGCAAGACAGAGTCAATTACTTCATTGATGGCGCAATATGACGCAGCTGGAGGAAACTATGACCCGAACTTGTCACCTGAGAGCATCAACTACTGGAAGCGCGCTAAAGAAGAGTCAAAGAAGCTAGAGCAGAATATGTCTGATGAGCAGAAGAAGCTTCTTGCAGCATTGGACTCTGAGCAGTTCTTTCCATTGTCTAGATTAGAGGAAGAGACATGATTATGCTAAATAATTTCATACATCAGCCTGGCATTAAAAATTTGAATTTCATTGAAAAAACATATTTAAATCATGAACAGCCACACTATTGGCTCGGCGTATGCTTCTGGTTTGCAATAAATGACTTTTCAAAAATAAGCATAGATGAACTTTATGTTTTGCTTGATGTTAATAACATAACATTTCTTGATGACAAAGAATTTGTCAATCATTTAATTGAATGGACTGTGTCATATGTGACAGCAACTGATTTGCGCGCTATTAAGATGATAGAATGTTTTATAGACAATTGCCGAATGCACAGACATTGAATATTGCTCATATCATCTAAACAGGTATCATCTATATATGGACAAGACTTAGAAGAAATTTTTGATCTGTGTAGACGCCAGCTACATGTGCTACACTTGCTTGTTTGGCGCTGCACGTGACTTCACTGAAAACTATGCAGATGAAGCAGCTTTATGGGTAAAGCCTGCTGAAGAGACAGACCAAGACAATCTTCCAAATTTATTGAACTGCGACTTGTACAAGAAACTGCTGAAGAAGTTCGTGATGAGGCGTCTTGAGAGCATTGACAGCATTGCAAGAGAGAACTTCCAGAATGAGCTTGACGAGGCAGATGTCATTGACATAGTGTTCGCGATGGATGACAAGCTAGTCCACTCATTCAGAAAAGACATGTATCCTGAGTACAAAGCGCAGAGAGCACTTGTGAAAAGGCAATTCCAGTTGCAGCCTATCAAGGACTACATCGTAGACGTTATCTTCAAAGAGCTTGACGTCCAAGAGCAGTATGGATACAAGATAGTAAAAGTAGAAGGAGCTGAAGGCGATGATGTGATTGCTACGACATTGCTCAAGCTCAAAGATGACTACATTGGCATGATGCTCATCGCGTCTGATAGAGACTTCTTGCAGATAGATGGACTCAGAGAGTTTGACTTGTTCGGAAAAGAAGCAGTTAGAGACTTAGGTGGAGAGATTGTGTCAGCAAGAGACTACTTGCTCGGGAAGATATTGATGGGTGACAGATCAGACAACATAAAGCAAGTGTTCACAAGATGCGGGCCGAAGACTGCATTGAGATGGACAAAAGACAGAGAGTCTTTGAAGAGAGTGCTGAAAGAAGACCAGAGCTTGGCTGCGAGATATCTATTGAACAAGAAGATGATATCTTTTGAGCACATACCACAAGATCTATCTGACAAGATACTTAAAGCTGTGAATGAGTCTCTTCATAAGAACCCTGTCTTGAACAAGCACAAGGCAAATGACTGGTCGGAGTTCATGACATTATGACAAAGAGAAGAAGTAAAGATAAAGACGAGATCATAGATGTCGATGTTGATGTTGTCCATCACATTGAAGTGAGTGTTGATGGACTTGCACTGCCGTTGAAGATCGGTGACAAAGTGAACTTCGGTGATGGAGTCATAAGGACTGTCATGAAGATCCAGATCAATGAAGACAATGGAGTCACATTTGGCTTGCAGTGGATAGACGGCATTGACTTCAAGCTTGACTGGTTCACTTATCCCGAGATCTGCTATATGAGCAGCTGCCTTAAGAACAAGCCAAAGATATCTCTATGACAGTAGTGTTTTATTATGGATGACATTAAAGATAGAGAGCTCTGGGTAGACAAGTACCAGCCGAAGACTCTTGATGACTATGTCTTAGATGAGAGCATCAAAGACTACTTTAAAGCAATGGTCAAGA
>Ga0256407_10006117_pt1 | contig 18792 bp, 23 predicted proteins | sample RumenRJG_04DNA_FD_193489 | JGI IMG/M metagenome (GOLD analysis project Ga0256407, IMG submission 193489) | Bovine rumen microbial communities from Lethbridge, Alberta, Canada - RJG_04 | ecosystem: Host-associated > Mammals > Digestive system > Stomach > Rumen | place: Canada: Alberta...
AAACTCCTATGAAAATCTTTTTTTGAATTAATTCACAAAAAATAAAAAACCTTTTAAAACTCTTTATTGGCGAAAATTCGGAACGATTAAGAATATTTTTAATATAAATTACCTTATAAAAAAAAATATCATAACGGGCGGTTTTCCTTTGCCTGTTGAATCGTTTGTTTTTGTGGGTTTTTTTTCATTGTTTCGCCTGTATTTGTGTTTTGTGTTGGTTTGTGGGTTTTTTGGTTTTGTGGTTTTTTGTTGTTTTATGTGTATTTAATTAATGTTTTTATTATTGTTTTATTTATAGGTTGTGTTTCCTTAAAGAATAGGTTTATTATTATCCTACTTATAGGATTAACTACTAATTTAATTAACCGTAACTTTAAATAAAATGATAGCAATAATAATAACCGTGAAAGGTTTCACAAATATTTTTTTGTTGTGGTGAAATATTTGTTAGATAATAAACCAACAATAACAACTTCTTGAATAAAAAACAATTGATTCGCCTAAATGCAATTGCTTAATATACGAAACACGTTAAAAACCTTTCACATTCACCAACAATAAAAAAACATTAATTTAAACTAGCAAATAAATAAAATACCGTTCCGCACACTTTACACAATAAAAAATTTATGTGTGCGGAACTTCACCGCCCGCCATTCATTAAATAAAACATTTTCCGCGCTTCTACAAATTTTTACACACTTAGCAGATTCAACGCCTTATTATGTCATAAAAGTAAAACAGGATATTTTTATTATTTTACTTTTTTCACAAGTTCACTATATAGAACCGCTAACTGTGTCAAATCTTAACGGAGTGTTTAGAATTGTTTATTGGTTGATTGGCGAACGCTGTGTTGTTACACACTTCAAAAATAAAGTGTGTAAAGTGTGCAAATTCTTATTTTTTTAATTGCCGTTCATTTCTTCTAACATTCGTTGCCATTCGTCATCGTTTTCCATTTCATCCAAATACTCGTTATATTCCCATGTTTTACATAAATTTGGGTATTGTCTGACGCTTTTATACTCTGAATCTTTTGTTGTTACTGTGGTGTAACTGTCATCAAAATCGAAACAACTTCGAATTTTCTTCAATAACGTTTTTGGTTTAATCTTATATTGTTTTTCTTCAATTTCTGTAATACTTAAACCGTTTTGTTTTGCAACATATAACAACAATTGGTTTAATTCGTCTGCAATAACAGGTTCTTCGCCGTCTTTCTTTGAATAATAATTAACCTTAACTAGTTTAGGCAATAAATAATTCTCTATTGGGTTCGTGTGTTTTCCTAATAGTTCGATTGTTTTATTTTCGTCTAAACGTGCTTTAAAATCATTATTGTTTTGAATCATTTCTTTATATGCTCCTATCCCGTTATATAATAAATATTCTATTTCCTGCGGGTCTGCTAATATCTCATCTAAAAGGTGTTTATTTTGCTTGTTTGTGCCTCTAAATTGGTTTAAGAACTCAAATATTATTATTCTTTGTATTACTTGCATATCAAAACCTTTGGCGAATCGTGGGAAGTTATTACAAACCGTTAGAAAGTCGGGAACTTCTTCTTTTGGTAATACGCTTTTATCTTGTCCTTTAAACTCGATTGGTATATCATCGTAGCCCGTAATTCCTTTTAATAGTCCTGTTTCTTCTATTGGTTTCGTTGGTGAATCAGTAACTATATTAATTTGTTTATTAACTAAATTGGATGTTGCAAAACGGTTTTCGGTTGTTAATTCCTGTATTTGTAAATGTCCAACATTAACAGAACCAAAAATTGCAGTTATAATATTTGTTGCTACTCCTTTACCTGCTCCGCCTATTCCTGCAAAGATAAACCAACAATTTAAAAAATTCCCACTTGTTAATATATACCCTATAAATTCAAAGAATGCCGTAACACGTTCTTTTAATTCTTCTTCGGTGTCGCCTCTTTGTTTTAATGATGTTTCTAAAAAATGTTGTATTTTTTCGCCTTTTGCATTTGGATTATAATTATAATTAACTTCGGTTAATGTTAAAACAGGTTCGTCGGTTTCTTCAATAACCTTAAAATTTTCTAGGTCATAAAGGCAATTTTTGAATTTAACTATATTATAAGTTGGTTTCCTGCGGTCGCCTATATATGTTAATGCGTGTTTAATGTCATCGTTTGAAATAGAATTTGCTTCGAAGTCGCCGTTATTGTTTAACCATATAATTAAGTCATCCGTTTCCATTGAATCAAAACCATTAGTTGCAGCATTATATTTATATGGTTGGTTAATGGATTTTCTTAAAATAACGCCATTTTCATATAAATAATTGCCTAATTGTTTACGGGCGTAACTTTCGCGGTTTCGTTCTTTGAATAATATTTTTAATTCAATTTCGTTAGAAACTTGTTTTGGTGTGGTGGCGTAGTTTTCCAAATTGTTTATACTAATCCTTATGATTTCAACAAAGAACGCAGGCAATTTATAATTCTCGTTAATTTGTTGTATAAAAATATTAATTGCTTCGATGTCTTTTTTTTGAATATCAAAATATTTATTTTTGAATTTGAATTTAAACGAACTTATTTCTTTATTGGTCTTGCTATATCTGAAAGAACCAATATTAGAACCAAAATTTAATATTAAATCAATTCCATTAAATACGCCTTCATATTTTAACCATTTATCTAAATCCGTTTCATATAATAGTATTGGTATTTGATTATCGTTAATTGAAACATCGCCAACAATTTCTTTTTTGAATGTTTTATTACAAATTGCGTTAATGTCATCCATTAATTTAGCAGCATTAAAATTAGAATCTTTTTTTAATACTAGTTCGCAGAACTTCGGCAAACCTGTTTTATTTTTGATGTCATTTCTTTCGGTGTAATTTTTCAAAATGGTTTTTTTAAATTCCTGTGAACTTTTAAATATATTTCCAACGTTATGAATGACGCCATTAGCAATTTTTTTAGCGCTTTCAATATCAATATTATTAGAAAAATAACCGCCTATTGCTAACGCTCCAATATGTTTTTCGTCATTAATTGTTTTAAATAATGGTGCAACTAGATTAACCATTTTTTTAACTTCTTTTTTATCTAATGTTTTTAAATTATTGTTTTTGGGTTCTTTGGTTCTGAATGTGTTGTTTTGTTGTTTCTTCCTGTGGGTTTCTTCAACTTTTGGTTTATATGTGTAACCGTGTTTTGTTAATGCTTGAATAACTGCTTTATTAATATCGTCTACCGTTCCAACATCCGCAAGTTTATTAGTTTCACCTATTAAATCATATGATTTAATTTTATAATTATTCTCTTTTAATTTGGTCTTACTTGAAGGCAAAACCATTTGTTTAGAACGGTATTTTGTAAATATTTCTATGCTGCTGTTTAAACATTTATTTCGCAATTCTTTAATTGGAAAATCTGACGGAAAATATAAACTTTCGCTAGTTTCATGGATTTTATTATTAATTGTTTTATTCCATTTATATAGGTGGTATCCGTCGGATTGCGTGGAAACGTTTAAAGAATCGCCAAATTCTTTTTCTAAACATTCAAATATATGTTTTTTAGTAAATTGTTTAATTCGTTCTTTTTCTTCGTCTGTGCCTTCTTCTAATTTATACCCGTCTACGTCCACGCCTGCCAAAGATATATTATTAACTTCGTGGTTATATCCAACACAAACGCCATAATTTCCCGCGTGTTCTCTTAATCCTGTGTACTCTTTGCCATTATAAATATAATTATCAAGTTTTGAAGGTACATTAAAATAATCGTCATCCATTGGATTTTTATTATTTTCGTATACTTTCAGAACTTTTATTTTATCGTCTGCAATATATTTTTCGATGTCTGTTATTTGTGATTTTAATTCTTTAAACTCTTTTGTTTCTTCTTCCATTGCTCGAACCTTCCAATATGTGTTTTTTAACGCTAAAATTATCTAACTATCATGAAAACCAACCGCCATTTTAAAATAAAATTAAAAATAAATGAAATAAAAGTTTTAAATTATTTTTATTCATTCCATTTTTTTTAATAATCTGTTATTGCGTTGAATCTGTTATTGCTTGCAATAGTTCACGGTCATAATTATTATATCTAAATGTTAATTCTCGAACGGCGTCTTTAATATCTGAAATAACTTTTATTTCGCCTAACGTCTTTTGTAGTGTGCAATATTTAATATATAATATGTTTTGTTTTAATGCTTTTGAATAAAATTCTACATCATTAACGGCATTGAATAGGTCTATATAATTCTTTTCAAATCCGCGTTTGTCTAGTGTGTTAATTGCTAATTTAAACCCATAATCTAACGCTTTTTGTTCATATTCTAATATTGCGGTTATTTCTTCAACTGTTGGCAAACGTTCAAAATCTTTAATTGCTGCTAGAACCCTTTTAAATTGTTTTTCTTCTTCGCTTGCTTCTTCATTAATTAAAAATTCCATTTCGTAAACTGCGATTGTTTTTTCTTCAAATTTTGGTATAATCATTTTAAGAACTCCGTATTGTTGTTTATTGAATTATAAATTTTTTCTAGTGAATTGATTTCACGATTAAATATTTTAATCAAATCCATTAACCAACTATAATAAAATTTTTCTTTTGTGTTGTCTTCGTTAAAGGCGTTGAAACGGGTTAATTTGTTAGTAAATGAAACAATAATAAACGCACCTGTTTTATATCCTTTAAAATCTGAATAATGCGGAACGGAAATATTAACGGTTGGTTCGTATAAATAGGTTTCTAAATTCGGTGTTGAAAGATATGTTTTAAAAGCGCTGCTTAAAATAATAGTTAAGTTTCTAAATAGTTTGTTGTTTGCCTGCGCTTCCTGTGAACTTAATAAATTATCGGTGCAAAGTCCAATATATTCTAAATATGTTGATATAGTGAACTTATAATTTTTAATCATTTCTTCAAGTTCCATTTAAAACACTCCTTTTTATAATGTTACTCCGTTTGATGTTGCAATTTTTTTATAAGTTTCTAAATCTTCTTCAATAGTTTCTAAAATTACCGCCATATTAGTTATTTTAAAACCTATTTCCGTTTTGTTTTCGTTGAAGTCTTTGTTAAACTCTTTCAATTTGTTTAATTCGCTTTCTAAATCCTTTAAACAAACAGTCATATTAAATAACGGTCTTTGTTGCGGATATGGATTTAACGGAAAACTTTTTTTAAGATATTCTTTTTTATTTGCTTCCATTTAAACCGCTCCTTTTTTCGATTTCAATTAATTTGTTTAATCGATATTTTAAACATTTAGCAGAATCTTTAATAATATTTAATGCTTCTATGTTTTTAGGTGATTTAAACGCATTAAAATTATCTAAATCATTAATAAACGCAAGAATGCTGCGTATTTCATTATTTTTATATGCTCTAAAATTAGTGGAAAATCTTTTATCAGATTCATTTATTTTAGTTTCTTCACCTAATAAATACCCTTCCAAATACTGCGTTGATATATACGCCTTGAATGTATGCTTTAAAATAATTGTTAAGGTTCTTAAAACATTTTTATTTTTAACGGCTTCCTGTGAATTTACTAATTTACTTGTATATGTTCCAATATATTCAAGTTGCACGTATATATTAATTTTACTTTCTTCAATAATTTCTTTAATATCTGTATCCATTTAAACCACCCATTATAATAAAATAACTTCCTTATGCTGTGCATTTAATAATTTAACTGCTTCTTCGTCTGTTAATCCGTCAAGTTGATTAACTAATAAATTAATTGCAATTTTACAAATAATATTATAAGAAATATTACCAACTTCCTTTTCGTATACTGCTTTAATTGTCGCCATTGCTTCCGCCAAATCATGTTTTAAATATATATGTCTGTCCATTCCGTTCGGAAACTCGTTTATTACTAAATTCTCTTTCATATTATCGAATACCATGTTATTAAACTCCTTTTATATCTTTTAAAATGTCATATTCTAACAAATGCGCATTATAATTAAATATTGATAAATCAACGCGTTTTTCGTCATTTTCAACTATTTCGTTTGCTATTGCTAAATTACCGCCGTTAGATGTTTCTAATTCTAAAACTTCATTAAAATTAGAAACAATATCATTACAAACATTAATATAAAATAATGTTTGTTTTTCGTCTAAATATTGAACGTGGCGAATTTCTAGGCGTTGTTTATATTTGTAAATCTTATTAAAATCCTCTGCCAATTGTAGCGCGTCCAAAGGTTTTAAAATAAATTTAGTTGAATCTAACGTTAAAAACAGGCGTTGCAAGTATTGGTTATATGTCATTAAAGTAGTTTGTAAACTTACTAAATTAACGGCAACTTCTTTTTCTATACTCTGTAAAAACATTTTTAAACCGCTCCCAAATCAATATCAGATTCGTTATTATTAACCCTTTGAATATCATGTTGCGTAAGTTTTGAAAGTCTGTTTTCCTGCATGGTTCGGATTGTTTGGGTTTTCTTTAAAATGTCATCGCAGTTATTTTTTATAACGTTTAATGTTGAATCATTAATTTTAATTGCAGGTTTATTTAATTCTATTGCCTTAATTAATAGAATGGTTTCAAATTCTAACATTAATATACGTGAATAGGTTTCATTTACTAAAACAACACCTTCGCAACCCATGTTTTTAATAATGTCATCCATATAAAATAATTGGTCTGTTGCATGGTCAATTAAGTTTTCTGAATTATTATTAATGGATGTTGTAGCGTCTTTAATACCTTCAAGTATTATATTATTATTCATTTAAACCACTCCTAACGCGGTTTGAACGCCGTTCGAATCCATTTCGTTAATTAATGAATCCTTATATATTTTTAGTTCCGCTACAACATTTTCAAAACTCAAATTGCTATTCATTAAATTATTAAACTCTATTGCTAATGCGTTTTTTAAATTTAATGGTGCGGTGAATAGATAATTGGATTTATAGTAATATCTATAATTTTTGCTTTGTGTTTGTGGTGAAGTTCTTAATTCATATTTTAAAATATTTTCGTCAATTGGAACTTCGCCAAATACTGCAACAGGAACTTCGCCAATATCTTTTTTTAAACTTTCAACAGCATCAAAAAATAATTGTTCTAACTGTGAAAAATCGCTTTTAAGTTCTGCTATTTCGTTTTTGCGTTTGTCTATTTCGTTTGCTAATGTTTTATTCTCTTTTTGTAGGTTTTCCACCTGCAAATATAAAGAATCTAGTTCATTTAATTGTTTTAATTGTTTAAACATTGTTTTCACCATTAATTTATTTAATGTTGTTGGATTTCGAAAATTCCTCTTCTTAATCCTAATTATAGGTTGAACTTTAATCTATATAAAGGTTTTGCTTAAAAAAAGGCGCTAAAAGGTCCACTTCTAAAAATAAATAAATATTTATCGTTATTTGAATAAATACCCATTCTAACAAAAAAACGGCAAAATAAATATTTAAACAATACCGAATAAATATTTATTCATTATAAAATAAACATTCAAAACAACAAAAATAAATATTAATCCAAAAATAAAATAATAAAAACGGTGAAAAATCTGTTGCATTAGTTACATTAAATTAATAATGAAACTGCATTTGGGAGGATGTTTTCAAATACTCGAAGAAACTGTTAATAAAAATAATGGTGAAAAAAATAATAATAAAATGATGGTGGCAACTGTTAAGAATTAGCGCCCAAATATTGCCACCATTCATTTAAAAAAATACTGCGTCAAAAAATATTTTTTCCCGTTCTGCTTTTTCGTCATCTGTCAAAGGTTCGGTTTCTTCTTTTTTTCTTAACTTTTCCAATTCTAAATTTAATTCATAATTAAAAAAAACATTTAATTCAGTTCTCATATTAAATGAAGTAAATTCATTATTTTTTAAACTGTGCGTTCTGTAAAGATTCACAAAAATTAAACGTTCTTTAATTTCCTGTTTGTCATCGTCTAACGGATTAAAAAGCGTGTCTATATCAGACGGCGGAACTAGATTAATTTCAATTTCTTCTTTTTCTGCGTCAAATCTAAACGTAAAATGTTTTTCCGTATATCCATTATATGCAGGCAAAATATAATATCCTGCATGAATGTTTTTATTATTTCCAACGCAATAGGTTTCTAAATCTTTGTTAAAGTCATCTAAATTATTTGGAACTTTGCCAACTACGTATATTTCTTTTTGATTATGCAAAATCGGGTTTGGCGTTGCTATAACCTTTTTATTTTCTAACAATTCACGTAAATTAAAAAAATATCGTTTTTCCCGCAAATAAATAAAATGATTTGTTAAAAGTTTGTCTTTTAATCTTTCTTCTATTAATTCATTAATTAACTTATTACGCCCATTTGGATTTTCAGTTAATAACAAATAATCTATTAATTTATTAAATGTTTTAACAGGTAATTCAACGTTAAATTTAGGTTCTTTTTTGCCTTCATTTTCTGCCGTTATTTTACTTTCTTTGGTTAATCCTCTCCCCATGTTAAACAACTCCTTGAATAATGTTTTTAAATATCGTTACTAATTCGAACTTTGTTAATTTCTTCTTCCTGCGGATTCAAATATATTAACGTGGAACTTATAGAACGATGTCTTAAAATCTTTTGAACTGTTACAACGTCTTGTTTTGCTTCTTTCAGTAAATAAACCGCTCTTGAATGGCGGAAAACGTGCGAACTATTATTTGCAACAATTGAAGAAATATTTGTTGCGTGTAATGAATCAACATAATTAGCAAGTTTGCGTATATCTAAATTAAAGTTCTCGCGTGCTAATGGTTTTGCTTTGCCGTCCTTTGAATTTCGTGTTGTACTAAACACAAAATCAGATTTAACCGCCTTTATATTTACATAATCCATTAAATATTTATATGTTTTTTCAGATATTGCCACGCGTGTTAATTCGCCTTTTGCTTTGCCTTTTTCATGAATCTTAATATAATATTCGTTACCGTCTGCAATAACGTTTTCTTCTTTTAATGTTAATGCTTCGTTAATACGCAAAGCGGTATTAAATAAGAATCTAATTAAAGTTGCGGTTCTAACTGCAATTTCATTAGATTTAAAAAAGTTACTGCATTCATTAATTAATAATTTTATTTCATTAATTGGCAACGCTTTATATTTAGCGTCCGCAACATCAAATTTATTAATTTCCGCTTTCAATCCTAAACATTTGTTTAAGAATGTTTTCACGCGTCTTAAATGGGTGTTTACTCCACTTGCTTTTATTTTAACAGTCCTGTTATTATATTCAAACCCTGCAAATAAAGAACCTTTAAACATTTCTAATATTTGGGTTATATTATCAGAACTAACAACATCGCAGGCAATAACATTTTCAACATAATAAATAAAATAATTAATGCTAGTGCGGTAATTCTTAAACGTGTTAATATTTTGGTTCTGCTTTGCTTCTAGAAACTTTGCAGATTCTTTTTTAACATCATTTAATTTTATTTCTTTGTATTCCATATTTTTAACAACTCCTTGAATAATAAAAAAAATTAATTGTTGGATTACATCCAACGAATTAACGAACCAATTTTTTAATTTCCCTGTTGAATCTGATATAAGTGTTTTTTGAATAATTGCTTAAATCATAAACACGAACTTCAACAATTTCAGATTTGTTAATACTAATAAAAACTTTTTGTTGTTTGGTTCTGCCGTTACACGCTATTATATTAAGTTTTCTTAATTCTTTTAATTCGGTTTCGGATTCAGAACCAAAATTAACAAAGGTTTTATTAATAGTATTAACAACTTTGCGAACCATTTTAAACACTAATCCAAAAGATATAATTAACGTTTTCGCTACCAAATACGAAAGCAAAAATAAATAAAAGGATTATAAATAAAAATCCTTTTAAAAATAATCTTTTTTTATTATATTCTAATGTTAATGGTTCTGCTTTGTGAAGTCTTGCAGGTGCTTTATTTTTCATTTTCGCCAACTCCTTTTTCGTGGCGTTCTAAATATTGCGCCTGTATTTCTTCCATTACTTTTAAAAATTCGTTTGGGTCTTTTATAATTAATATTTGCCCTGTGTTTTTTTCATTCAACATATTTAACAACTTCTTTTAATTTTGTTAGAATCCTTTTTAGGAATCTACAATTATTATTATGTTGGTTTGTAGTATATAAATATATCCTATTCTTATTAGTTATAGGATATTAAATATTAATAATGAATTTCAACAAAAACAATAGTTGAAGGCGCAACAGGATTATAAAATTAAAGAATCATATTTAACAACTTCTTGAAACTTTTGTTTTGAATTCTTGCGCCTTCATTCATTTAAACGAATAGTAATTAACAAAACTAGTTTTAACATCATTTTCAGTTATAGCAAGTTCATTATAAACAAACATTTCGAACTAATTATATTTTCAGATAATGGGCAAACCATAAGCAACAATTAAATTTATGGTGGGTATAGTTCCGCAGGTGGTGAAGTTCCTGTTATTGATGTTTCATTTTTGCCGTTTACACTTGAAACGCAACTAAAATTTTGGCAATAATTTTTTCGAAAAATTATATTTGAAGAAAATAGCGTTTTTGTATATGGTTCGTATACCCTGCATTTACAATTTAGTATTTTTGCAAATGTAACGGTTTTTTGAAAATCTAAAAAAAGTGCCTTTAAATTTAACAGAACCTTCAATTAAAATTATACTTTGTAATGTAAATGTATTGTAAATATAATGTAAATGTTATAATTTAAGGTATAGCAAACGAAAGTTCAGTTAGTTCGGCACGCCATATAGATGACCCAAATTTTTAAGATTTTCGAAAAATTGTAAACTTAATGTAAATGTAATGTATACGGTGAAAGTGTTAAAATAATTAAACGTTCCTTTCATTAAAACGAAGGTCATGAAAAAACGGCATAAAGTTTTTTTTAATAGGTAGTGTTTCAACTGTAAAGCAAAAAAAGAAAAATTTGAAGTTAAATTAATGGAAGTCATTAACATAACTTTCAAAATCTACTAAAACAGTTGGTATATTATTTTCTTTATATTCATTTTTTAATATTTGAATCGCTTCTTTAACTTCTATGGGTTCGCGTGTTAATATACTTGAATTAAAAATTTCTTTCAGAACCTGCAATTTATCGTTCGCAGTTCCATTAATTATATTTTCAATTATTTCGGTGAATGTATTAACTCGAACCGTTGGAACGTTAATATTTGAAAGTATTTCATATAACTGTTTTTTTTCTTCTTTCAATTGTCGGTTTTCTTCTAATACTCTTGCTAAAACTACGGCGTCGCCTTCATTACCAATTTTAAGTTTTTTCAATTTTTCTTTTGTTTCTGCGTAAACTCTTATTGTTGTTTCTGCTAATTTCTTTTTTTCTGTCATGATATATAACACTCCTTGAATTTTCATATTATATGAATTGTATAATATTAATTTACATTTTGTTTACAAATATATATAAATGTATTGTATACAATTAATTTACATCAAAGATTAATTAAAACAGGAACTTGAAGAAATAGCAGCGCAAATATTAAACGCAACACGTATAATAAAACAAAACTTGAAAAAACAATAATAATTAAATCATTTGGTCTATATGTAACAATAAAATTACAATAGTTTCTTCAAACTAAAAATAAGAAATATTTCTTTCATTCGTTGTTTAACATTTCACTTAATACAAAAAAAACTTCGGATTCATTTTTATTATTAAGAATCATTTCTTTAACTTCTAACGGTATTGGTTCGCCTGCCTGTTGTAGCATTCTAATTCTTATTGCAATTTCAATAAATTGTTTAACTTCGTTTTCGTCTTTGAAGTTCATGTTTATAAAATATTGTTTCATGATTCAAAAAATATTTTGCCTGTGGTGAATGGTATAACAGGAACTTTCAATAATTGGAAATGTATAACATAATCCGTTATACGTGTATAACATAATCCGTTATACATTTTTTTTATTTGGATTATATCAAAGCATTATTAAAGATTAAGCATTAACAATAGTTTCACCATTAACAACAAATTCAGAACCTGCAATTAATTAAATGAAACACTTATATTAATTATAGAAAAATGTATAACAAAAACCGTTATACAAATTATTTTTAATATGTGCTTTTGAATTTCGTGTTGGTAATGGTTAAGCATTGTAGATAAAGAACGAAGAAATAATTATTGGCGAATGGTGAAAATATTAATTCGTTGGCGTTGGATGTAATGTATAACATAATCCGTTATACGTACTTTTTTTATTTATTTTCGTCTGTAAATGGTGAATTATTTGTTGTTTGGTGTTTCGTGGTGTTTCGTGGTGTTGTTGTTGATGTAATATAATAATAATAATAATAATTGTTATTCAATAAATAATAATAATAATAAAGAATGTATAACATAATCCGTTATACCCACCAAATATATAAAGCGCAACAGTAATACTTTTTAGCTGAAAAGTAATAAAATGAATTTAACAAAGCAAATAACGAAACAAACAACAAAGCAAACGAATTAACCGAAACCAATGTTATAACATCAATTTCAACAATAACAGATTCACCACGAACCAAAAACCAAATATTTTTTCATAATCCAAATAAATTTTTATACCCTATACGTTTTTGATGTATAACAAAATCCGTTATACATAAAAATGAAATGATTCTTTCATGATATAGTTTAATTAATTGGTTCTAGCAGATAAACGCGCGGTTAAAATAATATCATTTTTTTAATTGCTTTGATGTCTACCATTTTCATAAAATATTAATGGTTCTGCATTAAATAAAAAAATCATGTATAACATAATCCGTTATACATTTTGCACCATGTATAACAAAATCCGTTATACATCCAATATTAAATAATAATTGTTGAATCTGCAAAACTAGAACCAAATAACATTAAAAAATAATATTGGATTCATAAAACTTAATGTTGAAGAAACAGTTATAAGAATTATTATTAAATGGCGCTGCGGTGTAAAATAAAGAAAAAAAGAAAAATGTATAACAAAATCCGTTATACATCCAATATTAAATAATAATTGTTGAATCTGCAAAACTAGAACCAAATAACATTAAAAAATAATATTGGATTCATAAAACTTAATGTTGAAGAAACAGTTATAAGAATTATTATTAAATGGCGCTGCGGTGTAAAATAAAGAAAAAAAGAAAAATGTATAACAAAATCCGTTATACATATTTTTTATAAATCTCTTAACATTTCATTTTTTAATAAAAGTTTTTCCGCGTCTAATTCGATTTGGGTTATTTCGTTGCCGTTCTTATCATATAAATATAAAACTTTGTCATCGTCTGCAAGGTCTTTATATCTGTCGCTTTTGTTTTTTAATTGTCTGTTAAATCCCATTATGCGTTTATTACTGTCTATTAGCAAATATAAATAAATGTCGCGTTCTGTAATTGTTTTATCTCTACGGTTTAAAATATGGTTTGTAGTTTTGCCTTTTTCATAAACTTTTAAACCTGCTTCGTAAATGTCGCGCGGTGTTACTTTACATTCTTCTTTAATATTCGCCGTCCTGCGTTTGAATTCCTTTTTTTTATCTTCCGAACCAACACGAATATTATATAAGTCTTTGTTATTTGTTACCATTTTTATTAAACTCCTTTTAATATTTCGAAGTTCATGTTTAAAAATAGTGCAAAAGTTTATTAATACATAATTTAAAAAATAATATTAATTGTTTAAACTCTTGTTTTATGGTTCTTAAACTATGATTTGGCGATTTGGGTTTAAGAACTGTTTTCACTATTTTTTAAATACTGACTTCGTTATTAATGCAATATTCAATATACTTAATTATTACTTCGTTTTGGGTTAAATCGTTATCAAATGAAACGTCTTTAACCTTTTTTAATAATTCTTTATCGATTTTTAAACTAGTTCTAACATCCATTTTAATAAAACTCCCTTTGGGTTTTATGGTTAATGTTTTTGCATTTATAATTATATAAGTATTTGCATTTATGCGCCTATGTGTGTTGATGTTTTACTATTTGAAAATATTGTTGTTATATCCTATACTTTATAGAATAGGATATAAAAAAACGCCTATAACCACGCCGTTTATTAATTTCCTGTTTTCAACCCTGCAAAATTAAACAGTTAAACAAAATATGACAAAAAATATTAAACATTTGGTTCGCAAAAAATGAAGTTCCAACAGGTGAAAAAAATATTTCGATTTATAAAAAAAAGTTTACCGAAGTTTACCGTAAAAAAGTTTAATGAAGTTTAATGAAGTTTAATCTAAAAGGTTACTGAAAGTTACTGAAAGTTACCATAAAAAAAGTTTGATGAAGTTTGATGAAGTTTGATGAAAGTTAATTTATTTTAGTTCCTGTTAGATTCATGAAAATATAATTGCAGTTATATTTTTTGAAAGCAGCATAACAGGAACTAAAAATATTTGTGTTTAATATTGGAAGTTCCAATAAATAAAACCTTCTCGGTTTCAATTAACTATAATTTAACAACTGCCATTATTAAAGAATAATTAATTGTTTAATACAAAATTCATTTTATACCGCTTATTATATATTAAATCGCCAACTTTAATATAAATAAGTCTGCGGCAACTTGTTTTTATGTGAATTGGTTAAATCTGCAAATCTTAACCAACAATTAATATATTGTTAAAGGAAGTTTATAAATATATAATATCCTATTCTTTTTTATTGGTTTCGATTGGTTTAGGATTTTCTTTTAAAATCTGCTTTGCTAGTGTTGGCGTTCTGTTAAACAAACCGTTTATAATTCCGCGTTCTTCATATGAATAAACCGCAAGCAATAAAGTTTTCGATGTGTCTTTTTCATTATTCAACTCTTTGTTTAATGCTGCTAATTCTTTTGCGTGGGTTTTGTTAATTTCGTTTATTTCTTTTTCTTTTTCTAAAACCTGTTGCGTTGCTTCCAAAACGTTTTTATTTGCGGTTTCTATAATGGTTTCTTTTTCATTTTTCAAGTTCTGCAATTCTGTTTTAATTGCTTCTAGTTCTGTTTTTAATTTTTGGTTTTCAGTTTCCAAACCTTCAACATTTTCTTTTAATTGTTTGGTCTGCGGTTCTAGATTCTCTTTAAATGTTTGTATCTTATCGGATTTAATAATAATAACTTCGTCATCCTTTTTATATTTACTATTAACGCCTAAATTTAATTGTTTGTTGTTTCTTCCGTCCTTTCGCCTGTATTCTCTAACAATTGCTTCTTCATAATACATGAATTAATATATATTTCGAACCTGTTATTAATAGTTTTGAACGCGGGTTTGGATGTTTCAACAATTACCAAACAGTATATTAAAAGAAACCTTTATAAGTGTTAATTTAAATAAATAATAATTGGATTAGATTAATTTTAATTTTTTCACGTCATCAACAAATTAATTTTAATTTTCCATAATCCATAATTTTTAGAATTGTTAAAAACTACCATTTACAACGCTCTAATAATTGATGTTAAAACAATATCTAAACAAAATTTAAACCTATTTCCAAACAGTCAATTAATTTTAAAAGCATGAAAACCAACTAAAACAGAACCTTCTAAAATATTTGAACTGTTTTATTTGCATTAGCATATATATTAACGGCAATAGTTGAAATGTTTGTTTCAATTGTTGCCGTATTATATGTTTAAACTTTTTTTATACAATTACAAAACAATATTTTAACGCCGTCAAATGTAGATTAAACAATTATTATATATGGCGTTCAAACGCTACTATATGAAATATTAAAAAAATAAGTTAGAATTGTTAAAGTTACAAACAATTCTATTAATTTAAATGAACTTTTTTTTAATTTAAATACATTAATTTTAGTTGTTGTTTTTTGTTACTAGAAAATTCTAGAAACATCAATTAAATATATTTTCTTAATAATGGATTGCCTTTAACACGTACATATTTACGCCCGTTTATGTCCGTACGTGGTGCAATGCGTCCCGCTTTTATAGTTGAACCACCACCAAATTTATTTAACCAATTAAACCCGTATGAGATAGCGTCAATAATATCGTCATGTTTTCCCAAAGGAAACGCTTTTAACTGTTTCATTATTTCACCGCGCAAATAATCGTTAGTTATTGCAATTCTAATTTTTCCGTCAAGTATAGCGTTTTTTAATGGTGTTGCACGGTCTATTTTTGCGCCTATTGGTTCGGATTGAATACAATTATAACCCATTAAATATTTTGAATATTCATTAAACAGGAACTTCGCAGCACCGCCAACCGTTCCCGTTTCTATTAAAATAGGTATATACGCGCTGTCTTTTTCTGCTATGCTTTTTATATGATTTTTCAAACCGTCGCCGTATTGCCCAAATTGTAAATTTGAAACAATAAAAGTTTCGTCGCGTAAACGGTGCATTAATACGCCTGCCGTACTGTCATTTATATCGCCTTTTGTTTCGTCTGAATATGCTAAATCCCATGACCTGCAAGACATAACGGGCGGGTTATCCTGTATTCTATACGGTTCGTTTTCCCATATAATATTTTCAACGTTAAAAAACGAACCTGTTTCGTCTAACGGTCTTTGTTGATATATGGAACTAAATAACCTTTCGCCCATTTCTTCCATTTGTTTATTTAAAAATTCTATTGAATAGCGTTCTTTCCATAATGGCGAACCGTCCTCTTTAATTGCAGGAAAAGAAATAAATTCGTATTCGTTTGGGTGGTTTTCCATTAAATAACCTTGTAAATCTGAATTTGCCCAACGGGTATGCAATATTAAAAGTTTGGTTTGTATTTCTCTACGCTGCAAAACTATATTTTTAAACCAATCTATTTTTTTTTCTAATAGTGTTGGCGTTATATCTGAAAAACCTTTATATATATCGTCTAAAATTAAATAATCTGCGTTCTGTCCCGTTATACTGCCATTAGAACCAACTAAACGAATAGAACCCTTATATAAATGTCCGTCTTTATTACAAAATTTAATATGTGTGGAACTGTGTTTAACATCCGAAAGATAAACGTTAAAGATTGCACCATATAATTTAATATACTCCCTTAAACGAATTCCAAAATTTTCGCTTAAACTTGCTTCGGCGTTAATAATTAATATATCTAAATTTGGGTTCTGAAATATTAACCATAATGGAAACGCTAACGTTACAACGCTTGTTTTACTGTGTCGCGGTGGTAATGCAACGCATAAATTATTTTTATAACCTAAATAAATTTGGGTTAATTCATCCGTTAAAATTTTAATATGCTCCGCTTCAACATTGTTAGAATATGTTATTGCAATAAAATTATAATAAAATTCGTATAAATCCAAAAGCATATTTTCTAATTCGGTTTGGGTTAAGTTGTTAATTAATCGTATTAACTTATTTTTCATTATTATAACGCTCCCGAATACGTTCTTTGTTAAATATCGCCTTTATATCGTGGCTTAATTCTTCTTCTATTTCTTCGGTTTCATTAAGATTATAATTAAACGGTTCTGCTAATTTAATCTTTGAATCTGCTTTTGATTCACTTATTAAAATATTTGCATTCAAAAACAAATTATAATAAATGAAACCTATTATATTTGGATAGGTTTCTTTATAATTTTCCGCTATGTCCTTTAATAAATTCAAATTGTAATTAAATAATTTTTCGTTACCGTCATTAAAATTAGTATAATAATAACGTGTTAAATATAGAATATATTGTTTTAATTCATTTTTTGAAAGATTATTTAATAATTCTTTTTGTTTGTTTTCTAAATTGGAAATGTTACCCATTTAAGCACCGCCCACAAAAAACAATTCATTTATTATTTAACATTGCTTTCAATTGTTGGTTTTCATGCTCCAACTCTTGAAGGCGTTGTTTTTCTTTTTTTTCATTCGCGAACCTTTGGCGTCCATATGCGTACGCTTTCGCCAATACCTGCAAACCATTATTTGTTTTAATTTCGTCAATTGTTACTTCATGAATTGCAACAGGTTTAAAATTATTTTCTAAATTTTCCGCAAGTATTTTATTAATTGCATTCAATAAACAGGCGTTCACGTAAATATATAAATTTGGATGTTCGAACTCGTATATTTTAATTAATTCTTTTAATTGGTCTACCGTCTGCAAATATAACGCCTTATCATTATTTAAGAAACTAGAAAAATAATTTTTGCTTAACTTCTTAACATAAACTTCAATTTCTTCAACAGATAAATTAACAATTAATTCTTTTTGTTTGTTTTCTAATTTTTGGATGTTAGTATTAATTTTAATCACTTCCTTTTAATATTGCTATTTCGTCATTTATCTTTGTTAGTTCCGCAACTGCATTAGAAATATTTTTATTTGTTTCGGTTTCGTCATTTGCTTCGGTTAATAAACTTGCGGTTAAACCTTCTTCCATTAATTTAAGTTTCGTTTGAATTTCGTTTATTTGTTTATCTTTCAACAAAGTATTTGTTATTTTCAAACCTTCCAACGCTGTTTTATATTGAAATGCTTTTGCCCTGCTAACAGTTGGATTTTTAATATTATTCTTTTTTGTCGCCGTTTCTATTAATTCAACATTTAAACGCAAAGATTCGTTTATTAAAAATTGTCTTATATCGTTATCGTTTTCAAATGTTGGTACTTTAACAGGTTGTTTTTTTGGTCTGCCCCGTTTCCTTTTTGGTTTGTCTGTCATTGTTTAAACTCCTATGAAAATCTTTTTTTGAATTAATTCACAAAAAATAAAAAACCTTTTAAAACTCTTTATTGGCGAAAATTCGGAACGATTAAGAATATTTTTAATATAAATTACCTTATAAAAAAAAAATATCATAACGGGCG
>Ga0256407_10006118_pt1 | contig 18791 bp, 16 predicted proteins | sample RumenRJG_04DNA_FD_193489 | JGI IMG/M metagenome (GOLD analysis project Ga0256407, IMG submission 193489) | Bovine rumen microbial communities from Lethbridge, Alberta, Canada - RJG_04 | ecosystem: Host-associated > Mammals > Digestive system > Stomach > Rumen | place: Canada: Alberta...
TACGTGCCGGTGTCCTTCCCTCAGACTTCGACTTCGAGGCACACAAGCAGCTCGTTCCCATGCAGCCTGGTGATGTTCCCACCACCTATGCTGATGCCACAGCCCTTGAACGTGACTTCGGTTTCACACCAAAGATAACGTTGAGAGAAGGACTCCGCAAGTTTGCGGAGTGGTACGCAATGTGTTACCAAACTAAGTGATAAAATGTATACTAAAAAGGGGTGTGGGCGTTTGTCTTATACCTCTTTGTGCCGCAGAGGAGACCGGGGGGAGAAAGAAGAATAAGTTAACCCCGGAAGACAGTATAAAACGGAAACTAATAACGACAACGATATGATTAGGATTTTGCAAATATCGGATATACACTTTAAGAGGCTGCCTGATGCGAAAGATGAATATACTCAACTGAAAGAGAGGCTATATGAAAAGGTGGAGGACATAGCCAACGTTTCGAAAATTGACTGTATTCTCATTTGTGGTGACGTGGCCTTTTCTGGTAATCCTGATGAGTATGAACAGAAAGCCAAGGTGTTTATTAATAGGCTTCGTGGCATAACAGAGTGCCAAGCAGCACAGGTGTATATGGTACCGGGAAACCACGACAAGAACCGAGATGCAAGGTATAATCATACGAGAACTCTTCTCCGCGAGAGTATGCTGAAGAGCAACGAGGGATATAAGCATTTCTCGGATCTGTATCTGGACGAGAATGATGTGTATGCCAAATGGTTAATTCCATTTGAGGCATATACAACGTTTGCAAATGAGTATCGTTGTGTATCAGACTCCGTTGCAAATACAAAAGCGGGAAAGAAGAAGGGACTTACAGACAAATTTTATTGGGAAGATAAAATGAGCGTTGGGCCATATACTCTTCGGTTGCATGGCATCAACTCTTGCTATGTTTCAGACTGGGATGATGATAACCATAATCAGGTTCTGCCACAAGAGCTTTATAATGCGACGAAGAATAAGAACGTGGTGAATGTATCTGTTATGCACCATCCTTTGGAGTTTGTAAAAGATGCGGATAGTGTGAAGCAGGAGATGGACCGGCTCTATCAGGTCCAATTCTATGGACATATTCACAAACAGACGATTGAAAATAATGGTGCGCTAAAGATTTACTCTGGTGCCATTATGCCACCTAAGAATGAGGGTAAGGGCGAGGAAGGCTACGAACCTGTGTTTAATATCATTGAATTCAAAGAGGGCAATGGAGTGGTTTTTGTGACTGTGAAACCCTATCAATGGGAGTGGAAGAGTAAAGATGACGGGGTGTTTATTGCTCTAAAAAAAGAAGGGCCGTTTGAGATGGTTGTTGATAGTGCCAGCGCAAAAACTGTGGAACAAGGAAAAGTATTGAAAATGCCTAAGGGAATTAACCAAAGAAGGGTAGAAGTGGATTTCCTGCAAAGCGGGCGGACAGACGAGATTATCTCACAAATGTATGAAGGCTTTGAATTCAGTGACGATGTGGTGGCAGATTCCTCTACATTCTTTGAAAGAGTAAGAAAAGACGACAGATATGTTGATTTATATAACTTTATACACGAATAATGATGGCAGATAAGAAAACACTAAAGGAAATGTCGCAAGATGTTCTTGTGATACCTTTCTCAGATGAATTAGCTGAGTTGTTGGATAGCTTCTGCAGCCAGCAGGCGGAGGATATAACCATGGAACGATTCGGAGAACTGACAATAAGTTTCCTGAACAGAGAAAATGATGAAGAGTTGGAAGAAGCATTTGAGACGTTCTGTAAAGAGGATGGGGTTGACGATAACCTTTCTAAAACTGCTATCATGCCAGTACTTGCAGAGCATATAGTTTTGAAGTCAGTAGAAGGAGCCGAGACGAGCAAAGAGAGTGCGCTTTACTCACTAATGCTAAAGAATGCCTTGATTCTTGCAGTGAAGGGTAATGGATTCGTCGCATCCCCAGAAGCTATATCTGAAACCTTCAGCACATACTATGATTTTATTATGGACGAGCGGACCTATGGCAAGGAAGACGAAGAAAATGCAGTTACCCGCAGCCTGCTTGACTCAGAAGTAGAGACATTGACGGTGAAAATAAATGAGGCAGACGGTGAAGTACTGAAGGCCATTGTTTATGACGCCGCCTTATATAGGTATGAACAAATGGTGGCCGGTATTAGGATAGACTCCGATAACTTAGTGCAAAGCATTTATGAGATGGTCGGAAAGTTGGTATCGGAAACCCCTTGGAAGTATATAGACTGTGACCCCGCAGAAACTATCAAAAAGATACTTGGCGAAGCTGTGAACACAGAAGTGAAACTGGGTTACGTGATAGACTGTTTAAGTGAAAAAAAAGAAGAAGATGACCTTCTGACCACATCAATACTTATGAGACTGATTGCTGGAGATGATTCAGATATTGAATTGTCGAGAGAAGTAAGATTTGGAGCGGCAGAACTTGCTGTATATCTGTATTATGAGATGCTCGCAGAAGCTATTAGTAAAGAGTTAGAAGAAACGGAGGAATAGAATTATGGCAGGAGAAATAGTCAATAAACCAACGGATGTGTTAACCGGAAAGACGGGCACAATGACGGCAGAACAGACAGTGCAATCAACTAGCGAGCAGACGGAAGTGGAAACGCCGAAACAACCAACTGTTATTACCGAAGACCCGTCGGCACTGTATTGCGATGCGCTGAATGAACAAAATATCAATCAGATAGCTGACGGTAAGGCGATAGTGCGCGTTGTTCTTGTAGGCTTTGAGGAATACGGTAAATCGACATTTGCAGGTTCTCTGTATTATAACTTCTTTACCAAAGAGAGCTTTTGTGGTCATGTGTTATGCGATTCGGAAACATATTCAGGGTTTGAACGTAGGATATTAATCAGAAGGATGGATATAGCACCTGATATTAAATCTAAACGTACTATCAAAGGAGAAAACCCACTGTTGGTAATGTCTCTGATGTCTGAACTAACAGGAAAATATAAATTGGTTATATCTGATCGCTCTGGAGAAGATTACTCGCAGTTTTCAGGAACATTAGAAGAAATTGCAGACAATCAGTTGTTGAAAGTGGCAGACCACGTTATCTTCTTTGTAGACAGCGTTAAGATGACAGAGAATTTCGGGAAACTGAGATATTCGTATAAGAACTTCCTTAATGAGTTGGTAAATAAAGACCTGCTAGGAAAGAATGCTCGGGTGAAAGTGGTGTTTAATAAATATGACCAAGGGAAGGTGCATCAGGAATACAGTGAAAAGAAAAAGCAGGCTGAAACCATGTTTTCTGAAGTATTAGGAACTGATAGAAAATACGATGTGTTTGAGATTGACTCGACGGGTGCATCTGATAGGTTTGCCTCTGTTGAGAATTTGACTAAAAGTTTCCTGCTTGGAACTGATGTAACAATGGGTAAGAAAAAGAAGTTGCTTGACTGGGCAAACAACGAACTTAATGGTTAGCAGAATTATGGAAGAAAAGAAAATACTGATAGCAGGTTTGCCGGATGCTGGTAAGTCTTCGTATATAGGTGCGCTGAATGGGGTGATGAGTCAAGAGGGGGATTTAGGTTTGTCGCCATCCAAAGAGAAACCCTCTGAGTGGACATATTTAAATTCTCTGACTGAGAAATGGCTTGATTGTCAGATAGTAGAACACTCCTCTGACGGTGAAACAAAATACATTAATTGGCCCCTTAAGAACAAAGAAGGTCAAGAGATTGTGATTACAATTCCCGATATGAAGGGTGAAACGTACTATGATATAATCAACAAAGAATTCGAACCCAAGTTGGCAGAGTTCTGCAAAGGAGCAACAGGGATATTGTTCTTTGTGAATAATATGAATCGCCTTATACTGAAAGAACACGCAATGAAACTAATAAAAGAGGAAGATGGCGAAGACAAAGAAGAGAAATCGCCAGCAACTACCAAGGCAGAGGCAGACAAGTTGAAACTAAACGTTGCAAATATGCCTGACGTGACTAAAAACCTGCTTGTGATTCGCTATTTGAGGGAGTTAATGGGGAATGTTAAGATTGTTGTAGCAGTGTCGGCTTGGGACGAGAAGAAAAACTATCCCAAGGTGGAAGACTATTTCAAAAAAGTATGTCCTGCTATCTATAATTATGTTGTAAATAATTTTGACTCCCATATGTTTTGCGGAGTTAGTGCGCAAGGAGCAAAGTATGGTCAGAATGGATTAAATCTCAATACTTTGACTGAAATTGGTAAACGAGCTTATGTTTTTACCACAGAAAAAATGTATGACTTGTCTTTACCTCTTGGCTTTTTGATATCCGAGTAATGAAAATAGAGCAGGTTCTTCACGGATACAGTGACGGGCATCAGTTGCTCGCTTCATCGACCACGGCGCTAAGCCTTTCAGACAGAAGAAAGATGGCGTTGTTGAGCGATTGGAACGAATATGTGTCAGCCCAAGAAGATGACAGCTCTTATCTGATGTGCTACCCACTACCTGATAGCCCTTACTATGTGGTGGCTAAAACGTGGTATGCCGATGAAAAGGAACGTCCAGGCTGTGTTTGGACCCACTCGCTTCTGATAGACATTCTGGGGCAGACTTCTTTCTTCGATTATGAGTTGCTTTATTCTTTATTTAGACGACCAAAAGAAGGTGATTACGGATTTTATGAAAATGCATTAGAAATAGGTGAGAACGCACAGCGAGAATTGATTAGTGGAGAGTATGACGCTATGCCGTCTTTGGACTATTGGTTGTGGCAGATGTTGGCGAACAAAGTTCCACTGATGTTGACTTATCAAGGGAACTCTTTGAAAAGTCAGCAGTTGGTGTTGTCGCTGATGAACCATATTCCCAAAGCCATGCTACGCGGTATGTCATTATGCTCAGGTACTGGGCGGTTAATGAAATATGACGGGGCCGTTTTTGATTTCCAGTTGACCTCAGAAGCCAGAAGGAATATACCGAAGTTAAATGGACGTGTTTCTAACGATGATAAAGTGGAAGGTTGGTATAAGACCATTGCCGATTCGATAGTACAAGATGGTATTGATATTCCAATGCTGATAAACCGATTCTCGGATGAGATAGGCATAAGAAACGATGCTCTGGGAGCTGTTGTGCTGGTTTTCTCTCTTGTGGACAGATTAAAAGAACCAGGCGATGGCAATGAGCAGAAATTTCAACTCGCATTGAGGATAATGGCGACCGCGTTTCCGGAGAAAGAACAAGGGAAACGGTTTAAAAGCGTGATTCTGGCGGAGAGTGTTTCCAGGTACTTTTTCGGAGAAGATGTCTTTGTTTATCAGATGTCTGTAACGAAGTATTGGGAAGCTTTTGATTATGAGAAACTGAATTTCGCGATAAGGGCAAGGGCCTATTTTAAATCGCATCAGATTAGCGAGTTTACATCAATGCTGGAAGGGTTATTAGAATGTAAAGAGGATAACCCATATAAGCAGGCTGTATTTGACAGCGTTGATATAGAGTATAATCAGTTGCAGGTAGAAAACTTGATAGATGAGCATTGGAAGCTGTTTTGCTGTCTCGCGCAGAAAAATGATAAGGCTCTTAACAATGATTTTTGGCTGAATACGGGGAAGGAGAAGTTTACGGAGTTGGTAGGCTATTTCTTTAAGAAGCTTCCTCAGGAGTATTTATATTGGAGACCATTGTTAGAGAAGATGCTGGAATACAATTATGCTGCAGATACATTCCAAATTGAAACGTTGTCAAGTCATGTGTCGGATATGTCGGCAGAAATTCTGTTTGAATTGAATGAAGGACATTACTTGAATAGCGGATGGGTTGGTTATTGTAAGAGGAATCCTTTGTCCATTATTGAGTGGCTTGGAGGTCAGGGGACTGTTAGTAAACAGATTGTTTCGCTTGTGTTGGATGTTATTGATCCTGAATCGGAAATGGTTAAGCGATCGGAGAATACGAAATGGCGCGTGCTACAGAGTGCGCCTGTAGAGTTAGGGGCGAAATTGGATTTTGCGGTATTTTTGTTTTTGCTTTCGTATAATATAGAGAAAGATGAATTGGCTTTTTCTTTATATAGGAGAGCTTTTCAGACCATCTATGAGGCAACGGAGAAAAGCCAGATCGGATATTATTGGAGACGGATATCTGCATATTGCCCAAGACCCTTCCTCGGGTTGGAATGGGATAAGTGCGAGTTGCTGAGGAAGGGGTTTGCCAATAGGGTGTATGATGAAGAAAGGAATATCGGGACGGCCAGAAACTTTACGACGGAGAAGCGAATCAATAAGAAACTGCTGAAGGCGACGGTAAGGAAGTTCGAGGAGGAGAGGTGAAAAATGAAAGGGGTATTCTGTAAACAGATAATATGATGAGTAGAAACGTTTATTAAAATGGAAAGGATATGAAAATAAGAAGACACCTGAAAGATTATGCTGCTGATAGAATTGCTAAAAAAGTGGCTGATTCAGTAATAGAAAAGGTTAAGAGCTTTGTTAATGTTAAAAATATTCATCATGGTACTGATGAGGGGTCTAAGTATATTAGGCAATGGGAAGAGTATAAAGGCCGAAAAGCTAAAGGGTGTGCGAATATAGGGTGTTCGAATCATGACGCATATGAAGCTTTAGAGGGCGCTCATGTGAAAAAAGTTGGAAGTGACGACGGTTCTTGGTATATAACTCCGTTATGTCATAGTTGTAATAGTTCGAAGAATGATGATGACATGACGGTGTGTGAAGATGATTTAGCTCCTTATGAAAAGATAAAAGATTTGTAGGAAAGAAGAAAAGAGAGGAAAAGAAAATTCTGATAAGTCGGTCATAGAACTGTTGGGTATGAGCAACTTCCAATAGTGATATGGCCGCTTGTGGTTTTAAGATACCGACACTGATACAGAAATAGCAAAGATGGATAATGAAGAGCTAAGAGAGGTGCGTAAGCAGATGATAGCTCAGATGGAGCAGAAACTGCATGAAACGTGGTCATCGAAGGAGGATAGTCTTTTTTACTATCATTCCTCTGAGGATGGAATTGTCCTGTCGCATGCTATGTTTTGGGCGATGACACGGCCTCAGTTCTTCAAGAGTAAGATTAGAAAGGAGAAATTTTTCATGCTGTTGCGACAGTATGAAGAAGAAATGCTTGATGCCTTCCTACAAGATGATGATTATTTCTCAGAACTGCTTCACTATTGCAATATCCAGTATGAGCTGCTGCCCACTATCCTGGGCGCTTCGCATCTGAGAGCCGAAAAGGTTGCCCGTAAACTTGCTGCCATCGCCCTCGTAGCCGCTGGCTATGCTGGTGATATGGATGAGGAGTTGGCGAATGAGCTGTTAGATGATATTGACTATCATTTTAATAAGGTGAAGTGTAGGAAGATTGAGGGCTTGATGCCGCAGCTGATGAAGATGGTGGAGAGTGAGATGGAAACTATGGGAGAATAATCCTACGGAGAACCGTAGGGGGCGGTGGCTGAGAAATAAAGGCCGCGATAGTATCACGGCAAACTGGACGAGAAGGGACGGAATATCGGTATTAGGTGATAACGGTATGAAGGAGTGCGAAGCTATACACAATTGTTAATAAACTGTAATTGATGTAAGCAAAACCGAAGTGGTTTATAGAAAATCATTATTTTTGCAAAATAAAGAATTAAGATATGAGTGCTGTCTATTTAAAACATATTGAACTGAAAGGACTTTTCGGCTATAGGAATGTCTCATGGGATGTCCATCAAGACTTGAATATTCTTGGTGGTGGCAATGGCGTTGGTAAATCTACGTTGTTTCATATATGCTACAGTTTGATTGGTGTTGGGTATATAAGTGATAGCCGCTATGCCCAAAAAGTTGAGTCTGTAAAGTTGGTGTTTACTAATGAATGGACGCTTATTTGGGATAAGCAAGAGGTTAATCCTAATTTTAAACCTCAAAAAGGTTATTCGTACCACGATGTTGACAATGGTAAGATTAATCCAGATGGAAAAAACGTAGTTCAACGCACTCGTGTACTTGATTCGGAGGGTAATGTGGTTAATCCTGATGATTTGATAGGAATGGTTCCTACGGACTTTTTGTCCTCTTTTGAACAGGCAATACTTGAATCCCAAAAGACTGCTATGGATGAAAAGTCGGCAGACCGCACTTATTTGGATGTGCTGCTAACAGAGAATATCGGATATCGTAATAGAAAACTGTCGCAGATACTGATTAATTCATATACGCACCCCGAAGACATTGAGACAGATAACGAGTCGCGGCCTTATTTTATTACAGCTAAGGATGCCAGATACCTGACGTTGTTTAACAGAGCATTGTTTACATTCTTTGGTGATGACTACATGGTCAAAGCAGGAATGGAGGCTCAGATTACAATGATTAATAGAAAGACTCAGAAAGAGATACCTTATCAAGACCTGTCTTTGGGTGAAAAGGAGGTCTTACTGCTGATTCTTCGTGTAAGCAACACTTTTGACGAACCGGTGATTGTTTGGTTAGATGAGCCTGATCTTGGTCTGCATGTTGATTGGCAGGTTAAGTTGGTGGGATGTCTGAAAGGCTTGAATCCTAACATGCAATTATTTATCTCGACACATGCCCCATCGATGGTTGAAGGGAATTTTGAAAAGGTAAGTGAAATGTCGATACTTACAACAGAGGGATGAAGAATACAACATTAACTGAAAATATTAATAATAACTTCTACCTGCAACGTAATGCGTTGACGGGAAGAATGGGTGAAATTACAGCTCTTGTAGAGGACTATGCAGATACTTACTTGTGGCTTGTCATTCTTCAAACGGCATGCCCTAATAGACAATTCCGACTGATGCCCTATCAAGAAGGTGAAAACCTGTCGCAGAGCAAAAACCTCATAGCAAGAGAGATAATGGCGAAGGGCGGAAACTTATACATTGGATGTATAGATAGCGATCAAAGTTATCTCTTACGACGATATGGTAATCAATTAGGGAAGGCTATTGAGCAAACAAAGTTTCTGTTCCATACCTACGCATATAGTATGGAAAACCTAATATGCATGCCATCGACGTTGTCTCAGATTGTTACTGCGTCTACTTCGCTTCAGTCTTCGTTTTCGTTCGATGAGTTTTTTAAGGCATTTTCAAATACCATCTACAACCTGTTTTTGCTTGATTTGTTCTTAAGGTCTAAACAGAGTAAGACGGTGCTAAGTGTGGATAAGTGGAAAAATATCTATCCGGGAGAAAAAGTTATCAAGAAAAGTATCAAAGATAATAGACCTGTAGATCTGATTAATGATGTCGCCAAGAAAGTTAAGACTTTTGAGAAGAAACTCTATGGCGCTCCAGAGTTTAGTGGGACTGAATTAAAAGCCTTTGAGCAGTCATTGCTCGCTTCTAATGACTTTTTGAATAAGGATAATTGCTGCCTTTTTGTTTATGGTCATGAACTTCTGGAGTTCGTAAGTATGCTATTAGTTTCTGTAGCTGATGTTGTGGTAAGTAGCGAGAAAGCACGTATCAATGGCCAAACCAAGATGAATCAGGACGTAAAGAAGGAAAAACTGAGTCATCTTGACAATCAGCAGAAGGACATTACCTCTGACTTAAGGAGTAATATGGGTTTTGTTGTTCAAAATAGCTTGATTTTCAATAAAATAAAAACAGACTTGTCAGTTCTATGAGGAATAGGGCATATTTCGGATCAAACTCTTAGGAGCACTGGAGGTATGAGAGTTGAGGGATGATTTCGGAAGGCTGAGGATAGAGAAGTTGATTGTATGGCAATTGAGTGGGAAATGTGTTAAGGAATATGTTATACGATGTCATTGTAATAGGTGGAGGAGTATCTGGGTTGTCTGCAGCCTATGCTCTTTCACAAAATAAACAAAGAGTGCTTGTTGTTGATAGAGGGAAACATATCTATGAGCGGCAAAGAGATGATACGTTTGACGTTGCAAATGGTATAGGAGGAGCAGGCCTCTTCTCTGATGGGAAACTGTCTATGTATCCTTCAGCTACAAATCTATGGAAACTCAGGAAGAATGATTTAAAAGAAGCTTACAACGATATACAATTGATGCTAAGGAAGATAGGTGTAGATATAGATGACTTTACAGATGAATGGACTAAAGATACAATACAAACTAGCATTCATAAGAATTACAAATCAACTCTATTGAATCTTGAGCAGCGAATGAAACTTATTTTTATGTTTTATCAGCTGATAGGAGACGAGAGTGTTATTGTAGGTAGCAATGTTACCAAAATAGAAAAAGCTAACGGATTGTATCATGTAGAGATAAACAATAATAGAAAAAAAACTACGCATCAGGCAAGGGCATTGATAATTGCTGGAGGTAAACATTGTTTTCAGAAATTGATGCAGAAATCAAGAAACATCACTTATGATAATAAGAAATATGTGCTTGAAATTGGTTTTAGGATTGAATGCGCCAATAAAGACTTTGATTACTATGAGCATCCACAGATAGATCTAAAACTGATAGAGAATAAGAATGATAGAACGATTCGTACGTTCTGCTGTTGCAGGGACGGAATTGTTTTGGAGAGTTCTTCGTATGATATTCGAAGTTTAAATGGTTCTTCGTCAGATTGGGATAAGACTGGACGTACAAACATAGGTGTTTTGATCAGAGCAGAAGATAGAGATGGGAAATCTTTGCGTAAGGCACTTGGTTATGATTTTTTTAAGCAAGAGAAGAAGGAAATATGCTTAAAGGATTATCTATCGGGCTGCTTGACAGTATTTGGCAGTGATACAGATAAACTTGTTAGAGACTTCATAGAGGAACATTTCCCAAAGATGTCAAAAGGGGGAGGTGTGCTCTTTTACCCAACTATAGAAAAAGACGGAAACTATCCAGAACTGAACGACCTTTTGCAATTGCCAATGGAAGATGTCTGGGTAATAGGCGATGCCACAGGAGAATTTAGAGGGCTAACGTCTTCTTTGGTAAGTGGTAGGCTAGTTGCTAACTATTTATCTATGAAACTTCAATCGTATGATAAAGAACTACGGGATCGACTCCATATTAAAGTTAGTGACACTAAAGATAAAAAGGTAGTGTTTACAGCGCAGTCAAAGCAATATTTTTATTGTAGGGATGCGGTATGTGAGTTCGTTCTACGACAGGGTTGTATACCCGTGAATCCATTTAGGATATTTGATTATTTCCTTGGTGATAGGGTAGATAGAGATCTTATCCGAAATGGAAACAATGAGATGATTAAACGTTGTGACGAGTTGTGGGTATTCGGCAATGTGTCGGACGGCGTTCTGTTTGAGATATATATGTGTCGTCAAATGGGCAAGGAGGTTAGATTTTTCAATATCGCCACTAGGGCAAAAGAAATTGAGGAGCTGAAGCCAGAAGACATAAATTTCGAACCAGAGATACACTCATACCAGATTAAGAAAGAAGAGCTTCTAGCATTGGTTGGTAATAAAAACGGAATGCCTCCAGTGGTACAACTTGAACTAAACTGGAATGAATAAGCCAATTTATCTGCATGTGTTTGACAGAGAACTGAGGACCCTAGTAGGTGCTCAGTTTTCGGATCGAGATGTCTGTGATATTGTGTATGTTGGTGTTCTTGCATCAAAATTTTGTTATATAGGCAATTCAAATTTAGTAGAAAGCTATTCCGATTTTCCAACGGCTGTTAATCTTGTGGGTGAATTGGAAAAACTAGGTTGTGCAAAGGTACTAACCACGACTTATTCAAAAGATGAATTTATTGAAGGCCGGAAAAAATTGTATCATAAAATACAAGACCGGTATCCCATGTATTTTGGCACCGAAGAAGTGCTTTTCCCAAGCAGGCCTAAGGTTCTAAAAGATTCTACAACCGCTGTTTTGCAGGCAAATATTCTTCTTAATATTGAGAACAATGAGATTCCCAGACCTTTAGTAAAAAAAGCGGAGAATATAAGTAAGGCTATTAAGGGGAGAGATACGAGTGGAATTACTGTTGGGATTTTGAATAGGATGGTTGATTTAGATAGAATTGAGCATTTCTATACTGGCCTCTTGGTTTCGAAGAACTATAACAAGCGTTATCTTGATGCTGTGGGTGGATGCCTGTTGAAAGGTTTGTCTTGGGTTAATATTTTTGATGATACTTCGGACGGTAATTATGACTTTTGGCTATATAACAATATCTTAGAGGCAGCTTTTATTAAATACATAAAGCAAAAACTGAGTGTCAAGGAACAGGCTGAAATGATTTTTGCATTAAAAGAAAATCAATACTTCAGACTTTTTCAATCAATGCTGTATGATTTGATAAAAATGATGAAAGACATTAAAGGGAATGACGCTTTGGATGAAGTTAGATGGGAGTTGATTCAAAGGTTAAAGCCACGACTACAAAATCTGAACGAAATGTCGCCAGAGGGAGCCCTTGGTTGTTTGCAAATGGTTAGAGTTGAAATTGAGAAGAAATACGGAACACAAATGAAAGATAATCCGATTAAAACAATATTGTATATTGTAGCTACAGATACGGAATTTGAGAAGGTTACTACATTCTATAAAGAGAAAGGGGTAGTGCTGGATCATTTTGAATTAAAAGAGAATGTATACTATAATCTCGGTATTATCAGAAACTCGCAGGTATATCTTGTGAAGTCAGGAATGGGGGCGAAGAAACCTGACGCCTCAATATTAACTATAAAAGCTGCGATTGACGAAATAAGCCCAGATTATATGATTATGGTTGGTATCGCATTTGGGCTGAAAGAAGAGCAAATAGTTGATGGTAAGAAAAAAGGTAACCAGAATATTGGTGATGTTATGGTGTCTTCTGCTATCGAAGATTATGGCACAATGAAGGTGAAGGAGGATACAACTATAGAACGAGGATCCAGAATTGACGCAGATCCAGCTCTACTTAAGCGTTTCTCAACAGCACACATTTATTGGGACAAGGCAAAGGTGCATACTGGTCTTATTATTACAGCAGATGTCCTTGTCAATAGGCTAGAATATCAAAAAAATCTAATAGAGCGCCTTCCAGATGCCATTGGTGGAGAGATGGAAGGATGTGGATTCTTAGCGAATAGTAATAACAACGGCCATTGGATTCTGATTAAGGCTATTTGTGATTTTGGTCATGATAAAGGAGATGAATATCAGGGCGATGCTGCAATGAATGCGATAGAGTATGTGGATTATGTCCTACGGAACTATGATTTGTGATTCTTGATTAACAGAGAAAGAATATTTTGCGAAGAATTGCAGGGAACGGTGGCTGAGAATTAGTGCGATGGAATCGCGGGGCAAGAGACGAAATGGGACGTACAATGAAAAGCAAGGAATTGTGACGAAGAGGCCCCAATTGATGTTAAATGTCGTTAAATGGGTGAAATTGTGGTAAAAAGACAGTATTTTTGTAATTGAAATATGCGATACGAAGAGATATATCGGAAATTGGGCTTTGTTGGTAAGGACGGCTTTGTTACCCTCTCCGATCAGGAATGGGCGAGCAAGGTTGCTCTATCTCGACGCGTGCTTAGTCTGATACAAGTGCCTGAAGGCCCTTTGCATCAGATGTCTGCTCTGTTTGTATTTGGCGGTAAGCCTCTGATATTCTTCTTCGAGAAGCCCCAAGAGCGTGAGTCCCTTTTCAAGGCCATCTGGAATCTTAACGAGGTTCCCATAGTAGTTGTTCTTGACGATGACCATGTTGACGTATATAATGGCTTCAAATATGAGCGTGAGCTTCGCGCATTGTCTTACATTGGCGGTAACGATGTTCTTGGCGATTTGGACTATTTCAAGATAGTCACAGGTTACAGTTGGGAAGAACACAAGAATCGTTTAGGATATAGCAACCGTGTAGACTACTACCTGCTGAAAAACATTGAGGTGGCTCAAAAGCAGATACAGATTGTAGGAGTGAGACGAAATCTTGCCAACCGTTTGATAGGTAAGATGATATTCCTGCGTTATCTGACCGACCGTCATGTGACGGTGAGTTTCGAAGGGCGGAAGCAGGTGCTGACCAACGATGACCTGATTTCGTTGTTGCAAGACAAACAGCGCCTTTCTGATCTTTTTGAAACTCTTCAAGATAAGAAAAAGGGGTTCAACGGTGACTTGTTCAAGATAAGCCGCGAGGAACTTTCGACTGTCCCCGATGCTGCTTTGCAGGTGCTTGTACGTCTTTTGAACAGTGACGACTTGGAAACCAATAGTCGCTCTTTGTTTGATGTGTATGACTTCTCCATCTTGCCTGTTGAGTTCATCAGCAATGTCTATGAACGCTTCATCGGTAGGGAGAATCAAGAAAAAGAGGGTGCTTATTATACCCCCTACTTCCTTGTAGATTATATGGTTGAGAACACTGTAGCCAAACATCTTGCCCAGACTGCAGACAGCAGTTGTAAGGTGCTTGACCCTGCCTGTGGCTCTGGTATTTTCCTGGTAGAGACGCTTCGCCGCATCATAGATCACTATAAGGCTCATGCAACTGCAGACAAGGTGCAAGGCCGTGCGTTCCAGGATACGCTTCGCAAACTCGCTACCGATAACATCTTTGGAATTGATAGTGACGAGAGTGCCATTCAGGTAGCAGCATTCTCTATCTATCTCACCCTTTTGGATTATCAGCAGCCAGCTGATATATCCAATTTCCGGTTCCCCAATCTGCTAGGAACCAACCTGATTTGCCAAGATGCATTTGATGAGGCACCTTTTACGGGTATCAAGTTTGATTATATTCTTGGCAATCCCCCTTGGAATCGAGGTCGTATCGAATTGGATGAGAACGGCAATGAGAAAGAAGCGGTATACGAGAAATATATCAAGGATCGTGCACGTGAAGAGGGGAAAGGCCGTATTATAGGCAACAACGAAATAGCTCAGGCTTTTGTAGTTAGGACTTTGGACTTTATGAGTGCAGAGACCAAGAGCGCATTGGTTTTGACTAGCAAGGTGCTCTACAACAGTCAAAGTGCACCCTTCCGTACCTATCTACTGGAGAAGGTTCTTGTGGATTCCGTATTGGAACTATCATCTGTCAGGAAAGAAGTTTTCTCTCAGTCGAGCGATCCTTCTGTAGCACCCGCTTGTATCATTTTTTACCAGAAGAAGGCATCTAATGTGGAGATACAGAATCATTTGGTTACCCATGCGGCAGTAAAGCCCAGTGTGTTTTTCTCTCTTTTCAAGGTGCTGACCATAGAAAAGGCTGACATCCAGCGGGTAAGACAGGAACTACTGGTTCAGTATGATTATCTGTGGAAAATCCTGTTGTATGGCAGCTATTTGGACTTCCTTTTTGTGAAGCGCCTTAAGGCGATGAAGTCTATGCAGGAAGAAATTGACGAGAGGTCGTATTTATGTGGGGTTGGCGTAACTGTAGGTAGTGTTTCTACGCGCCATGATGATATAAGAAGTTATTTGGGAAAGAAAATGGTGGAAGCTGGAAAACTGCAACAGTATTACATCAAGCCTTCAAATCTAAAGTGGAAAGAACCGTTCGCTCATCGAGGACGAGAGGCTGGCTTGTTTAAATCGCCCCTCTTGCTTGTCCGTAAGAGTATTTCTTCAAAAGACTATTCTTGCCGTGCCTCAATCTGCGAGGAAGATGTAATATATACAGGGGCTATAACTGGAATATGTGGAGGGAATTTGAGTATCCTTCGTAACATCGTTGGTATGTTGAACTCCTTTTTGTTCCCTTATTATGCCTTAATGAACTTAAGTTCGATAGGAACAGAAAGAGAGCAAGGGTTCAATATAGAGAAATTCTCATTGCCATATATTGGAGGTGGCATTGCGAAGCATGTAGAACGTATTGAGTCTTTGTATAAAGACCTTGAAAAAGTAGCTCCTTTTTCTCAAGATGAAATAAAGGAAAGGATTGAAAAAGAAAAAGATGCGATAGACAATAGCGTCATTCGAGAGTTGAATATGACGGCAGAAGAAGAAGCATTAGTAGATTATGCCGTCAATTATACCATTCCTTTTGTTACAGGCAGGTCCGTCGTGAAGGGTATCCAGAATAATGCTTTAGGATATAACGTGTTGAAAGCCTATGCTGATGTGTTCCTTGGGAGATTCAAGGGGCAGTTTGGTAAGGGAACCTATCTAAACTACGTGTGTGAGATAGCTCCCTCGCATGTAATGGTACGTTTCTTCGTAGCAATGGAGCAGAAAACCCCTGAGTTCAAAAGTGGCAGTATAGGAGCCATGGAGTCATTCCTTTTGTCGCTTTCTGTGGAGGGAGTATCTGACAAACTTTATCTGAGAAAAGACATCCGAGGGTTTGAGAGAAACGGATTCTATATTGTTAAGCCCTGTGATCAACGCCTGTGGCATCCTGCTGTGGCATACGTGGATGTAGAGGAGTTTGTTGATGCAATACTGTCGAATCAAAACGATAAGAGATGATGGACGCAACAGTATTTGCATATAGGAAGGTCTTTTATGAATCGCAGTTACAAGGCATATTACATGATGTATGCGTTGTGTACCAACAGATATGTAGCAACGGAAACAAAGTACCAAATGATGAGAATGTCATCCGAAATGAATTTGGCAAGTATTTCTCAAATCAGACCTATAAATCAAGTTTGACGACAGCATGTCGTTATTATTACGATTATGAGTCATGTTTGCAGAATACTGATGGTCGCGTAGATATGCGCTTTCTTCCTTTAGATTGCTTTGGCGTACAGGACGTTTTTTTTGCTATAGAGTGTAAGCGACTTGATGGAAAGAGCCACCTGTGTAAAGAATATGTGGAGAACGGCATCCGTCGCTTTACAACAGGCAAATACCCGTCCTACTTGGGCTGTAATGCCATGTTGGGTTTTGTGGTTTGTGCTATTGACCTATGTGCAACAGTTGACAAAGTAAACAGCCATTTAAACACTCCTGAATATTTGAGTACTAAGAGTACGGTAATGTTTCCGATGGTTCAACTGATATCACAGCACACAACTCCGTATAACTTTGTTCTCTATCATTTATGGACAGACTTTTCAGGGTTATTAAAGTAGATTTTTAAAAGCCATGGGGATTAAGAAAAGTTTGAAAATGAATGAAATATTCGTCGCCGTAAAAGAGATTGATTATATTGAGGCACAGATAGATACTTTATGTGATAAGTATAATAGTCGGCGTTGAACTGATTTTATACAGCAAAGCGCATTGTTCAGATGTTATTGTCTTGACACAATAGAAGTGTTTGATGATTGCTTTGCTACATCTATGCTGGGCATGATGCGTTGTAAATCGAAAGTGCAAGCTTATCAGACCTTAGATAATATTGAGATTGGAACCGCAACGCTTGATATAGTAGATATGCTTTTGCAACTGAAAATGGTTGTAAAGACTATGGTGTCAATCAAGTATTTACCATCATGCAAACGATATGTTGAGTGAGTAATCTGAAAAGTAATGATAATAAGTAGATTGCCAGAGGATTTGGAAATGTTCCTGAATATGCCTGATAAGCTTTATCTGTTGCGGATGAATACGGATGGTACAGACGTGGAGGTTGAGGAACATAAAATAGTACCATATCCTGACTTTGACAGACTATTTCAGCAACTTAGGCATGCTGAGAGGCCTGTCAAGGCTGGTGATATACGCTCATGGGGCTTTGGGAAACTGATGGATGAGACCCTCTATCAATATGACATGGGGTCTAATAGCACATTGAAAAAGATGTCTGATGATGAAGTAATTCCTTTAGCTGTTCAATATGACCTAGATGTGAATACTCTTAAATCGCGGGTACTAGCAAAAAGGATGGAATTGACGCTTAAAAAAGCGGGTGAAGAAAGGGTTGCCGATTATAGTTTAAGGAAGGAACATATAGAAAGAGCACAGACAGAGGCACGGAAGGGATTGAAAGGATATGCGGAGAGCACGGCTGAAGCTTGGCGAATATTGCAGGATTATCTAAAGGGTATTGAGGGACGTGACTGCAGCCCTGTAAAAACAGAAAATATAAGGCGAGATAGGAGTATGAATATATCTAAAAATATCTTCTTTAATATTTGGAGCATATCGAAAAATACGCTATCTTTGCAGGCGATAGTAAATTTGTAAATCTATGTTTAAATTAATCGAACTTCCTTATGAGATGGGGGCACTGATGCCTGTGATCAGTGCAGAGACATTGTCGTTCCATCATGGTAAGCATCTGCAGGCGTATGTGGATAACCTCAATAAGTTGCTTCCTGGCAGTGAGTATGAGGGTATGACACTGGAGGATATCGTGCGAAAGGCTCCTGCAGGGGCGGTATTTAACAATGCAGGACAGATACTGAACCACGAGTTGTATTTCATGCAGTTTAAACCTATCGGTGAGGCAGCTCACGTTCCTAAGGGGGCACTTGCTGCACAGATAGAGAAGCAGTGGGGTAGTGTGGAGGCTTTCAAGGCTGAGTTTGAAGCAAAAGGCGTAGGTCTGTTTGGCTCTGGCTGGGTATGGCTATCGGCAGATGCTGATGGCGACTTGGTGATTACGCAGGAGGCGAATGCTGCAAATCCTGTTCAGAGGGGCCTGAAGCCGCTACTGACCTTTGATGTATGGGAGCATGCGTATTATCTGGATTATCAGAACAGGCGGGCTGCTCATCTTGCTGCACTTTGGCAGATTGTGGACTGGAAGGTGATTGCTGCGAGGTATGATGGGTGAATATCACGTTGGCCGAGATAAAAAGAGAAAAATGAGATGGAATTGACTTGGTTAAATCTTGTAGCTTATATTTTGATACCCATCTTAACGGCAGGAATAGGTGGATGGGTTGGAGCGTTTTTTGGAGATAAATATCGAAAGGACAAAGAGTCTAAGGAGAAA
>Ga0256407_10006119_pt1 | contig 18791 bp, 10 predicted proteins | sample RumenRJG_04DNA_FD_193489 | JGI IMG/M metagenome (GOLD analysis project Ga0256407, IMG submission 193489) | Bovine rumen microbial communities from Lethbridge, Alberta, Canada - RJG_04 | ecosystem: Host-associated > Mammals > Digestive system > Stomach > Rumen | place: Canada: Alberta...
CGTGTGCGACCCCGCCATGGGCAGTGCGGGCTTCATCGTGGAGAGTGCACGATATGTCGCCGAGCACGAGAGTACGGCACTGGTCAACAAAGACCGCATCGACTATTATAAGAACGAGATGTTCACCGGCTACGACACCGACGCGACCATGCTGCGCATCGGTGCTATGAACATGATGCTCCACAAGGTCGATTCGCCCAACATCGAGGGGCGCGACTCGCTTAGCGACGAGAACAACGACACCGAGCGTTACTCGCTCATCCTCGCCAATCCGCCGTTCACCGGCAGTCTCGACAAGGAGAGCGTGAGCAAGAGTCTGCGCGTGATGGTCAACAGCAACAAGACCGAGCTGCTGTTCCTCGCATTGTTTGTGCGCATGCTCGAAACCGGCGGACGCTGCGCCAGCATCGTCCCCGACGGCGTGCTCTTCGGCAGCAGCAAGGCGCACAAAGCCATTCGTCAGGAACTGGTCGATAACCAGCGGCTGCAAGCCGTCATCTCGATGCCCAGCGGCGTGTTCAAGCCCTACGCCGGGGTGAGCACCGCTATCCTCATCTTCACCAAGACCAATGCCGGCGGCACCGACCACGTGTGGTTCTACGACATGAAGGCCGACGGCTTCTCGCTCGACGACAAGCGCAACGCCATCGAGCAGAACGACATCCCCGACATCATCGCCCGCTGGCGCAACCTCGACGGCGAGGCCGACCGCTCGCGCCGCGACCAGAGCTTCATGGTGCCCGTGCAGGAAATCCGCGACAACGACTACGACCTGAGCATCAACAAGTACAAGGAGATTGAGCGCGTGCGGGTGGAGTACGAGGCCCCCACGGTCATCATGCAGCGCATCCTCGACCGCCAGGCCACCATCGCCCAGAAGTTGAACCATATTAACACCCTGCTGAGAGAATAATATGGCAGAAACTCTGAAAATATCAACACGATTCTACAATGACCACCGTGTGCGGGCCGTGTGGGACGACGAGAGCAATCGCTGGTTTTTCTCGATTGTCGATATTGTAGCTGCTATTACCGAGAGTCCTAATCCACGCAAGTATTGGAGCGTGCTCAAAACTCGCCTGCGCAAGAGCGGTAGTGAGTTGACTACAAATTGTAGTCAACTGAAATGGCGGATGTCAACCGCCATTTCTCTGCCCCAGATTGATGACCGAAAATTGCGGTCGGCAATCACAATTTCTGAAGTATCATTGAAGAAAACCAATCGTAATGAGTTCAAACAACAAGAAAACTGAACGGCAATGAGTGACAACAAGAATAAAGAAACTAAAGTCGTAACTTCTCACGACATTCATCTCGACGGCGGCTATGCCACTTGGATTGCCGAACTGAAGCATCGCTATCGCTCGGCGCAAGTCAAGGCGGCAGTGCGTGTCAATGCCGAGAAACTGTTGTTCAACTGGCAACTGGGGCGCGATCTTGTGCTCAAGAAAGCCGAGCAGCGCTGGGGCGCGGGCGTGGTGGAGCAAGTGAGCCTCGACATGCAACGCGAGTTCCCCGGCGACAAGGGATTTTCAAGTGCGAACTTATGGTTCATGAAAAAGTGGTATCTTTTTTATGGCACCGAGGATGCCCTGCAAAAACTCCAACAACTTGTTAGAGAAATGCAAAGCGGTCATAATCAGATTGATAAAAAACTCTACCAAGTTGGTAGAGAAATTCAAACGCAAAAACTCTACCAACTTGGTGGAGAAATGGAACCGCAAAAACTGCACCAAGCCGGTGCAGAATTTCCATTGCTCTTTGCATTGGTTCCGTGGCGACATCATGTGGAGATAATAACCAAATGCAAGTCAATTGAGGAAGCCTTGTTCTATATTGGCAGAACCATAGAGCAAGGACTGAGCCGAGCGGCACTCATCAACTGCATCAAGGCAGATCTCTATCAGCATCAGGGCAAGATTCTCAACAACTTCCCCGAGCATCTGCCGGCCCTTCAGAGCCAGCTCGTGCAGGAAGTGCTGAAAGAGAATTATGACTTCGGCTTTGCCACCGTGGGCCATGAGCTTTACAGCGAGGCCGAACTGGAGGATGCCCTCACGAGCAACGTCACGGCCTTGCTGCTCGAAATGGGGACCGGCTTTGCTTTCATGGGCCGGCAAAAGGAAATTCTTGTTGAGGGACGGTCACGAAAAATCGACCTGCTTTTCTATCACATACGCTTGCGGTGCTACATCGTGTGTGAAATCAAGGTCAAGCCATTTGAACCGGAATTTGCGGGCAAACTGAACTTCTACGTCAACGCCGTAGATGAGCTGATGAAAGCTGATGACGACAACCCCAGCATTGGGCTGCTCATTTGTTCGGACATGAACCGCACCGAGGTGCAATGGTCGTTCCGTGGCATCAGCACGCCTATGGGCGTGGCAACCTACAACAACATCCGCATCCAGGACGCATTGCCCACCGGCGAGCAACTGCGCGAGCGCATGGAGCTGCTGCAAAAAGAATTGCGTGAAAACAAGCGAATAATGAATAACCAGAAGACAGACCAACGATGAAACGATACGACACATATAAGGACAGCGGCGTGCAGTGGATCGGGGAAATCCCGAGCCACTGGAACCATACGCGAATAAGTCGCATTTTTCAAATTAAAGCAGGAGGCGACGCAAAACAAGAATTTTATTCATACACTCATGATGAACGTCACCCATATCCTGTTTTTACAAATACTAAAGACCCAGATGAAGTTTACGCCTATACTTCACGTCCTATATTTGATGCTGATACAATTACTGTAACAGGACGGGGGGAAATTGGAATCGCTTTTTATAGAGACTTGCCATATGATGCAATTATAAGACTCTTGTCATTAAAACCAAAGATTGGAATGATTACAAGATTTTTTATGTACGCCATCAATATCATTCCTTTTACATCTGACAGTGCGGCCATCGGTCAATTGTCAGCAGTGCAACTTGGTCCTAAAATGGTTCCAATCCCACCGTTGGAGGAGCAGGAGGGGATTGTGGCGTTTTTGGATGAGAAGACGGCGGAGATTGATGAGTTGGTGCGTCAAGTGGAGCGTGAGATTGAGTTGCTGAAGGAGTATAAGCAAGCCGAGATAGCCCGTGTAGTCACTCGCGGCCTCAATCCCAACGCCCCCCTCAAGCCGAGCGGCATCTCCTGGATTGGCGACATCCCCCAGCACTGGGAGCTTCGTCGTGCAAAGTATGTTTTTCAAAAACATAAAAGACCTGTAAGGCCAGAAGATGAAGTAATAACTTGCTTTAGGGATGGTGAAGTTACATTGAGAAAGAATCGAAGAACAACCGGGTTTACAGAATCACTAACTGAAACCGGCTATCAAGGAGTAAGAAAAGGTGATTTGGTCATACACCAAATGGATGCCTTTGCTGGAGCTATTGGCATTTCGGATTCCGACGGAAAAGGAACACCCGTTTATCATTGTTGCACACCGATAACCAACGAATGTACGCGCTACTTTTGTTACCAAATCCGCATGATGGCTTTCAGCGGTTTTATTCAGTCGCTCTATCGAGGCATCCGTGAACGTTCATCTGATTTTAATTTTCAAGTTTTTGGCAATCAGTATCTATTCATACCGCCCCTTGCGGAGCAGCAGGAGATAGTGGAGTATATCGACCGCAAGACCACGGAGATTGACCGCCTTGTGGTAGAACTCACCTATCAAGTGGAATACTTGAAGGAATATAAGCATCGGCTTATTGCCGATGTGGTGACAGGAAAAATCAACGTTCAACGCAACTAATACATTTACGCTATATGCAACACACGAGCATGAATGAGAAGTCTCTCGAAGACTTGATTGTGAACCACCTTGTGACCGTCAATGGTTACGAACAGGGGCAGAGCAGCGACTACGACCGTGACTACGGTCTGGACACCGGCAGGCTGGAGGCGTTTCTGCGCGCCACACAGCCCGACCTGGTGCGCACGTCGCGCATCTTCGACAACCCGACCAACCGCCGCAAGTTTCTGGAGCGCGTGCGCAAGGAGATTACCGACCGCGGCGTGGTGGACGTGCTGCGCAAGGGCATCAAGCACTTGGCAAACCCCACCTTTATGCTCTATTCGCCGTACCCCAACGAACTGTCGGCCACAGCCCGTCAGATGTATGCGCTGAACAAGTTCACCGTCATTCGCCAGTTGCATTACTCGCCGACCGACACGAAGCTCAGCGTGGACGTGGTGCTGCTGGTCAACGGCTTGCCCATCATCACGATGGAGCTGAAAAACTCGCTCACGGTGCAGACCACCGCCGATGCCGTGCGCCAGTATCGCACCGACCGCGACCCGAAGGACTTGCTGTTCATGCACAAGCGATGCGCCGTGCATCTGGCTGTGGATGACATGGACGTGCAGATGTGCACCAAGCTGTGCGGTGCCGACAGCTGGTTCCTGCCCTTCAACAAGGGGTGCAACGACGGTGCCGGCAACCCCGTCAACCCCGACGGACTGCGCACAGCCTACTTGTGGGAAGACATCCTCACCAAGTCCCGGCTGAGCGAGATACTGGAGCACTATGCCCAGGTGGCCATCGAGGTTGACCCCGAAACCAAGAAAAAGAGCGAGAAAACCATCTGGCCGCGCTACCACCAACTGGAGTGCGTGCGTGGGTTGCTTGCACACACGGCTCAGCATGCCGTGGGTGAGCGTTATCTCATTCAGCACAGCGCCGGCAGCGGCAAGAGCAACAGCATCACGTGGCTGGCCTATCAGCTGAGCGAGATGATGGACGGCGACCACCCGAAGTTTGACAGCATCATCCTCGTCACCGACCGCGTGAACCTCGACAAGCAGCTGCGCGACAACGTGCGCTCGTTCACCCGCAACGAGAACATCGTGGACTGGGCCAACCGCTCGGGTGCGCTGAAGACCCTGCTTGAGGGCGGCAAGCGCATCATCCTCACCACCGTTCACAAGTTCTCGTTCATCATGGACGAGGTGGGCGACCTGTCGAAGAAACGCTTCGCCGTGATCATCGACGAGGCCCACAGCAGCCAGAGCGGACGCATGGCCGGCAACACCAACCAGGTGCTCAGCGGCGAGGACGAAGACGACTACGAGGAGAAAGGCATCAACAAGGCGGTGCGCAAGTTTGCCGAGCGCCGCAAGATGGCTCCCAACGCCAACTTCTACGCCTTCACCGCCACGCCTAAGAACAAGACGCTGGAGACCTTCGGAGTGCCCTTCACCAAACCCGACGGCGAAGTGGGTCACCGCCCGTTCCACGTCTATACGATGCGTCAGGCCATCGAGGAGGGCTTCATCCTCGATGTGCTCAAAGGCTACACCACCTATCAGAGCTACTATCGCATCCGCAAGACCATCAAGGACGACCCGATGTTTGAGCGCAGCCAGGCGATGAAGAAATTGCGGGCTTTCGTCGAGCGTCAGCCCGAGACGGTGGGCGAAAAGGCGAAAGTGATGGTGGAGCACTTCCACAACGTCACCGCCCACAAGATAGGCGGCGAGGCCCGCGCAATGGTCATCACCGCCGGCATTGAGCGAGCCATCGACTATTTCGTCGAAATCAACAAGTTGCTCGCCGAGCGCAATAGCCCCTACGAGGCGATTGTGGCCTTCACCGGCGACTACAACTATCACGGCGACACCGTGAATGAGGCATCGCTCAACGGCTTCCCCTCGTCGCAGATCGAGAAGAAAATCAAGACCGGCAACTACCGCTTCCTGATTGTCGCCGACAAGTTCCAGACCGGCTACGACGAGCCGCTGCTGCACACCATGTACGTTGACAAACCGCTGCATGGCGTGAAGACCGTGCAGACGCTCAGCCGCCTGAACCGCACGAGGCCCAAGAAGAATGATACCTGCGTGCTCGACTTCGTGAACAAGCACGAAGACATCGAGCATGACTTCCAGGAGTTCTACAAGACCACCATCTTGAGCCACGAGACCGACCCCAACAAGCTCAACGACCTGCTTGCCACCATCGAGCAGTATGAGATATACACTACCGATGAGGTGGAACTGCTCAACGACAAGTTCTGGAGCAAAGCGCCACGCCAAGAAATCGACCCGATTCTTGACACCTGCGTTGAGCGGTTCAACGCGCTCGACGACGAGGGCAAGGTGGACTGCAAGAGTGCCGTCAAGGCCTATGTGCGCACCTACGAGTTCCTGAGCACTATCATGCCGGGCACCAGCGTAGAATGGGAGAAGAAGCAAACCTTCCTCTCGCTGCTCGTGCACAAGCTCCCGCGCCTGTCGATGGAAGACCTCACCCGAGGCTTGCTCGATGCCGTGGACTTCGACCGCTACCGCCTCGAAAAGCAGGAGGAGCGCGACATCATCCTGCAAAATGTGGACGTGGAAATCGCACCAGTACCTACATCGACCGGCGGCTTCACCAGTGAGCCCGACATGCAGTCGCTCGACACCATCATGGGCGAGTTCAACGAGGTGTTCGGCAACATTGAGTGGACCGATGAAGACGTGGTGCGCCAGCAAATCGAGCAGTTGATCAAAAACGTGGAGCAGAGCGACACCGTTCGCAACTCGGTCATCAACAACGACGAGGAAACGTCGAGCCAAGACACCAGCGAGGAGGTGCAGCGCAGCGTGAATGTGGCAAGCACATCGGGCATTGAGCTGCTTGCCGCCTACCACAGCAATCCCGAGTTCCGCGAGAAGCTCGACCGCATGGCCTTCGACCATGTGCGCCGCCTCTACAACCCCGAATACAACGAGGCCGACCTGCGCAGCAAGATGGAGGACAAGTTCCGCAGCGACTTCCTCGACTTCTGCGACGGCGAGCACTATGTCACCTACGACAAGGTGTTTGACACATTCTTCAAGATTGTCAATGCCGAAACCATCGACAAGTATCAAGGCTTGCGAGCCATACTGCGCCGCACCTTGAACTGCCTCTACCGCACCGCGCAGCGCGAGGAGGATTACCGAGCATGGTATTCCGACCTCGTGAGCCGCTATGAGGCCTACTTGAAGAAGATATACTGGATGAAAGAGGGCGTCGAGATGCCTCGCAACGCGCAAAATCAAGACCCCGCATTCCGCGAGACAGTCAGCTACTTCCCACGCATCGACGCGCTCTACAACACGCCCAACGACAAGTTCCGCACCTTCAAGCGGGCCTATCGTGATGTGCACTACTGGCGCAACCAGGAGAACCATTCGGCCTACGACATCGAGCGCGACAAGCTCCTCACCTCGCTCCACGCAACCGTGGCCCTCTACCTGTTCACCGCCATGGTCACCGCCCCGAGCATCCTGCCGCAGTAAAAAAACGAAAACTATTTAATTTGAGTAAAAAGGATTTTATCACCTATGAGTGTGTTGCAAGAAATACTTGACATTAGAGGGTTAAGCAGTCTGCCACTACCGCTGTGGAAACTGAAAATCACAGATGAGGAATATGAAGGCTTAAAACGAACCCTTCAAGAAAATCAGCATCGCTTAAACAAATTTGGTGTTGAAGCTGCGCTGTGCTATGCAGAATGGTGGAGGCGCGATTATTCAGGAAACATCCCTTCAAGAGAAGATGTAGCGTATGGTGTAGGGGTAAATGATTATTTCTCACAAGACTTATACATGGCTGCAAGAACAGCCTTGAAAAGACTTGGATGTACTTTTCTCCATTCACTTAAAGGTACAGAATATTTCCGTACTCTCTTGAATCAAGGTGGATTACCTGTAAACTACATAAAAAACGGAAATTTTGGAGGGTTTACCTTATTCTTAAAAGGGCTTGTTCGTGAGCTGTCAAATATCAACTATGACTGGAATGATGAAGACAACTCTATCATTCATCAATTTAATTGTATCTCTTATCTTGGCAAGGCGTTCAAAAACGAGAATATTTATGATGTTGCCATGCAAATCGCACATGCCATCATCATGGATGATACTTCGTTATTACCCTACGATGACTCCGACGCTTCACTTGCTCAACTAACAAAATCGCTTCAAAATGAGTATATCCGTGCGAAAAGGGAGCGCAAAGTCCGCCCGCTTTCATTGCACTGGAAACTTATAAAAGATGAAAACGGGAGAGGGTATCTTTTCGTCAATATGGATGTGGTCAAAGATATATCTTCAGCATCTATCCCTGGTCTCAACACATCAACCTGTTATTCATTTGACATTTTTGTTGCAGGAACTCTTGTGGGTAAATATGTCCGCAAGAGTTTAAACAAAAATGAAGACGGTGATATAATCGATGCGACATACACACGAATATCTGTTGGCATGACAAAAGATATTCTTTGGAGCGGTGAGCCAGTAGTTGAGGTGAAAGTTCGATGTGATAACGACGACCGACTTTTCATGACAGTCGCTGGCTGTTATCCACCAAACTTTGATTTTCCACAAGTATTTCAAATGCTTGACGAGAATGTGTATAGCAGGAGCGAAACTGCTAATTCTGAGTCAAACATCGTTGTGTTTTCAAAGCAATGGCTATCCAACAATGCCCAACCGATAAACATAGCGAAACAAGATTTCCTATTCGTTGAATTTGCCAAAGGTGCCGAGCTTGTAAATTCCATTTCCGGCGAAACTGTTAAATTAACAAATCAGTTTACTCCATATTCCGCAGAATTTGGAGGGAACTATATTCCCTGGGTTGAGGAATCTAATTACAAGCTTGTTGCGAATGTTCCTCGAATTCGTGTTTACGACAAAGAAAAAAACTCAGTCAATAACTTCAAGATTAAGTATCGCCAAAGAGGAGAGAACCAATGGAAACGACTGAACCAATCAAGTATTCTCCCTATAGGCGTTATTGACATTCAAGTGGTATTTCCTGACGAGCAATTCGTGGTGGAGACATTCTACTCCATTGGAGATTTATCGTTTGAATCACATAATGAGAGACTATACTCTACAGAAATACAATGTTTCTCATCTCAAGGATTACACGCAGAAATAGAGAAGCTTGACAATGCAACCATTGATAATTTAGGCGATGGGGCTTGGAAGATTTCACGCAGTCAAGAGACTTCTGTGTGTCCATCGGTGTGTTTCTTCCGCTTGTACAACCCAGGTAGTCCTACTCTGCGTTTGTCAACAGCAATACCATTTGATGGGGTCATGATTACTGATGTAAATGGGAACATCATTCCTAATGGGAAAATCATTTCTTTGGCCAACCTTTCCTATTTCTCTGTTATAAGCCATGGAAATAGGAGCCGTAATATTGAAGTTTCGTATGTCTCCGAAAGAGTGCAGGACGATGAAACGCCCAAGCGTCTAAAAAGCAAAGTCATTGATGGACTTGTTTCACTTGCTGACTACAATGAATTGATTACAAGAATGTTCAACTTGTATGGTGTAAACAGTTTTGATCGTACAAGCTCTGTATCGTTAAGTGTTGCTGGACAACATATTTTCATCAGAAAATTTGTTCTTGACTCCAGCATCGATAACGATAATATTGTCATCAATGATTTCACTGAGAAAGATACCGAAGAATTTATCTACGACGGTGCACTTTATGCAATACCAGTCGAAGACGACTTGCCCACATCAGATTTCTTCCCAGTAAAACTTGTAAAGTCCGAGAGTGAGGAAAACACATATAAATTTCCTGAAGATTTCCAACATAAAGAGATAATAGTGTTTTCCGGCAATGATACCCGGAGACGAATAATCCCCAAGTTTTATAATCGAGAGGAATTTGATTATGACAAAGCATTCCGCACTAACAGAGATACATCTATCACAAAAAAGTGGGTTGAGTTTCTGACCTCGGAAGACTTGATAACAGGAAAGCATTGGAAAGATGTGTGTAAAGCTTATGAGATTTGCAGCACACACAATTTGCCTTTCACCACTCACAGCGGATTAAAAGCCGTGGCGAGGCAACCAGATTTGCTTGCAAATCTTGTCATTGCAATGTGGCTAAATGAATATAAGGATGTATTTGCGCAAGACATCAATCGCTTTGAGCAGGAACTTGTAGTTGCGTTACACTGGATTCCTGCCTCAAAGTGGCTTCAGTGTTTCAATTCTTTCATGAACAGCATACCTGAGCCAATGCAAGCCATCATGTTTGCAAGAATTGATAATCTTGTCAAACTCATTCAAGATTTGTTTAATTCGACCGTTTCTACCGATATTGCCGCAGAGTTGAAAACGTATATAATGACAGGTAAAATCGACAACGGTGAGCGATTCACATATCAAGAGATGAATAATTTCAAGATGAAGATTCGCGGACTTTCAGACACCAACCAAGACTTACCGCTTATTAAATTCTCAATAAATAGCGACAAGTATTATTCAAAACAAGAGATGTTGCCATCCTATCGGGTGATGATAGAGGCTGCGATTTGTGCAGCCGAAAATGCCTGTGGCAAAGGTTCAGTTGATTTGTTCTCCTGCGGTGGAAAACAACACGCAAGAATAATCAACTTCTACAGAAAATACTTCAAAGAAACCTATAGTGAGATATTCTTAAGGTCAATCAAGATATTATCCAACTAAAATAAGTTTTTAGAATGAATTACGCAGAATTATACACATCGGCCAAGAGGATGCTTGTAGATTCTTTGGTTTCCATGTGGTTCAAAGGAAAGGCCAAAGAGCAAGCCTACTTACGCCGACTCCTAACCGAAGATGAACCGCTCCTTGCCGAGCCTGTGTTCCAATCGATATTTCCATGGGAAGAAAGTAAAGAGGATTTTGGCGAACACTTCTCAAAGTTAAAACTGCTCACCAAAGAGTTTGTTGAGGCTTTGAGTAGCGACACCATTGAGGAAGAATACCGATTCCCAATCTCACGACACCCGTATAAGCATCAAACCAAGAGTTGGAAAGCGATGCTATCTGATGAGGGTAAAACCATTGTTGTGACATCTGGAACCGGCTCGGGTAAAACCGAGTGTTTCATGATACCTGTTCTTCAAGACATAGCCTCAAGGAACGAAAAAGATTGCGTTCAAGCAATTTTCCTATACCCCTTGAATGCCTTGATGAAAAGTCAGCAAAAGCGAATCCATGCTTGGTGTAACGCTTTGCCAAACAAGGTGACATACGCAATATACAATGGCGACACCGAGAAGTCTGCAAAATCACAAAGTTATACTGCCCCATTCTTTCCTCAACTTGTAACCCGTCCACAAATTAGGCAAACTCCACCGCAAGTGTTGTTTACCAATCCGACCATGCTTAACTACATGCTGGTGCGAGCAGAAGACAAAGAGTTACTAAACAAGTCAAAAGGAAAATTGAAATGGATTCTGCTTGATGAGGCTCACACATATACTGGCTCATCAGCCGCAGAATTATCGCTTCAACTTCGTCGAGTACTTGACGCTTTTGGGGTCTCAATCGACCAAGTTAATTTTGCAGTAACTTCAGCTACTATCGGCGATGAAAAAGACCCAGCAACTGAGTTGAAACTAAAAACTTTTGTTTCACAGTTGACAGGGAAAGCAGTTGATAGCATCGTGGTGATTGGAGGAAAGCGAATCATCCCCGAAATAGAAGAAAGCAAAGCTAAAGAAGCGGTTGAAAAAATAAACCAACAATTCGGTACGAGAATCACTTTCGAGGATATTATAAGACTAAGAAAGAGACTTAATTCCAACCCGGCACTTTCGACAAAAGATATTGTAAAATCTTTAGATCGAAATATAAGCAGAGATATTATTAAGTCTCTCGAAATAATAGATGCACTAGGTAATAAAACAGACGGACTTAATAAAGCGGATGGTTCTTCTGCCGCCTTGCTCCCTTCAAGAGCCCATTTCTTTATACGCTCAATTAGCGGCGTATATGTATGCGTAAACCCGGAATGCACGCGTCACAAAAAGTATCGCTTAAGTATCGGTAATCTCACAACCTATCAGAATACGGAATGTCCTGTTTGCAAATCGAGAATGCTTGAGCTTGCCACCTGCCATTCATGTGGTGAGACAATAATTGTCGGTGAGTCCAGCACTGAAAAAGGGTACAGAATGCACACAAATACCATCGACCTTGAAAATAGCCTATTCTACGATAGCAGCAATGAAGATTTGATTGAATCGGAGGACACCAAAAATGAAGAAGACCCGACTATTCCTCCAATGGATGGTTTCACTCCGTTCTATGTCGCTAAGCCTTCAAAAAGATGCTTACGTCATCACACGTCAGAATCTGAGCATGTTTTCAATCACACGAATAACAAGTTTGAATTGCCACAAGAAGGTGTTGATGAAAATATCGTATTCAAATCTTTACGGCATATCGATACTAACGCCGAACTTTGCCCTCATTGTGGCGTTAAGATTAAAAATCTTAATTATTTGAGAGCAAGTGCAACTCAAATGGGTCGAGTATTAACGACTTTGATTCTTGATCATGCTCAGGGGATGAACAGTAATGATGCTGAAATCCTGTATGATGGCAAGAAATATATAACTTTCACTGACAACCGGCAAGGTTCAGCACGGTCGGCCATGGGAATGAACCAAGACGTTGAACGTGCTTGGGTGAGAGCTTCCATATTCCACAAACTGGCAGACATTCGCATTGAGTCCATGCCTGCCACTGAGTTGACGGAACAAGAAAAACAAACTTACAATTGGCTTAAGGAGCAACCTTCTTTGCCCCCAATGCTTGAAACTCAACTTCATGACCTTGAAGCTAAGATTAATGGCAGTGCAGTCATTCCAGCCGCACAAGAAGTTGAATGGAGTGCTATCAGTCAAACTCTTGAAAACAATTCTGATTTTAGGAAATTGTTTAGGCACTTAAGCAACGCAAGAGGCGGAATTAGATTTGAAAACCCCGCAACATATCTGAAAGCACTGCTTGTTGACCAATTCGGTTGGATTCCAAAACGCGCAAACTCTCTAGAGAATATGGGTATTGTCAAACTTTCATATCCCGCCTTAAAGTCAGCAAGGTGCCCAGCATTGCTCATAAACAAAGGATGTACCAACAAAGATTGGCAAGACTTTCTTAAAATATGTCTAGATTATTTTATCCGCGGTGGTCGCCACTATATGATTTCTGGCGAATATATGGACTTCCTCACACAAAACACTTACACATCAGCGGTATATCCAAAAAACTCTAACTTACGCAAGAACGGTAAACCAGTAAGCAAATGGCCCACTGTCAATGAATCACTTCATGGTGTTCAAGAAGAACAATCGAGATTGGTTCTTTTGCTGTGTGCTGTGCTCGGTTATGACGATGTAGACAGTTTTAACAATGAGAAAGTAGCAGATATTAACAGCTTGCTTTCTGAAGCTTGGAATTTCATCACCTCAAGTATCCTTGACAGTGCTGACACTGATAATCGAGGCTATATGCTCGACTTATTAGGGCCAAAAGTGAAGTTGCAACTTATTGAAAAAGGTTACTTGTGCCCAGTTGACAATGTAGTTGTCGATGTATCATTCCGTGGCTATAGCCCACGTATGAATGGATATATTGGCAGAGAGAATTTTGACCGGTTCAAAATATCAAAGGAGTTTGACTATCCATTCTTCCCATTCAAGTCTGATGTTCAAGCCGACGAAGAACTAACGAATTGGATTGCAGAAAACTTCATTCCACAAAAAGAAGCAGGTGTATTCTCGGATATACACTGGAGAATTTATGACCAAAAACCAATCTTTATTTCCGCGGAACATTCTGCCCAGCAGTCGCGCGAGGACTTAGACCGATATGAAAGAGAGTTCAACGCCGGGCACTTAAACGTGCTTTCTTGCTCTACTACCATGGAGATGGGTGTCGATATTGGCGGTATTAGCGAGGTTGTCATGAATAATGTGCCTCCTAAATCAGCCAATTATCTTCAACGAGCAGGACGAGCAGGTCGTCGAAATGAATCTAAAGCAATGGCATTAACGTTCTGTGCTCCAAATCCTATTGGCTCATACACATGGAAACATCCTGATTATCCTATCACCCATATCACGGAAACCCCATTGCTCAAGCTTGAAAGCCGACAACTTATTCAACGACATATTAACGCACTAATATTTGCTGACTTTGTTTCTCTTCAAGGAGGAATAAGGGTAACGGCAAAACTCCGTGACTTCTTCCTCACATCTGATACTCTTTCGTTTTACGATAGATTCCTTAACCACATTGACAAAATTGTTAGTGGTCAAATTGGAACGCTAGAAGATCCATATAAGCACATTATAAGGGGAACTGCTATCAACAACCTTTCGTTGAGTGATGTCGCCAACGCTACCAAGAAAGATATTATCAATGTACATAATACTTTCACCACACATCTTGAAAACTTAGAGAAGTCTATTAACTCTGCGGCAGAACAAGACGGAGGTGGCGCAGCGGTAAAAGCGATAGAAAGACAAAAAAAGGTTTTCATAGAAAAATCACTCCTTTCCTATTTGGCTGAAAATTCGTTCCTGCCAAGCGCTGGCATACCAACTGGCCTCGTTGAATGTATGCTTGGAACAAAGGGTGACAACAATGACCCAACGCTTCATTTGAGTCAAGCGATTTCATCTTATGCACCGGGAAGCCATGTTGTAAAAAATGAGTGGATATATGAGCCATCTGGCATAGTTATGAAAACCAAGTATGATGACAGTACAGCAAGATATATTCTTCAAAACTGTTCTAACTGTGGTTATACTACTATAAAATACGGCAATGCAATTAGCAATTGTCCTAAATGTAGTGGTATCGGTACTATGCATGGTATTAGAAACATGAGCGTGTCTGAACATAGATTTACTGAAGTAGTTGAACCCGCTGCTTTCTCTGTGGCTTGGGGTCATAAACCCACAAGAAAGATGAATGTTCGAGGTTCTATGAATTTTATCCAACCTGTTCTTTTGGAAATGGATCCTTGGCAAGAGAAAACATCTTCTGCCAAATTGATTGTGCGTTGTTCAACAACGAAGTCCGAGATTCTATTTTACAATAGAGGACGTTCAGGATATGGCTATGCTTTATGTCCTATTTGCGGAAGGATGGAAACGGAAAAATCCATTTTATCTTCAGAGCCAGCAATGCCAGGGCACAGGAGCTTACTCAATGGCACACCGTGTATCGGTGCCAACAATGTCAGAAGACACGTTCTGCTTGTTGGGCGTTATCAAACAGATTTCGTTGAAATTAAATTTTATAATGCTGAAAACACTCTCGAAACAGATGCTGAAACACTATACTCATTAGGAGTTATATTAAGCCGAAAACTAACAGAACTTTTAGGTGTCAACGATGGTGAGATTGATTTTGGCTATAGCGATATTAGCCATTCGATTTTCATTTATGATACCGCTTTAGGCGGTGCAGGCTATTCAACTTTATTCAGAGAATATAAGGATAAAGTTATCGATATGGCATATCACACCCTAAAGGGATGTAATTGTGAACGTGCTTGCACAAATTGCCTAATCGACCGTCGTTCTCAATGGTATCTCAACTATTTGAACAGACAAAAAGCTCTTGAATGGATTGAAGTTGAGAGGCAATCACGTGTTGCTCCTTCAGAAATTTCGGAAGCGATACCAGATGCCGCAGCAATTACAACAGACTTTGCAACAGAATTTTACCAGCTATCGAGAAACCATGATATTAAATCTATCAAGTTTTTTGTCAACAATGATTATGCATCATGGCAACCAAACGATTTTCCATTTTATAGACAAATGGTCGAAATGCAGTTAGCGGGTGTCGATGCGTCATTAGTTTTAGACAGAAGTATAGACCTTATTAATTGTTCAAGCTCTGTTAGAGCAACAATTATGTCGGCTCTATTGAAATTCCGATTTAGCAAGAGTCAAGGCAGATTGCCAAGTGACCTAACGCCACTCATGGCTGTAACGTATAATGACGGAACAACTAAATCATATTTCGGCAGAAATATCATAACCACCCTATCAGGAGATTGGGGCAATGGAGATGTGTTCTCATCAACAAGCATCATGCCTTTCTCTTATGGTGATATTGATATTCAGCAACTCATTCAGAATCTCTCTGAGGGAGATGGCTCTATCATGTTTGAATCGAGATTGCAAGAAGACTGTTATCTTAAGTCTACATTCACCGCACTCATGAACAGAAAACCTGAGAAGTGGAATGCAATCAAACTCAAGATGCAAGGTGAGTCTGTCGATATTACATATAGCGACCGCTATCTTGTTAAACCGATTAGTTGCTTATTGCTCGCACATTTCGTATCTGCGCTTTCTACAAAGCTAAACCTTACTATTAGAACATTCAACATTCAGATAGCGGCGCCTAAAGATGAGGATTATTATACCGATAACCCTCTATCTGTAGACGATAATTTCTATAATAAACGTATGCAAAAAGATTTCTTAGGTGAGTGCATTTATGCTATTACTGGTGTGCATCCTAACATTGAAATTAAAGAATGGAGATATTTAGAGCACGCACGTTGCATGACCGTTAAAACCAATTCTCAAGAACTTTCAATTAGACCTGATGGTGGTGTTGGTTATGGTTGGAAAAAGCACATCTTTGAGCGTGCGCTAACAAATGAAGATTTTGAGAACGAATGGGACCTAGATATGAAAATGTACAACCAAAGCAAATCTCCTGGCATTCTATACACCATATCGTTTAAAAAATCTTAATATGGTCAATAAGGATTTGGCATATTATCTGCAGTGCTTTGCCCACCTTTCGGTGAACAAGAAAGGTGGGCAGTTGGCACCGCACAAGCCGCTGCTGCTGTTGGCAGTCATCGACCTGGTGGAGTGCGGTATCATTCGCTCGCCTCAGATTGAGTTGAGCGAGGCACTGCTCACCGCTTTCAAGTTGAACGATTTGCGCTACACGCGTCACATCGCTCACTTCAAGCCGAACATCGGGATGCCGTACTACCCCACATGAGCTGTGAGCCGTTCTGGCGGCTCGTTCCCCGTGTTCCGAGCAACTCGCCCAGCAGTTATGCCATCTCCACCCTGCGCAACTTCTACAAGTGCGCAGAGATTGACCACGAACTTTTCGAGCTGATGAAAGAGCCGGCTACCGCCCAACAGCTTCGCAAAGTCCTCGTTGACACTTACCTCGCTAACCGCACCGACACGTCGCTGCCATCACTACCGCAGGTAGTCCTGCTCGCCACGTGCCTGTGTCAACTAATCGCATAATCAATATGAAACGATCTCTTAAATATTTCTCAATCTTAGCGTGCCTCGTTGTGGCACTGTCGAGTTGTGATGATTATGTTAGCGATTTTGAGACTCGCAAAAATGAATACGAGATATACTACTGTATCACGTATTCAACAGTTTATGATTTTCACAACATCGCTTATATCAACTTTACTGCTTTTGATGACCCTAATGACCCGCTCAAATATACCGGTATTGCTCGTCAAGAGGAACATAGCATCGATGGCACATCGGCATATTTCTTTGAAAAGCGAGTCCCAAGAGGGTCACACATCCAGCTATCAACCTTTGTTGATGTGCCGGAGGCTTTACCCAACACCAAGGCTAAAATATCTATTGAAGTCAGCAAAGGTGACTCTAATAACTTTGTAGAAGTAGTATCGGCCGAGGCCGATTGTCCACTAAAGGACATTCCGCTGACAATAAGTTACGACGTGCCTAACGAATAAGCAATGATTGTTGAAAGTATGACATACGAGGAAATTTGCCGTGAGTACAACCGTATTCACGACATATACTTTCCTCGCATTAAGTCAAGGATGAATCCTGACGGCTCTGATTGTGCCAAGATACGGAGATATATGCTGAAGCATAAATCTCTACAGAATGTGTTGTTTCCTGCTATCACCTACCAGGTTGACAACAACACGACATTCTGCTCAATACCGCTCATTCGTGACTATCATACTTTCAAGAAAATCGGGCCGACCGCTGTCACGTTTATCACCTACCTTGATAAACATGGCATGAATGCATTGGTGAGAGGCGGCAGTCGTGACAACCAGTTTTTCTTTATCACTTCTCACTTCTTCGACCGCTACATGGAGCGGTTCTTGGGGCAGAAGATTTCAAAGATTGAAGCCATTGCCGAGTTCTTCGCGAACAATGGCAGCTTTGTGATGACTCCGCACCCGACCGAAGACAATCCCAACAACATGATTGGCAGTGCCAACGATGTTGTTTTCTTTAGCGAGCGACTGACCGATACAATCTCAATAATGAGAACGTGCATCACTCGTGAACAGCTTTTCGACAACCAAACTCATTCTGCAGAGCTTCTCGACAAGTTAGTAGATGAGTTTGATTTGGAGCGTGAAACACTCAAACAATTCATTGTGAACAACAGGAAAAATCCTTATGTTCACGTTCCATTCTTCTAATCTATGGACGAAATGCCGAGTAGAGAACAGCTCATTTTGCTTGTAAACTCGCTGTGCAAGTTACAAGACAAAATCTTGCCGGTCTAAGGGATGCCGAAGCACATTCAGCAACCCATCGCCGACAAGGTTGAGCCGTTGAAGGCCCCGATGTTTTTCCTCTGGGAAAAACTGCGCTACGGCAGTCCTACCGAACTTTCGCCTCGTAGCATCAAGGGCTACTGGATGGCATCGTTCAACACCTCACCGCCTGATTACCTCGCGGAGTGCATACAGCAAATCCGCTCGTTTGAAATCCCCATCAACGAATATGACGGCGGCATCGATCTACAACGCTCACTCATTAACTTCTATTCCGAACTTCAAGAAATGTATGAAATCTAAAGATATAGCAACGTGACTTTGCACACCCAATGGCGTTATCGTTGCAATAAACGCTGGTTATGAGCCTCGGATTTTTCCGGGGCTTTTTTTGAAAAAACTTTTTGCTGTGCAGATAGAGCGCACTTTTGCACTCTACTTTTGT
>Ga0256407_10006120_pt1 | contig 18788 bp, 12 predicted proteins | sample RumenRJG_04DNA_FD_193489 | JGI IMG/M metagenome (GOLD analysis project Ga0256407, IMG submission 193489) | Bovine rumen microbial communities from Lethbridge, Alberta, Canada - RJG_04 | ecosystem: Host-associated > Mammals > Digestive system > Stomach > Rumen | place: Canada: Alberta...
AAAGGGGAATTTATACACTGAGAAGACATTTTTAATCGCCCTTGTCCGCATGTCATAGCACAAGAGAGGCCAAAAATAACTTTTGACGGCAAATCGGCAGCCAAAATGCAAAGTTGCGGATTTTAGGGTAAAAAAAAGGCCACATACGATCTTGAAAGATTTTCTCAAAGATTTTGTAAGATTTTGAGCGTAGCGACCAAATCATCAGTCTATTCAGCATATTCCGTAGTTTTATTTATCATCCATTCATGGCTATTCATGGCCATTATAATAAATCAAAAACCGCTGAAGCTAGTGAAAAAGGCACACTAACCGCTCTCGCTTAGGAAAAAGGCCACAAGGGCCTAATAAAAAAGGTGAAAAAAGGCCACATACTATCTTGAAAGATTTTCTCAAAGATTTTGTAAGATTTTGAGCGTAGCGACCAAATCATCAGTCTATTCAGCCCATTCCGTAGTTTATTTATTATCCATTCAGCCCATTCCGTAGTACATTTACTTCAGAAAAATCCGTAGAATCGGACAGATTTTCGCTCAGTTTCATTCAGTTGTCCGGAATGTGATTCCCTGTCCAATCCTTTTCGTGCGATATTTGGGAAAAACTAATGCCGGGTGAAATATCCGTGATAATTTTGCATCGGAAAAAGAAACAAACCCATGGGTCACGGGAACGATGACACAGGGAATGAAAAAGAATACAATACAACATGATTAATAATAAAAACAACAAAAACAAAATGAAAACAAACAAATTCTTTAAGGGTATGCTCGCCATTTGCTGTGGGCTGGTAGTATGCGGAAGTTTAGCATCTTGCAACAGTGATGATGATGACTTTGTAGTCACGAAAGACGACGGAGGAGACAACAGAGAACTGTATTCTGCCGAAATCATCTACAAGGTAAGTCTTGGCAAGTACGAACTCTCAGTCAACGATGTAGAGGTGAGCTATCTTGATAAGGAAGGTAAAGAGCACACAATGGCGATGACCGAAAACGAGTGGACCTGGAAGTGTGACCTGACTGCTACCGACGCTCCCAAAAACTTCCAATTGAAGGTGAAGCCCACAAGGAAAGAGAACCTTAAACTCGACGCCGATACCCAATACGAGTTGGGAGCCATCTCGAAAATCATCGTTAGGGTGAAGAACAAGGCCGGCCGCATGATTTGTGACTGTGATGGCTTAGGTCTCCAGTATGGCGGCTTCCATGAGTTCACAGGCGCACAGATCGCCAACGAATGGAGCACCACTGTCACCGGATTGTTCGACGGCTTGACCAGCACCGACAAGAAGACCGTTGAAGTCTACCCGAACAAGATTGTCTACAATAAGATGACTCAGAAATATTGGTAATCATCACCGCAAAGACTCCCCATCCCTCGGGGGAAGGGAGTCCAACGGACGAGATAAGACAAGGGTGTGTCAAAAAAGCTTGACACACCCTTTCGCTATTAGGTCGCCATCAGTAGTCATTGATGGCGTATCTGTTTGGATCGCGAAAAAAGTAAAAAGAAAGATTGAGATGCAAGGAAATGGATTTTTTGTGGTGTAGATTGTGTTATAAAACCTATTTCCTTATGGCATTATTCAAAAAGATTGCAAATCGGCCAGATCAAAGCTTGTTCGGTGCTTGTTCGGGTGCTATCTTTGAATTTGTGTGGGTACTTGTGTGGGTACTTGAGGGGGTAACTTGAGGGGGTACTCACTTTTCGGACGTAAACCGGCAGAAACAAAAAGTATCCGCTGATTTGCGCCCGAATGGATATGACTAAGGTAATGTCTGAACTCCCGAACTTCTGAACTCCTGAATCCTCTCAACTTCAAACCGTTGGGAGCCTTCCTCATCCTATCGCATCCTTGATGACCAATCCGGCGAGCATGAAGCCGAAGATGGCAGTGATGTGGGCCAGCGTGCCGTTAATCTGGGCTTTCGACGAGCACCACTCGTGGTTGAGCAGGTTGAGGTCGCCTGGACCGGTCTTCGCTTTCGGACACATGCATTTTTCCGTGCCGCAGGTGGCGTTGTGCCCCTTGTTCTGCAGCAGTTCGTCGGAGTAGACGCAGAGGAATTTCCGTCTGGGGAACTGCTTGGTCTCCTTGAACCGCCTTCGCAGCGCACGTGCCAGCGGGTCGCCTTGCACCTTCCAAAACTCTGCCACCTTGATGCGCGTGGGGTCCATCTTCAGTGCGGCTCCCATCGACGAGAAGAATTTCACCTTCAGCCCGCACGCCATCAGAATGAGCAACTGCTTGTCTTTCAGCGAGTCGATGGCATCGATGATGTAGTCGTAACTGGCAAGGTTGAAACTGTCGGCCGTCTCTGCCGTGAAAATTTGCTGCAGGGCGACGATGTCGGCAGCGGGATTGATGGTGAGCAACCGCTCCCGCAGCGCGTCCACCTTCACCTGTCCCACAGTCTTCGTGGTTGCCATCAACTGGCGGTTGATGTTGGTGATGCACACACGGTCGGAATCGACAATGGTGAGATGTTGGATGCCTGAGCGCACCAGACTCTCGGCGCACCACGAGCCTACGCCGCCCACGCCGAAGATAATCACACGTTTGCTGCTGAGCAGCTCCATCGACTCTTCGCCCACCAACAACTCCGTGCGGCGAAATATTGCTTGTTCTATTGCCATGCTCTTACACGATATACAAAACGATACCAAATCGGTGACAAAGTTACGATTAAGCGAGTAAAAAGCAAAATCTTTTTTTGCTTTTTCGAGCGTGAGTACCTTCGCCACAAAGTGGCAAAGTTACGATTAAGCGAGTAAAAAGCAAAATCTTTTTTCTTTTTCGAGCGTGAGTACCTTCGCCACGGAGTGGCAAAGTTACGATTTAGTGAGTGAAAACACAAATTTTATTGATGTTTTCCGAATGGAGTACCTTCGGTCGAAGGTCAACGTTAGAACGGATTTTTTGTCTTATCACATCTTTGTCGACAAATTCACCGATTTTGCTCTGTTCGCCTTTTTTTGCTATCTTTGCAAAAAATCTTCCCTCCGACGTCACCTTTTGCTTTCCTTGACTGTTATGTATATGAATCGGTTCAAGAAAACAGATGTTTAACAATAAAAACAATAAGTATTATGAATGTAATAGATTTAGTCCCGATTTTGGTACCCATCGCCTGCGGATGCGTACTTCCCATCCTGCTCGCTTGGTTTGGCATCCGTCAGAAGATGAATGAAACTAACAAACGTACTGAAATTATGCTGGCGGCCATTGAGAAGAATCCGGAAATGGATATCGAGGAACTGATGAAGAAGATATCCCCCAAGAAAAAACTGTTGAAGGAGAAGTTGCTCACCAAACTGCTGTGGGGATGCATCACCGCGCTGTTAGGGCTTGTATTAATAGGATTAGGTACCTACATGGGTTTTGCTGGGGGGTACAATTCTGCCGACATTCTGACAGCCTCATGTTTTGGTTTTGTCATGCTGGCCATCGGCATCGCCTTCCTCATCAGTTACTTCATGGGCAAGAAGATGCTCGCCAAGGAGATTGAGGCAGAAGAGCAACTACTGACAGCACAAGCCAACAGCAAGTGACACGCGACGTATTCATAGCCCAGGTAGAGCGTGAGCAGGAGGCCCTCCGTGGCTTCTTGCTCGCTCTCTGCTGTGGCAAGAAGGGCGATGCCGACGACCTGGCGCAGGACTCGCTGGTGAAGGCCTATCTCTCTTCGGCGGGCTATCAGGAAAAGGGACGGTTCCGCTCTTGGCTTTTCAAGATTGCCTACAACACGTTCCTCAACCATAAGGCGAGTTGCCGGACGATGGATACGCTCGACGAAGCGCGGACGCTCATCAGCAGTCAATCGGCGGAAAGCAGTTTTGAGCACCAGAGCCTCTACCTCGCCCTGCGCACCCTGCCGCCCAAGGAGCGCTCGGCCATCACTCTCTATTATCTAAACGGCTATGAAATCAAGGAGATAGCCACCATTACCGACACCTCGGAGGATGCTGTGAAGAAACAACTCTCGCGGGGCCGTGACAAACTTAAAGCAAGACTGAAGTTATGAGCAAAGACAAAGCACTCGAGGAACTGTTCCTCGCCCAAAAACCGCATTTCGACGACAACGCCGACTTCATGGCCGCGCTCACCCGTCGGCTCGATGCTGTAGAGTATGTCCGTCGGCATCAGGAGGCCACTATCCGGCGCTATAAGATAGCCATGGTTGCTGCTTTTGTCGTGGGTGTAGTCAGCGGAGCCATCTCCCTGGCATTCGTCCTTTCCTTGCCTGCCGACATGCCCTTGTTCACCGTTCATGTGCAGTCGGGTTTTCTCCTTTGGCTCGCCGAGAACTCCCGCGTCATTCTATCCACTGTTCTCGCCCTGCTGATGAGCCTCGGCCTGATGAGTATCATCAGCAATGTGAGCGATATCCTGCATTTGCAGAAGAACCACAACCTCGCTTTTCAGAAATTCAGGAGCGCAGAGGATTAGGCAAACGCTCTGCGCAAAGGGCTCCAAAGACCTTAAGATCTTTAAGGTCCTTAATACAATTACAAAAAACAAATGACAACAAGGTGCAACGAGCTTCTTCTTTGGCTCAATGTTGCCCTTGTTGTCATTTGTTGTAGTGGCTGTGGTTCAGTCAGCGACAAAAGTCATGTTCTTTCTCAGCGACATTTGTCTGCTGGCTGACCGCCTGTAGTCTTATTGCTGTGCGAAGTGCACGTCGCTGATGGTCACCGAACCACCATAGTTGTTGATGCTCCAGCAGTTCTTCTGGATGCCGTAGATGCGCTGGGTGTAGGCGCAGACATCGTTGATGTACATCACAAGCACTGAGTTGTCGGTGTAGATGTCGATGTGGTACTTGTTGTCTCCAGGACGCTGGAAATTATAGCCGTCGATACCCTCGATGAAACCCTTGCCTGTTGGTCCCTCCTGCTCGAAATTCACCTTGCGGGTGTTCTCGTTCTCGGGGTTCACCACCATGGTGTAGTATTTCTCGGAGTCGGAGCCACGCACGAAGGAGATACCGAACTTGTCCCAGTTGTTGGATGTGGTGACGTCGAAGGAGAGGTGGTTGGCTGTGCCGAGGCGGGAGAAGAGCACGTAGGCATCGTCGCCCTTGAGGGTCACGGCACCGGTCATGCTGCCGCTAGGAATGCTGCTGCCGTTGCTGGCCATGATGGCCACGGGTTGCTCCTTGTTGTATTTGGCGGCCATGGCAGGCACCTCGCCCAGTGTGAGGGTGCCATCGGCGTGCTGGATGATCTTGTGGCAGACCAGGGCACCCGACCAGGCGGGTTCGCCATCGGCACCCACGTTGATGTTCCGGTCGTGGATGGTGGTGCCCACACGGTAGGGGCACCAGCCCCAAATGTAGCGGTCCTGACCGTTGGAGGCTGTCTTGGCACCATAGAAGGCACGGCTGTCGAGCACGCCCTCATGACCATCCTTGGGCCAGTTGGCTCCTGGGTCGCCGAAGCAGGCCTTCAGGCCCTCGAACGAGGTGGCCATCATGTATTTCACCTTGCGGCTCCAAGCGGCACGGTAGCCCTCGCTGTAAACCATGTACCAATAGTTGCCCATCTTGAAGATGTCGGGGCACTCGCACATGCGGTCCCATACCATGTTGAACGAGCCCACGTGCTCCCAGTTCTTGAGGTCGGACGACTTGAAGTCGGCGAACCTGAGTTTCGAGGAGATGACCATGTGCCAGAAACCGTCATCGGCCTTGAACACCTGCGGGTCGCGGAAGTCGGAGGCGGCATAGTTGTAGTCCACACCCTTCAACACCCAGTTGTTGTCCTTGGTCCAGGTCTTGAAGTCGGGCGATGTGGCACGCATCACCACCTCGCGGTTGGGCAGCAGCACGTTGTAGCCAGTGTAGTAGATGTAGTAGAGGCCATCCTGCTCGTTGTAGACGGCGCATCCCGTACCGAGCGAGGCATCCTGCTGTGCAGTGGAGGTGCCGGTGGGGATGATTTCGCCCAGCGACTCATAGGTGGCACCGTCTTTGGTCGATATGCCCCAGAATGGATGGTAGCAGGCACCGTTGTTGTCATACTCCTGCAGGTAGAGCACCTTGAAGTCGTCGGCCTTCGGGTCGTAGAACGGCATTGGGTCGCCGCAGCGGCCGATGGCGGGCGTGTAGTAGGTCTGGAAACCGGCGTCGTCGGTAGAGGCGAAGAAGGTGGTGGTGTTGCCCCAGTCGCGAGGAGCGTCGCCGTAGGTGTCATCGTCGCAGCTGGTTGTTGCGCCGAGTGCGCAACAAACCAAACCTGCATAAAGAATGTTTATCATCTTTTTCATAAGGCGTTATCGAGTTAAATAATTGAATGCGTTTTGAGTCATGATAGAGATGTTCTTGTGGAAGTTCTCCACGTAGCCAGCCTCGAAGGTGTAGGAGTACCAGTCGTAGCAGCCAGAACCGATGCAGATGATTCCGCCACGGCCATCGTGAGGCAGGTATTCCCATGCCACCACGGCACCGTCGCCGCCCACGCCGAGGATGCGTCCGCCAGTGCGGGCCTCCCATGCAGCATGGTTGTCATAGCCTCCCCAGTCGGTACCGATGTGGTATTGGGCCGTAGAGTTGGTGATGTGGTAGCCGGCATCGGTGCAGTACACCTCCTGCGGATTGTCGCCAGCGATGAGGTTCGCCCACAGCGGGTGGTCGTTCTGTCCGTCGAAGATGCGGAAGCTCCATGGTCCACCACACAGTTCGGCGGCGTCTTCGTTCTGTCCCCAGCAGTTGTTGGGCGTGGTCCACTCGTCGTCGCCCGTCACACCGATGAACGATGGCAGGTTGGTGGCGTAGCGTGTGAGGAGCAGCGAACCGCCATTCTCATAGAAGCGGCGCAGTTCGTTCTTCGTCTCGAGGGCATCGGTAGCCTTGGCGGCGAATACGTCATGGCCGTCCACGCCACCGTCCACATGCCAGTGCCACCAGATGATCTTGCAGTCGGAGAGGTCGAGCGTGCCCGAACGGAGGTCGCTGAACGAGGCGTAGAGCGAGCCGCCCACGTTGCCCAGCATCCATTGACATGCCTCCTTGGCCTCTGGGTCGAGGTCGTTCATGGTGGGAGCCGAACCCACGAAGAGGGCCTTGGGCTTGTCGATGGCTATCACGGTGACGGTGTATACCGTCTCGGCCGAGTTGTTCTTCACGGTGTAGGTGACAGGATTCGTGAAATCCTGTGCTACGCCAGAGGCTGGGGTGATGGTGGCGTCCTTGCTATAGGTGATGGTGGGCACAAGGTCGGTGAGGCCGATAGAGGCGGGCACGTAGACCGTGATGGTCTTGGCTTCCTGGTCGATGGCACCGGTATAGATGTCGTTGATGACGAACTGCAGGATGCGGGCCTCGTCGTGGCGCACGTTGACGGTCCAGTCGAGGTAGGTGTCGCCGTTGGTGACATGGAGCACGCGGCCGGCTTCCATATTGAGCGTCTCTCCCTGGTGTACGTTGCAGGCGGCTCCTTCTGAGATGGCGAGGGTGGTCACGGTCATGGCCTTGGTGTCGTAGACTTCGGGCAGACGGACTTCGATGGAACGTGAGGCAAGGTCGACGGTTCCCTGGAACTGGTCGAGTGCGAAGGCTTCTACAAGGCAGTCACCGTCAAGACGCAGGTCACTGACGTTGTCGTCGCTGCATGCGGTGAAGGCTACGCTCATGGCGCAACTGATGAGACAACCGCATAACATATTCAATATCTTTGTTTTCATGTCGTTGTAGTTATTTGTTGTTACTGTTTTGTCCCATTACCAGTTGCCTATGTTCTGGGTGTATTTGCCGTTGGATGCGGAAAGCTGCTCGAAGGGGATGGGCAGGTATTCGTCCTTGTTGGCTGTGAAGTGGGCTGCACTGTAGATGGCGCAGTGGTCGATCTCCTCTGAGTAATATTTGTTGAGCACCGTGGCGGCATCGCCCCAGCGCACGAGGTCGAAGAAGCGCTCACACTCCATGCCCATCTCCAGGCGGCGCTCCATCTTCACGATGCGGATGGCATCTTCCTTGGAGTAGTTGCCGCGGTAGTTGGTGCAGTAGAACTTCACGCCGTAGAGGCTGGGATAACTGCCTATCATCTGGGTGCTCTGGGCGGCACGTGTGCGGATCTGGTTCACCAGATTGATGGCTTGTTCGGTCTGGCCCAGTTGTGCGTAGGCCTCGGCACGCATCAGCAATACGTCGGCGTAGCGGAAGACGATGCGGTTCATCGACGAAGCCCAGTAACTGCCTTTGATCAGATATTGGTCGATGAGGGCGGGGTCTACGTTCTGCTTCAGCGATACGTTGTAGCCATAGAGACCGTTGGAGCGGCTCCAGATGCTGGTCTCCTCCATCATGTAGTTCTTGTTGAACATGTAGGGCAGGCCAGGGATGCCCACGGTGAGGAAAAGGCGCGGGTCGGCGTTGTCGGTGGCAATGTCGTAGTCCTTATCGTTGTAGGTACCCAGCAAGGGCAGACCGTCGTCGCCGGTGCGGTAGGCGTTGACGAGGTTTTGCGAGGGCTTGTAGAAGTCGCAGCCGCCATCGGTGGCGCCGGGGATGTTTGGCGGGATAAGACCGTAGCTCCAGTTCAGGTTGCCGTAGGTGGAGCCGTCGTTGCGGGAGTACTGGATGGCCCAGATGCTCTCGCGGCCGTTCTCGTATTGCTCCTCGGGACGGAAGTTGTTGTGCAGGTCATCCTCCAGTCCGTAGTTGGTGTAGAGAGAGGGGTTGGTGTACTCGATGACTTTCTCCAGGTCTTGCTGGTTGATGCTGGTCACCTGGTTGGAGTTGGCATCGTCCTGGCGATAGGCCTTGTAGAGATACACCTTGGCAAGGAAGGCGGCGGCACTAGCCTTTGTGGGGCGGCCTTTGTCGGCTTGGGTCTCGGGCAGCGTGTTGTAGGCTTCTGTCAGGTCGTCCACAATCAGTTGCCAGCCTTCATCGTTGGTGTAGGTGGTGTTCGAAAGGTCGTTGTACTCGTCGTAGGTGAGGTTCTCGTTCACCACGAAAGGTATGTTCTTGTAGAGTCGCTTCAGCAGGAAATGACCATAGGCGCGCAGGAATTTCATCTCGGCCAGTCGTTGTTGCTTCAAGGAGTAGTCGCTCTCATTGAGCAGGGCGATGGCGGTGTTCACACGCGAGAGGCTGTTGTAGAGGCGCACCCACATGTCGTTGATGTTCCAGTTGGTGGTCAGTACGCCCTGCTGCACTTCCAGTTGGTGGAACACGTCGCCGTCGCTGGTGCCGCTGCCACCTTTGTAGGCATCGTCGGAGCGCACGTCGAAGTTCCACATCGAGAATGAGGAGTTGATGTCTTCGGCTGTGGTGAAGATGGCATAGGCCGATACCACCATCGCCTCGGCGTTCTTCGGCGTTTTCACTTGCTCGTCGCTGAGGGTGCCCTGCGGCACATGCTCGTCGAGGAAGTCATTGCAAGAAGTGAGGACGGCACAAATGGCTAAACTTGTGAGGCCAACACTGAATAACTGATATATTCTTGTTTTCATGATAATGTCTGTTTTAGAATGAAACATTGAGTCCGAATGTGATGTTCACGGGGATAGGATAGCCGAAGTTGGCGTTCTCAGGGTCTACGCCGGTGAACTTGCTGCTCTTGATGGTGAGCAGGTTCTGGGCGGAGATATACATGCGCAGGCGGCTCATGTAGAGTTTCTCGGCGATGCTCTTCGGGAAGTTGTAGCCCAACTGCACCGTGCGCAGCTTGGCATAGCTGCCGTTCTCTACGAAGAAACTGCTGACGCGCTTCTCGTTGTTGTTGTCCATCGTGCTGATGGCGGGAATGTTCGAACCCATGTTGGTGGGGCTCCAGGCATCGAGCAGGCGCTGGCCTTTGTTCAGGTTGGAGATGTTCAGGCCGCTCCAGAGGTCGGTCTCTTTCTTCAGGTCGCTGATGACATCCACGCCCTGCACACCCTGCCAGAACATAGTGAAGTCCAGGTTCTTGTATTGCAGGTAGATGTTCAAACCCCATGTGAAGTCGGGCACGGGCGAGTAAATCCATTTCTGGTCTTTCTCGTTGATGACATTGTCGCCGTTGAGGTCCTTCCAGCGGATACGTCCCAGACCGGCGCCGTTCTGTGTGGCGTGGTTGTCGATCTCTTCCTGGCTCTTGAACACGCCGTCGTAGACGTAGCCCACCTGCGAGCCCATGGGATGGCCTACCACGCTCTCCACGCCGTTGCCGCCGAATGTGCCGTTGGCGGCGATGGTCTCAGGCAGTTTGGTGATCTCATTGCGATAGGTGCCGATGTTGCCGGCGATGTCGTATTGGAAGTTGCCGATGTTGCCACGGTAGCCCACGTTGAACTCCAGACCTTTGTTCACCATCTCGCCGGCGTTGATCCACTGCGAGGAGCCTTCGCCCATCACACCGATACCGGGCATGTAGACCAGAATGTCGGTGGTCTTCTTGTGATACCATTCAAACGAACCATAGAGGGCGTTGTGGAAGAAGCCAAAGTCGAAACCGAGGTTGGTCTGGGTCGTGGTCTCCCATTTCAGGTCGTCGTTGCCCAACTGGTTGCGCTTGAAACCGCTGGCCAGCTGCTGGCCACCGTTGGTGCCCTCGATATCATAACTCGTACCATAACTCTGACCGCCGAAGCCAGCCTCGCCATAGTTGCTCACATAGAGCGTGTATCGGGCAATGTTGTCGATCTCCTGGTTACCGGTCTGACCCCATGAGGCACGCAGTTTCAGGTTGTCAATCCAGTTGATGTCGCTCATGAACTTCTCCTGGTTGATGCGCCAGCCTGCTGCCACAGAGGGGAACGTACCATAGCGGTTGTTGCGGCCAAAGCGGCTGCTGCCGTCGTAACGCATGGTGAGGCTCAGGAGGTAGCGGTCGTCGTAGGAGTAGTTCAACTTGCCGAAGTAGGAGACGAGGGTGTAGCCGCCGCCTGAACCATAGGCCTCCGACTCGCCCACGCCGGCATCGGGCCACATGTAGTCGGTATTCAGAATGGCAAAGTCATATTGCTTGCCGCTGAACCATTTGTCGTCCTCGCGGTTGATCTCCGTACCGATCATGGCGTCGCCGCGATGCAGGCCTTTCTCGAATTTATAGGTGGCGATGAGGTTCCACATCCATTTGGTCCAATGCTCTTGCTTGCCCTCCACGGCATTGGTCGAATTGGCCACGGTGCCTTCGGTGACAGGGTAGGTGAAGATGCGCTGTTCCTTCTGTGCATAGTCAATACCGAAGGTGGTCTTGATGTTGAAGTCCTTGAAGGGGTTGATGTTGATGAAGGCGTCGCCAAATGTGCGCCAATAGGTGTAGCGGTTGTCGCTGTTGCGCTCCAGGCGGGCGAGTGGGTTCTCACGGTCGGGATAGCCGCCTACGGGACCGGCAAACTCACCGTCTCTCGTATAGACGGGGAGAGAGGGGTTGAATTGCAGCACGTTCTCCAGGAAACCGCCTGGGGCCTGTACCTCGCTGGTGCGGTTGATGGTGAAATGCTCGCCCACGGTCACGAGGTCGCGGTCGTTGACGCGCACCAACTTGTAGTCGGAGTTGATACGGCCCGAGAAGCGCTCGAAGTCGGAATACTTGATGATACCTTTATTATTATAGTAGCCCAGTGAGAAAAACGATGTGCCGCGCTCTGAGCCGTTGCTCAGCGACACGTTGTATTGCTGTGCAAGGCCGGTGCGGGTGGTCTGGTCGAACCAGTCGGTGTCGGCGGCGGGAGTCGTGCCGGCCAAATCGAGATACTTGCTCATGGTGATGTTGTTCAGAACGGGCACACCCTGCTGGTTGTAACTCCAGTCGTAGTGGTAGCCTAGGCCGTTCTGGTTGGGGTCGAGGCCGTCGTTCACATAGCCCTGCCACATCACCTGGCCGAATTGCTTGGCATTGAGCACCTCCATCTTGTGGGCGTAGGTCTGCATCGAAATGCTGCCGTCGAAGTCGATGTGCACCTTGCCTTCCTTGCCTTTCTTCGTCGTGATGATAATCACACCATTGGCGGCGCGCGAACCGTAGATGGAGGCCGAGGCGGCATCCTTCAGCACCTGAATCGACTCGATGTCGTTGCCGTTCAACTCATGCATGCCGGCTTTGGTGGGCACACCATCGATGATGTAGAGCGGGTCGTTGTTGTTGAGCGTACCGATACCACGGATGCGAACAGTGGCAGAACCTGAGGGCGAACCGTCGGCGGCGATGTTCATGCCGGGCACACGGCCTTGCATGGCCTTGATGGGGTTGTTCTCGTTCTGCTTGGCCAAGTCGTCGACACTCACCGTCGAGATGGCGCCTGTAAGGTCGGCTTTCCTCTGGGTGGTATAGCCCACAACCACCAATTCGTTGAGCGACTGGGCGTCTTCCTTGATGACAACCCGCATGCCATCGGCGGCGGGCAGTTCCTGTGAGATGTAGCCGATGTAGGAGATGACCAGGGTCTTGCCTGCCTCCACATTCAGTTTGAAGTTGCCATCAAAGTCGGTCACCGTGCCATTCGAGGTGTCCTTTTCCATCACGGTGGCACCTATGATGCCCTCGCCGAGGTCGTCGACCACCGTGCCCGTGATCTCCGTCTGCGAGTAGATGGCTGTACTCGACAAAAGGAGAACGAAACTTAGCAACGCTTTTCTTAGCTGTTCCATTTTTGCTCTTTTAAAAGGGTTAGTAATTGTTGGTTGATTTGATTTTGTGGCAAATTTATCCTTGTTTTAATAAGTAGAATCCTATAAATGTTACATCGGTTATCAAAAATGATACGATGTTACAATCCCTACCATCTTAGTCGAAATCGTTTATCATTACCGTTTTGTTGAAATGGATTTGGCAAAATGGGAAACAATTTTTCTGTTTTCCCGTATTTTTATCCAATTGTCGAATACTTACACTCCTTTCTCCACTTTTTTAAGTGGTATGGATTTATAAATTTCTAACATTTTGATATAAATTTTGAATGTGCCGGTATTTTTGAAACCTCGATGTTGGGATTTGAGGAAACAAATTTGTAACTTTGCCTTCAAGCAGTCAATTAGCTTCTATTGTTTTTAGATACTGGATAAAACTTTACTAACCATGATCACAGCGTTAAGTCGGAAACCAGCCATGGTGATAGAGCGTCGTATTAGGATTCTTTTTTATTGCCTTTTTCTATTGACGGCATTGGCGGCCATGCTGGCATCCTGCTCCAATGGCGAGAAGGTGTACAAAATAGGTGTGTCGCAATGTTCAAAGGGACGTTGGCGCGACAAGGTCAATAATGAGATGCTGGCCGCGCAACACTTGTACGAACAGAATGTGAAGGTGAGCATTGCCAGTTCCGACGACGACACCCAGCAGCAGATCAACCAAATCGACAGTTTGGTCGATTCGGGAATCGACCTCTTGGTGGTTGCCCCCAATGAGGCCGCTCCCATTGCCAAGGCTATTGCCAGGGTGAAGGAAAAGGGCATTCCCGTCATTTGTTTCGACCGTAAGATAGAGACCGACGACTATACGGCTTTCATTGGCGGCAACAACGTGGAGGCGGGGAAGGCTGTGGCCGTGAATGCCATCGATGTGGCTCATTCGCTGATGGCTGGCGGGCACAAGCCTTTTGTGCTGGAGGTGACGGCGGCAATGAGTTCTACGCCGGCTCGCGAACGCCATCAGGGTTTCGAGCAGACCATGAAAGGCCATGACGAACTAGAGTATGAATGGCGCGAGGGCGACTGGAGCTCGGAGGAGACTTATCGGATTGTGGCCGACCAAATCAAGACGGGACACTTGCCCGATATCGTGTTCTGCCACAACGACGGTATGGCCACCGGGGCCTACAAGGCGGTGGTGGAGACGGGCACCGAAGGCAAAGTCAGGATTATGGGCATCGACGGTATGCCCGGTGAGGGGTTGGACTATGTGCAGTTCGGCCATCAGATAGCCACCTATGTCTATCCCACCGGAGGTGAGGAGATCATAAGACTGGCGCTGGACATCCTGACCGGAAAGCCCTACGAGCGCGAGAACACCCTGCAAGGCATTCTGGTGGTGCCCGAAAATGTGTGGCCCGTTACCACCACTACCAACGAACTGCTGAAGCAGAACGAGAATCTGGTCACCATCCAGAACAAACTGGAGGACTATTTTGGATTATATAACGTGCAGGGCAAAATTATCCTTGCCTGCCTCTTTGCCATGTTGCTGCTGGCCGTGGCCCTTTTGCTTATCTGGAGGGCTGTGCGTCAGACCCGGAAGGCCAATAGGCGCATCCAAGCGATGCACGACGAGCAGACGGCTTTCTATACCAATGCACGGCATCAGTTGCGCACGCCGCTGACCCTGGTGGCCGGTCCTGTCAAGCAGATACAGGAGGCGCATGTGCTGAAAGGCGAGTGGCAGGAAATCATGGATATCGTGAGTAGGAATGTCGCCCAACTGGAGACCGTTGTCTCTGATGTGCTGAATTTCAAGATGGGAGAGGCGCAGACTGTGGTGGACGACGAAACGGTAGAGTCGGTCATGTCGCAGAAGTCATCGGAAGAGAACCTGAAGGAAACCCGCTTGGCCCTGATGAAGCAGGATGACACAGAAGAACTGTCGAATGTGTTGATTGTGGACGACAATGCCGATATGCGGCGCTATCTCCGCACCTTGTTGGCCGACAAGTTCTATGTCTTGGAGGCCCCCGACGGTCAGAGTGGTCTGAAACTGGCACGGGAGTGCGTGCCCGACATCGTGGTCAGCGACGTGATGATGCCTGTGATGGACGGACTGCAGTTCTGCAAGAAACTGAAGGAGGATGGCATCACCAGCCATATCCCCGTCATCCTGCTTACTGCCCGCAGCACCGACTCGCAGCAGATGGAAGGCTATGAGCATGGTGCCGATGCCTACCTGACCAAGCCTTTCAATGCTCAATTGCTGATAGCCCGCATCTATAACCTGCTGAAGAACCGACAGCAATTGGGCCACCCGGCCGAAGCCAAAACAGAAGAGCCGAAGTCGCCACTGAGCACGCAGGACAAACTGTTCTTCGACACGCTGAAAGAGGTGTTCCTGCGCAATATGTCGAATCCAGAACTGAAGATGGACGACCTTGGCGACGAACTGGGCATGAGCCGTGTGCAGTTGTATCGCAAGGTGAAGGCCCTTACCGGCATTTCTCCTGTGGAACTCCTGCGTGAGATGCGCCTGCAACGTGCCCACACCTTGATCAACACCACGACCAAGAGCATCTCCGAGATTGCCTATGAGGTAGGCTTCCACACCCCCAGTTACTTCTCGAATTGTTTCAAAAAACAATTCGGACAATATCCAACCGAACTGAGGGAGAACAATTAGCGGGAAAACTCCACCTGGGATAAAGAAGGAAAGAAAATTGCTGTGAGGGCAGCGCAACATTAAGGCTTATGGATATTAAGAACTTTATCTGCATTTATCAGGAGGCTTTCGGCTACAAGGCGCAGTTGCCCCTGCTGTTCGGCTACAGTGACCAACCAGTTGCCCAGACCGAAAAGATCGGTGGGTGTTTCTTCAAGGGACTGCAGGCTGCCAGGGAGGGCACGCCAGTAAGCCTCAGCGCGGATGTCATCGGCTGTGGTGGCGGCAAACTCTATACGGGTTTCTCCGACATGCCCGAAAGGGTGCCCGGTTTCGTTTCGTTGAAGGAGCGATACAAGAAAACGCCCGAGATGGTGGTCGACTATATCCAAAGGCTTGGGATGAAGAGAGCGGAAAAGCCTTTCCTGAACTTCATCAGAATCGACAAGGCCGCGTCGTTTGAGGGCACGGAGGGGGTGCTGTTCTATGCCACGCCCGACATGCTTTCGGGGTTGTGCGGATGGGCTTTCTACGACACCAATGAGCCCGATGCCGTGGTGTCGCTTTTCGGTTCGGGCTGCAGCACGGTGGTTTCGATGACGGTGGTTGAGAACGAGCGAAAAGGCCACCGCTGCTTCCTGGGTCTTTTCGACCCCTCGGTCCGTCCGTGGATCGGCAAGAACGAGTTGGGCTTCACCATTCCCTTCAGCCGTTTCGTGCAGATGACGGACACCATGCGCGACTGCTTCCTCTTTGGCACCCATGCCTGGGAGAAAATCAGGAGAAGGATAGAGGAGTGAACGCGCAAGTGTTCGTTTTCTATGCTTTTCAGTCTTTTTTGAGTACTCCGATGATGATGAGCAGATAGCCGAGCAGGCACAGCAGGGGTGCAACGACAATCCTGCGTACAGAGAAGATGTCGGGATTGAACGCCTGTTCCGTACTTCCGGGACCTGACATCAGGAGGAAGCCGATGAAGATCATGACACAGGCCGACGTGATAATCAGCAGGCCCTTTCGGTGGAATACCTTGTAGCGCTCAGTGCGTTTGGTGGTTGAAGTGCTCATATTGCTTGATATAATGATGAAGTATTGCTGTTCTGTTGAATTGTTCTGCCACCATGAGTGCCTGCTCCATCGCCTGCATCCATGTTTGGCGCGAGTAGGTGGAGCCTTGGCGGCGTGAGGGAGTGATGGTCTCTATCCACGTGAGCCATTCGCTGGACCGGCGAAGCAGGTTGCCCACGATGTCGTCCCCCTTGTCGGGCTGGTTCCCCAAATAATAGCACCGGGCCATCTGAAGTGCATATTCGGTATAGGGTACGTTCTCGGGCGGCATCTCTTGTTGCCATTTCCGGCATACCTTCGTCGCCCGCCCGATATCTCCTTGCTGCAGCAGAGAGTCGATGAGGATACCCATGACCAACTGGTGGGTGTTGGCCAGGCGCTTCACGTCTTCATCCACATAGATTCCCTTGGTATTGAGGCCGCCAAACCTGAAGCGGTGCATCACGTTCTCATAGAGTCTTTCCACGTCTACCGTCTGACCCGTGGCTGTAGGCGAGATGCGATAGGCGAGTCCTTCGAGCACCAAATGGTCGCGGAGAAACGGCAGAAGGTGAGGGCCAAGGCTGATGGAGGCGTAGATGGGGCGGTCCCAGTCGGCTTTCGATAGCATCTCAAGCACCATCAGTTCGTTCTTGCCCAGCGCCTGCTTGTTGTTCAGTGGGATGACCATCGTGCCTTTGGCAGAGGTGATGGCGACGCTGTCGGTAGGAATGCACTGCCTGTCGTCCTGGCGACTGAGCACCCATTTGCTGATGATGTTGCTCAGCTCGAACGGCTCACGCCCCAACAGTTTCTCGGCTTCGTCTGGATGTTGTGCCCTGAAGGCCTTGATTTCTTCTTTTAGTTCCGGGCGGATAGGCACATATTCTCTCTGGCCTTCCAGATAATCCTCATGGTGCCAGTCGATGGGCAGGGCGGGAGAGTCGTAGGCGGGCCGCTTCATCTGGTCGATATACCAGTCGGTCTGCAGATATTCCATATTGCAGTCGCGGGTGTCGGTGCGCACACCCTCCACTTCATGGTTATACCAGAGGGGGAATGTGTCGTTGTCGCCATTGGTCAGGATAATCGGATGCCCCTCACGCGGCATGCTCTCCAGATAGTTGGCACCGAAGTCGCGGCATGTGTAACGGCCTGAGCGGTCGTGGTCGTCCCATGTCTGGCTGGCCATCTGCAGTGGCACAACGAGGCACAGCAGGCCTCCGGCGATGGTGGCAGGCAGGACCTTGCTCCTGAACCATTTATGGAGGCATTCGGTGACGGCTGCCGCTCCCAGACCTATCCAGATGGCAAAGGCATAGAACGACCCTGCGTAGGCGTAGTCGCGCTCGCGAGGCTGGAGGGGTGTCTGGTTGAGATAGACCACAATCGCGAGACCGGTCATCACAAACAGCAGGGCTACAATCCACAGTTGCTGCCTGCCCTCACGTCCTCGTCGCCATTGCCAGCACATGCCGGCCAGGCCAAGCAGCAAGGGCAAGGCGTAATACACGTTGCGCCCTTTGTTGTGCATGAGGTCCGACGGGAGGCATGCGGTGTCGCACCCCAGGAGCCAGTCGTCTATCCAGCGGATGCCGGTTATCCAGTTGCCATGCTCCACTTCTCCGTTCCCCTGGATGTTGTTCTGCCGCCCCACGAAGTTCCAAAAGAAGTAGCGCCAGTACATGAAGTTCAGTTGATAGGTGAAGAAGAAGCGCAGGTTCTCGGCCGTCGTGGGCAGGTTGCCTTTCTTCCTCACTCCGCCCATCCATTCCTCATACGCCTGGGCATGCCGCATGGAGTGCATCCGTGGAAAATGCATATTGTCGCTATATACATACTCGATGTCGTGGCGCGTGATATCGTAGTGTGTCTTCGAAGGGTCGGAGGAAGGACGGTAGACGGGAGCGCCTTCTATTTGCTTCATCACCATATAGTCGCCTTTCACCTCATATTCGGGTTGGCTGCAATATGCGGGACCATAGAGTAGGGGCGTGTCGCCATACTGCTCACGGTTCAGATAGCTGCCTAAGGCAAAGATGTTGTCGGGCGCGTTTTCGCACATGGGCATATGGGCGTTGGCACGGATGAAGATGACGCCATAGCTGCTGTATCCGGCAAGCATCATCAGCACGCATGCCAGGGCCAGTCGGGGGATGCGCCGCTCTGTCCAACGGTAGACAATGACGAGCCCTCCGATGAGCAGGATGATGTAGCAGATGAGTCCAGTATGGTATGGGCATCCCAATATGTTGGTGAACAGCAGTTCGAACCATCCGCCCAGTTTCACCACGCCCGGGATGAGCCCATAGAGGATGATGCCCACCAACAGGCCTCCTGCCGCCAGCGTCTTCAGCATGCCAAGGAGGGTGATGCGCCTTGCCTCACGGAAATAGACCACATACGACATGGCTGGAAGGCATAGCAGGCAAAGTAAGTGGACGCCCACCGACAGCCCCGTGATATAGGCGATGAGGACAATCCAACGGTCACTCGGCCGTGTGCCTGCA
>Ga0256407_10006121_pt1 | contig 18788 bp, 19 predicted proteins | sample RumenRJG_04DNA_FD_193489 | JGI IMG/M metagenome (GOLD analysis project Ga0256407, IMG submission 193489) | Bovine rumen microbial communities from Lethbridge, Alberta, Canada - RJG_04 | ecosystem: Host-associated > Mammals > Digestive system > Stomach > Rumen | place: Canada: Alberta...
CGATGGCATCCTGTAGTTCTTCATCGTCACTCGTGCCATACCATTCAGAAAGATAACCATCTTCAAATTCATATGGAATTTCGTCATCATCGTTGCAATCATCCATAGGCTTTACCTCCTTTCTACGTTTGATAATCTTATATTAGTGCATTCCCATATCTCTTGCCGAAACTTTGGTTTGACAAATGAGGTAAGCGTCCTGAAAAAGTAAAACTGATTATTCTGCTTGCGGTTGAAGTGCAACCTTTTTTATGGGAGATTTAAGATGCAGAAAACGATCAGATAAAAGCCTGGGATTGCAGATTGTCGGAAGAGGTCATTCAGTTTTGATTGAGAATGTTTGTGAGAAAGACTATTTTGAAGTTCTTAATAAAATCAGCACATGGCAGCTGCTTAACCATAGAAAGTGTGGGGTAGGGCAGCTGGAGTCGTTTTGTGTTTAAATTAATTATCGGAATGGTCTAATATCTTTTTCTTGTTTCTATTCCTGTATCTATATTCATTCTGAATCATATATCCATTGTCGAGCAGCCATTTGCATAACTGTTCATGATCTGCATGGTCATTTTTTATAGCCCAATGCTTCTGCTCGTCAATATACATAAAGTTCTGATTAAAAACTTCTGTGGGCATAATAGCTCTGTTTCCACGCTTTACATTATAAACAATTGTAATTTCAAATCTGTTTTTATTTACTACCTTAACCTTCCAATCATTCATAAGACTTTTTGCCTCCTTGCTAACTATAGCAGTATAATCTGGTCTTTGCAAATTAAACAATAATAAGGAAACTATCAATTTCTCAGAATTAAACGTCTCAACAGCGGAAAGAAATATTTCCAGATAATCAGGCAAAATTGATAGATAAATTATAAGAGTTTATATTGAATTTATAAATATCAGGCTCTGCGATATTTATCGTGAAAGCCTTGTTAGAGGTAATATGAAAAAAATTAAAGATTCAGATATCTGGTTTTTGAATAAGATAAAATCTTCTATAGATAATTTTGATTTATGGTATAAAGATAAAAGGGTAACAGATATATTACTCGATAGAAAAAGATTTGGTAAATCCAAGTATCAGTTAAAATTTGAAGATGGTTCTGCAAAATGGGTATCTCCGAATGATATTGTTTATTGTACAAAAGTAGGCGAAAGAACATTTAATTAGTATGAATGTTTTAGTTGCAAATATAAGCGTACTAGAAAAGCAAAAGACAGAGCGGAAATGTTTCTGGCATGCGGTCATTGAAAATTGTTTCTGTACGGATTGAATTGTGCTATAATCAGTCTTATGGAAAACACAAAGCTTTTGCCTCTCGGCGTGCAGGATTTTTGTAACCTCCGTGAAGGAAATTATATCTATGCGGATAAGAGTGCGCTTGTTTACGAGCTTACTCATTCAAACAGGGCTGTGTTTTTGTCTCGCCCGCGTCGATTTGGAAAAAGCCTTTTGCTTTCCACGATAAAATATTATTTTCTTGGACGGAAGGACTTGTTCGCAGGGCTTGCGATTGAAAAACTTGAAAGCAAAGAGCAGTGGGGAGAACATCCTGTTTTTTACTTTTCGTTGGCAAGCGGTACTTACAGCGAAAAAATCGGGCTTAAAGACAAGATAAAAAATGCACTCGCTACAATTGAAAAAGAATATGAGTTGCCAGTTCAAAATCCTGAGACGACGCTGTCAGTTCGTTTCGAGAATGATTTGAGGGCCGCTTACGAGAAGACTGGTAGAAAGGTTGTCGTGCTTGTTGATGAATATGATAAGCCTCTTCTGGAAACAATGTCTGTAAACGAAGAGCAGGAAAAACTCAACCGGATTATTTACAAGGAATATTGGTCAACTCTTAAAGATTGTGATGAATACCTTCAATTCTATATGTTTACCGGCGTAACCAAATTCAGCAAAGTGTCTATTTTCAGCGATCTTAATCAGCTGAACGATATTTCATTGAACGAACAATTTGACTCAATCTGCGGAATCACGCAAACGGAACTGGAGCTGAACTTTGCAACAGAAATCGAAAACCTTGCAAAAAGATACGGCATGAGCAAAGAGAAATGCCTGGTTGAGCTTAAAAAACGCTATGACGGCTATCACTTCACCTCAAAGCTTGAAAACCTTTACAATCCGTTCAGCCTTCTGAGTGCTTTTTCAAATAACAAATTCGGAAACTACTGGTTTGAGACAGGAACGCCGACCTTCCTTGTGAACAGGCTCTGCGAAATCAATTTTGATGTACGAAAGTTTGATGACAATGTTAAAATCAGCGAATCGGAGATAAAGGACTATCACCCCGAAAGTGACAATCCGGTTCCGCTTTTGTACCAGAGCGGTTATCTCACCATAAAATCATGGAATCAGAGGCAGGAATCATACAAGCTCGGCTTCCCGAATGAGGAAGTGAAGTATGCTTTTTTGAACGCGCTTGCTCCTGGATACCTTAAAATCGAAAAAAACACTTCCCAGTTCAATATCGATGTTCTGGACGATGCTGTTGAAGAGGGCGACACGGACGGAATGCGGGACTGGTTCACTTCAATTTTTGCACTGCTGCCATATCCGACAGGCAGCGATACTGATTCTGTCACTGAGCAGAATTTCCAGAATGTGATTTTTCTGACGCTCACAATGATGGGAAAGTACGCCCGCACCGAAGTTCACAGTGCAAAGGGCAGGGCAGACTGTGTTCTTGAAACGGATGATTATGTCTATATCTTTGAGTTCAAGCGTGATGTTCCTGCATCCGAAGCGTTGAAGCAGATTGACGAGCAGGGATATGCCGCTCCGTATTCTGCCGACAAACGAAAGCTCTTCAAAATAGGCGTGAACTTTTCCACAGCGGAAAGAAATATTTCTGAGTGGCTGGTGAGGTAATAGGAACGGCCTGAGTTAAGGGATTATGCAAAGTAAAAATCCTTATAATCTTTGCGATATTCAACTTTTAACATTCAGTTTTCTGTGCTAAAATATTTTCATGAATTTTTCGCGCAAGCTTCCGATTGGCATTCAAAGCTTTGAGAATTTACGGCAGAGCAACTATCTCTATGTTGATAAAACAAAAGACATTTTCAATCTTGTTCATGCGGGAAAAGTTTATTTTCTTTCTCGCCCACGACGTTTTGGCAAGAGCCTTTTGATTTCCACTCTTCAGGCATATTTTGAAGGAAAAAGAGAATTGTTTGAGGGGCTTGCGATTGTGGATTTGGAAAAGGATAATCCTCTGGCATGGAAGCCATGCCCCGTCCTAAAATTCTCGCTTGCTAGTGGTGAATTTACCAAGCCAAATGGATTAAGAACTGCCCTTGCGGATTCGCTTAAAACTTTTGAAGAAAAATACGAACTGCCTTCGGAAAGTAGCGATTTAGTCTCTAGGTTCAAAAACGCTTTAAAAAGTGCTTTTAAAAAAACAGGGGAACGAGTCGCGGTTCTTGTGGATGAATATGATAATCCGTTGTTAAAAAATCTTGCAGGGAATTCACAGCAAGAAGATGAGAACAAGTCTTTATATAAAGGGTTTTTCGCCGCATTGAAAGATTATGACGACTATCTCCGATTCGCTCTTTTTACAGGTGTCACAAAATTCAGCAAGGTTAGCATTTTTAGTGACCTCAACCAGCTTCAGGACATCTCTCTTTCTGTAGAATATGAAAAGATTTGCGGAATCACGCAACAGGAACTTGAGAATAACTTTCCCCCCGAAATCGAGGACATGGCAAAAAAATACGGCTGTTCTTATGATGAATGTGTCGCTGAATTGAAGCGAATGTATGACGGTTATCACTTCAGTGAGAACATGACCGATATGTACAATCCGTTTAGTCTGCTGAATGCATTTGCAAATAAAAAATTCAGGAACTATTGGTTTGAGTCGGGTACACCGACTTTCCTTATTAAAAAATTACGTGAGTCTGATTTTGACATCAAAAAATTCTCTGCCGATGATATTTTTGCTGACGCAAGTGCAATCAGCGACTATTGTCCCGACAATCCCGATATCATCCCGCTTTTTTTCCAGACTGGTTATCTTACGATAAAAGGTTATGACGAAAAATATGAGAGCTATGCTCTTGGCTATCCTAATGCAGAAGTCAAATACGGCTTTATCAATAGCCTTGCCCCTGAATATTTGAGTGAAAAAAGTGCGAGTCCTCTCGACATACGGAGTTTTGGTCTGGATGTGGACAACGGCCGCCCGAATGAATTTATGGAACGTTTTAAGGCAATCTTTGCGAATCTCCCATATCCTGCGGGCGAGGCTGTAGACCATGTTACAGAGCAGAATTTTCAGAACGCAATCTACATTATCTTCATGCTGCTTGGAAAATTCGTGCGCACGGAAATTCATTCCGCAAAGGGCAGGGCAGACTGCATCGTGGAAACGGACGGATATGTCTATATCTTTGAGTTCAAGCGTGATGTTCCAGCCATCGAAGCGTTGAAGCAGATTGACGAGCAGGGATATGCCGCTCCGTACTCTGCCGACAGTCGCAAACTGTTCAAAATCGGCGTTAACTTTTCCACTTCGGAACGGAATATTTCTGAGTGGCTGGTGAGGTAATAGGAAAGGCCTGAGTTAAGGAAATATACGTACTATTACTGATTTTTACATATAAAATCGCAGAAGGTGCATACATCTGCTGTTTTGCCTTCCGGCAATTTTCCTTGCTCCTTGAGCCGTTTTATCTGCTTTGAAAGACCTTCCTCGTAGCAGATTTTTATCATCTTGCTCTGGCCTGCGTTTTTGAGAACCGTGTCAAAGCTGTCCGTGATTTTTCCGATGAAAAGAGCCTTGTTCTCGTTTGCAAATCCGCAGCATGGTGCGATGTTGCCTGTGGCGTGCACGAAAAGAATCTGCCCCATTTCAGCGCAATGCTCATCCTTGAACCAAGTCTTATCGTGCCAGGCGCGCGGATCATTTGCCTGATAGCTTTCGGTCTGGATGTAAGCCGGCAGAAAATGCTCGTCGTCAGAGAGCGAGGCGATTCCCAGCCCGGAATGGGAGATGTTTTCTTCATAAGTGAGATTTAACCGTGAGGCGAGGGAAGTTAATTTATCTGAGATAGGCAGCACACTCTGGATTTCAATTGCATCGCTTCCGAAAAGTTCCCAGACGGTCTGGATGAATGCCGCAATCCGTTCTTCGCTCTGGGCGTGGAAATTGTCGTAGCTCACGCCGATTTTTCCGTCGTAGCCGGCATCGTAGACTTTTTGCAGGGTGGCGCGCAAATCCTCTTTTGTTTTCCACCAGTCGCCGTTTGTCATAATCCGGTCGAACATAAAATCCATGTCGATTGCGGCTTTAATCACTTCGCACAGAAAGTCCTGCCGCAAGAATGGCTCGCCGCCTGAAAATCCCACCTTTTCTATAGAAGAATTTTGCGAATCATGAATACTTTTGAGAAAAGTTATCGCATCGCTTGCTTTGAGATTGAATGGCTCGCGGTTTACAAAACAGTGCGGGCAGTGCATGTTGCAGGCCGTAGTTACCGCAAAAATAATTTCTTCTGGATTGAACATGGGTTTATTATAATGGAAATTAAAAGAATGAAAAATGGAGCTGGTAAGAAAATTTTGACTAAATGCTGAAAAATTGCTATACTGTAGGAACAAGGATAGGAGCAGGTGCTGCTTTTGTCCATCCTAAAACAGCCTGCAAAACACTCCCCTTACTAGATTGACAGTTCTCCCTAATTAGATTTTGAGTTTCTCTTAACTAGGTTTAATACATAATCTAGCTAGATTATGCTCCCTCTCACGATGATGTTTGAATCCTCTTCATTACACTGCAGTGAATGAAACAATTATTGTAAACAAACTCTGGAATGATACGAAACGTTTTGTGGCATGTATGAAAACGTTTTGTGGATGGTATGGAAACAGGCCGTGTTTGTGCAACACTATTAAAAGTTAATTTTTACAATTTTTTAAAATTTTGTGCTATAATTTATCATATATAAAATGATTGAATTAAGATATCTTCCTGTGACTTTCAAGATTCGTTTTTTTTCTGCTTTAGAGTGTGTTTCCTCTGTACATTATGCTTTTGTGCTTCGAAGTGTACTTGGTTTCAACCTTCGCTCGATGTGCTGCATTGCACATGGAAAAAATTGCCCGGACTGTATGTATAATAAAACCTGTGCCTATGCCTATATTTTTGAAACCATAATTCCACAGGATAATTCCATTCATGCGGGAACTGACCGGGCTTCACATCCGTTTTCATTTTGCAACTGTTCGGATTCATCCTTTACGGTAAATCTTTTTGGTAAAGCCTGTGATTATCTTCCATACATTTATGCTGCCTTTTATAAAGCCGGACAAAAAGGACTTTTTAAAGAAAGAGTTCCGTTTACAATTGAAGATGTAAAAATCGGTGAAAACTCAATTTTAATTGATGAAGAAAATATAGACACAAGTATTTCTCCTATGAAATGGAAGTTTTCATTTGACTCTAATAATCAGAAAATAGAAAAAGAAATCCTTCTTGAATTGAAAACACCTTTACGCTTTAAAACAAAGGGAAAATATTCAACAGCTTTTAGTGCCCAGGATTTTATGCAGTGCCTTTTTAGGCGGGCAAAAACCCTTTGCTTCCTGTATGGCACTTTTGAAAACGTTCCTTTTTATGATAACAACAATATTGAATTTGAAATTATGGACGGAAACATTCGCTGGAAAGATTACGAACATTATTCTGCCCGGCAAAAAAATGCAATGCAGCTGGGAGGCATTGTGGGCACTTTCAAGCTAAAGGGAAAGTTCTCAGATTTTGATTTAGCTTTGCTTGATTTTTCAAGAATTGTTAATGCAGGGAAAAATACTAATTTTGGCTTGGGGCAGATGGATTTTTGGGTAAGGTAAAAAACGGAGACATATATGGATAAAGAATTAAAGGAAATAATTATTGCTTCATGGCTGCACGATGTTGGAAAATTTGCACAGAGAGCCGGAAGAACGGAACTTTATGACAAAAATCTGGAAGGTCAGTATTGCAAGGTTCAGCAAGGTGGCTGGTACGGATATCAGCATGTAATTTATACACTTGGGTTTTTGGAGAAATTCAGAAATATACTTCCTGATGAGCTGGATGCAATAAAAATAACTCATCTGGCTGCAAAGCATCATTCCCCTTCTACTTATGAAGAATGGCTGATTGCACAGGGAGACAGGCTTTCCAGCGGTTCTGACAGATGTAATATTCTGGGCGAAGAGGACGCTGAAAATGAATCTCTACAGAATGATAATCCTAAATTCTTTGAAAAACCTTTGATTCATATTCTTTCTACGCTGAAAATAGGTGAGAGACGTGAAGCAGAACGAGCCTATTGTAAAATGCTTCCGCTTGATGAAGATGCAATTCTTTCTACTTCATCATCTAAAATTGGCCAGGAAGATTACAATAAGCTTTGGGAACTTTTTGAAAAAGATTTTGTTGAATTGAAAGATCTGACATTTGAACAGTTCATGCCGGCTTTGGACAGTCTCTTGGAGCGTTACTGGTGGTGTATTCCTTCTGCAACAAACAGCGATGCAGATATAAGTTTGTATCAGCACGCAAAGACTACGGCCGCTTTTGCCAGTGCTTTGTATGCATTCCAGAAAGACTGTAATAAAGAATCCGAAGTTAAATTAGGAAACCGTGCAGAAAAAAAGTTTCTGTTCCTAAAAGGTGATGTTTCTGGAATCCAAAAATACATCTTTGAACTAAAGACAAACGATGACAGCTCTAAATTACTGCGGGCAAAAAGTTTTCAGATTGCGGCTTTAGGTGACATTATCGCACGAAACATTGTAAGTCAGGCAGGGCTTTCTGAATCCAATATAATTACAAGTGCCGGTGGAAATTTTATGCTGCTCCTTCCAAACAGTGAGCATATAAAGCAGCTTTTACCGCTTATTCAGCTTGAAACAGAAACATATTTCCTAAAGGAGTTTGCAGGAAAACTTTCCGTAATAATTTCTGACGGCATTGAAGCAAGCCCGAATGATGTTTGGCAGGAAAATGCACAGCACCTTATAAACGCCATAGGACACAAGGCAGATCTTTGCAAGCAGAAAAAAATGCAGAAAGCACTGCAGAAAAATGGTGCTGTTTTGACAGAATTTTATGATAACCTGCAGAAATTTGGTGAGTGTCCTAAGTGTGGCCTTTTTGCTGCAAGCGGAGTCAATACCGATGGAAGTCCTAAAGAGTGTGCAAACTGCTCTGCGCTAACGGATTTAGGCTCAAAACTTGTAAAATCATCTTGGCTAAAATTGAACTCTGAAAAACTTCTTCCATTCGGACAGATGGTTGAAGTTTCAAGAGATGATAAAAAAAGCGAAAAGATATTTGCAAGTATTAACACATTTGTTCTTGGAAGGGCTGTCGTTCATCTGCCTTATACTGCACCTCGGAACGAGGCTGGAGATTTGCTTTGTTTTGCTGATATTGCTAAAAAATCAACCGGCAACAACAAGATTGCAATGTTCAAGGCGGATATAGACAATCTTGGTCTTGTTTTCTCTTCTTCTCTTGGAAAGCGCATGTCTTTTTCTCGTTATGCAGATATGAGCCATAAACTTCACTATTTCTTTAGCGCATACTACACTTATTTTGTAAATACGCACACTTGCCTTATAAAAGATAAAAATGGCAACGAAAACAACGTCCCTTACAAAGATGTGATTTATACAGTTTTCTCTGGTGGTGATGATTTATGTGTTTTAGGCAGCTGGGATGCAGTAATTCAATTTGCATTAGACTTTCAAAAAGAAATTGTAAGACTTACAAATAATAATCCTTTGCTTACTCTTTCGGCGGGCATTGCCCTTTCTAGTGCGAGCCTGCCTGTTGCGTTGCTTGCTGAAAGTGCAGAAAAAATGCTTGAAAAATCAAAAGAGCGAAAAGATGAAACTAAAACAAAGACTGTTAAAAATGCAATTACAGTTTTTGGAACAACAATCAGTTGGGAAGAATTTGAAAATTGTATAGCTGATGGAAAACGACTTCAAAAGTATCTTGAAGAAGGCGTTTTAAGCACAGGTGTCGTTTACAAGATGATTGATTTTGCAAATAGGGCGGAGAGCATACTTGGAGGAAATGTAAAAGACCTGCTTAATATGAGAAACCAAACTTGGAAGAGCAACTTTAAGTATATTGTTGCCCGTAATGTTAAGGATGAAAAAGTCCGTAATTGGCTTTTTGAATTCGGAACATCACCACAAGAAATGATTAAATCACGCATAGCTGTAAGTTATGCATTGTATACACAGAGAAAAAATTAAACGGAGGAAAATAAAAGATGGCTTATAACAATTATTCAGGTGGAAATTATTCCAATCGTCCACAGCAACCTGATTTATCAGAGGTAAAGCCTGCTGTTGAAATCAAATCTTTTTACAAAGCAGGAACTGATATTCCGTTGGAAGATTTATTTGACGAGCAAGCACAGAAAATCGCAGAGTCTTTTGTAGGAAAAAACAAAAAAGGTTTTGAAATTGGTGTCAGCTCAACTCAGTTGAGACGAATCTTTGATGAAGTAAAAAGATATGAACGTGTTCTTTTAGGCACTGAATCAAAGTGGGAAGAACAGATTCCCTATGTCAAAATGATAAAATCAAAAGTTGCATATACTGTTGCCAGAGCTTCAAAAACAAAACCAGAGGAAAAAGGTGTTTATAAAAATTTGGAAGCATTTATTTCTTCGGGAATTAATCTAATAAAGACAGAAAAGGACTATCATACCTTTGTTTCTTTATTTGAAGCAGTATATGGATTTTATTATGAAAAAGCACCTAAAAGTGCAAATTAATCGTAACTGGAGGAAACAAAAATGAAACAGCTTGAAACAAAGAAAATAACAGGAAAAATCGTCGTAAAGACAGGTCTTCATATTGGTGCCGGTAATGAAAAAGTTGAAATCGGCGGCATGGATAACCCTATAATCCGAAATCCTCTTACTCAGGAACCATACATTCCAGGCAGCAGCATAAAGGGGAAAATGCGCAGTCTTCTTGAGTGGAAACTTGGTAAAATCCTTGATTCAAAAGGAAATCCATGTTCTTGCGGTCAGGCAGATTGTGAAATTTGTCGTGTATTTGGCAGTGCAAACAAAAGCGGAAAAGGTGATTCTGCGGAAAACTCAAAGGGGCCTACAAGAATCATTGTCCGTGATGCAGTTTTAACAAAGGAATGGAAAGAAAAATTCAACCAGGGTAAGCCGATTGTGGAGGAAAAAAGTGAGAACTCTCTTAACCGAATAACCGCCGTTGCTAATCCCCGTCCTATTGAGCGTGTCGTACCCGGCGTAGAATTTGACTTTGAAATTGCATACCGTGTAATTGATACTGATGATAACGGTGAGATGGACAAGAAATATTTTGAAAGCGTTGTCCTTGAGGGCTTAAAACTTTTGCAGGAAGACTTTTTAGGTGGTGGCGGAAGCCGCGGAAATGGTCAGATTGAGTTTACAGACCTTCGCAATGAAGAAGGAAAAGAAATAGTTTTGTAATAAGGGTATAAAATGGCATTATTCCGAATTCAAATAAAACTAAAAAGTCCTCTTGTTACGCCTTTAAAAGGCGATACCATCTGGGGGCATATTGCATGGGGAATTGTAAATCATGAAGGAGATGATGCAGTTGCAAAATTCATTTCGGACTGTAAAGAAAATCATGTTTTCGTAATTTCATCTGCGTTTCCAAAAGGTACAGTATGTAAATCTATTCCTGATGTTCCTGAAAGAATAGAAAATCTTTCGCCGGAAGATTATGCAAAAATCAAACATTCAAAGAAGAAAAAGTACGAAAGTGCAGCTACCTATTTTGATATTGAGGAGCCTTCTCAAAATGCTGATGAAAAAACTCCTTTTAAGGCAAAGACTGTAACGCACAATTCAATTTCAAGAATTTCAAATTCTGTTGTTGAGGGCGGGCTTTACAGCATTGAAGAGCTTTGGACAGATTCTGAACATTCAGATTTTGACCTTTATGTGCTTTCTTCGTACAGTGCGGAACGTATCAAACAGCTTTGTGAATGGGCATTTGAAAATGGCTATGGTGCAGATTCTTCAACAGGAAAAGGCGAAATTGAGGTCGGCAAAAACATAACGGAAGTAAAGACAAAACTTCACGGAAATAAGTATATGGCCTTGGCTCCATTTGTTGTACCCGACATGAACGAAATCCGTAATTTGCGTGCAGACATTTTTGTTCGTAGTGGAAAAATCGGAGGAAGCTTTGTCTCAAGCCTTAGTCCCTATAAAAAGACCGTTGTTCTTTATGAAGAAGGTGCTGTGTTTGAAAGCGACAAACCGATTGAATTCATCGGGGAGCTTTTGACAAATGTTCATGCAGACAGTCGCATTGTACAAAGTGCTTTTGCGCCGGTAATTCCAATTTGTTGAGTAATGGAGAATCAATATGGGCAAAGAGAGATATAAATTAACTGTTGAACCGATAACCTGTGTGCATATTGGAAATGGCACGGAACTGAATCCTCTGGATTATCTTCTCTCAGAAAACGAAAAAACTGGCAGAACATTGTATGTTGTTTATGATACCGACTCAATCTTGAAAAGAATCGCAGTTGATAGACAAAAATCTGTGCAATTTGAAAGTATTTCTTCTGATATGGCTTCGCTTGTAAAGTTTTTTCATCGTGAATTTAAAGCAGACCTGGATTTAAAATATACATGCAGTGTCACAAGAGAATTCGATAATAATTATGATGCTCTCAGCAACAAAGATCCGCTTGAAAACGGGCGTTTTGTACAGCAGATGTATCGTCCTGAAGGAAGCCGGTATCCTGTAATTCCAGGAAGCTCTATAAAAGGCTCGATAAGAACAGCAGTTTTAAATACTCTTCTTGATAATTATAACAAAAAGTCGGAATTACGAGCTTTAAAGGATGATAACATTCAAAAGACTCTCCTTAATAATTACAGGGATGCAAAACAAGATCCCTTCCGTTCTGTTGAAATTGGTGACTGCGAGTTTGAGACTAAAGGATGCCAGCTTGTAGGCGCAATAAAGAATGTAAAGTATGACAGAATGAAAGAAGAAACTGTTGAGCATAATAGCAGCATTGTTCAGGCAGAGGTTATTCGAGGAAAGCTTACGTATAAGCAAAATCCAAAGGAAATTTTAGGTAATGCAGTTGTCAGAATAAATGCAGACCTAGTTTCTAAGAGTCTTAATGAAACTGGTGTAACCATGAAAATTAGTATGGAGGAAATAATAAAAAGCTGTAATGAGTTTTATCTTGCTCAGTTCAAGAATGAATATGATAAGTTTTACAAGAATTCATATAGTTCTAATGCGGAGAGCATAACGGAACTATATAAGGAACTTAAAGCCATTGCAGGTTCAGAGTCAAATACATTTATTCTTCGTGTTGGCCGCTGGAGTCAGGTTGAGTTTGTGACTTATGAGCATGAATTAAGGAATCCAAAGACACCTAAGAAAAACGGAAAAATTATGCCTTATGGTACAACCCGCTGGGTATTCAACAACGACGGGCAGTATCTGCCTCTTGGCTGGTGCAAGTGCACATTAACACCTCTGGAGGACTAGAAAATGATTCTTTATCACGGTAGCAATGTGGGTGTTGAAGCACCTAAGTTATTGAAAGTTCAGCGCAGCCTTGATTTTGGAAAGGGCTTTTATACAACGAGTGATTTTGATCAGGCAACAAAATGGGCACAGCGAACCGCTCGTATTCGAAAAGAAGGTGAAGCGTTTGTAACATGTTATGAACTTCGCGATTCTGATATTACAAATCTTAAAGTTTTGCGTTTTGATAAGCCTGATGAAAAATGGCTTGAATTTGTTACTTCAAACAGAAAAAATATTTTGAAAACAAATGATTGGGATTTGATTATCGGTCCTGTTGCAAACGACCAAACATTTCCTACGATTATTTTGTATTTGGACGGATTCATTGATGCAGATTCCTGTATAAGGCAACTTTTGCCGCAGAAGCTAAAAGACCAGTATACTTTTAAGACTGAAAAAGCCCTGTCATTTTTAAAATTCATTGAAGGAAAAAAAGTATGAACAAAACTGTTTATTTTGCGCTTGATTACTACGACAGACAGGTAATCCCTTTTATCATGGATAAGTATAATATTAATCAAACTGATGCCATGCGTAGTTTTCTTCTTTCAAAGACACATGCGCTTCTGGAAGACGCGGAAAACGGACTGTTGAACCTTCCTGATTATGCTGTCTGTGATATGTGGGAAGTAGAGCAGATAACCGGCGACCCTAGAAAATCTGTTTATATACGGGGAGAATAATCATGACAGATGAAATGAAATTTTTTATTTTTCTTATTGAAAACTATGCGTATGCAAAAAAACGTCTTACGGCAGACGTTCTTCGTGAATGGGACAGCAAGAATATAACGGACGAAATCTATAATATGTATGAGATGTATCATATAGAAAGAATTGAAAACGCCTATGATGATATAGATAATCTTGTGAAAACAGGGAAGCATCTTTGGTAGGTCAAAAATGATAAAAAATCTTCTCATAACGACACTTGGCACTTCATGGCAGGTTGTTCCTGAGCTTCTTTCTGTAACAAATCCTTCGCAATATGATTTTTTTTGTTCTTCAAAAGAATCTTGTGAATTGCGGACTATGTATAATATCCAGAATGTAGATGAGGCATGGATTATAACCACAAAAGGAACCCGAGACTTAGACAAACTTGCTGAATGGGCGAATTACTGGAAATTTAAGCTCAAGATTTTCATATGTGATGGTGTGGACAGTTTTGAAAATCAGGACGAGATTTTAAAAATGCGTTCGCTTATTTACCGAGTTGTTCTTGCAGGAAGGGAACGGGCAAAAAAACTGTATCTTTCTTTAAGCGGCGGCAGAAAAACCATGAGTGCCGATATGCAGGAAGCCGGAAATCTTTTTGGCTGTGATGCAATGATTCATGTTGTGGACAAAGATTTTTACAAGAATCAGGAATTGCAGAAAAAAATGAGGGAAGATACTCTTATTAATTCTCCAATTCCTGAATACAGCTCTTATTTTGTTCCCCTTGTCGTAAATTCAAATCTTAAGCCAAGCCTTGTAATCTGTGCCGACAATGAAAGAATCTGTTCAAAAGATTTCTCGCTTAATTATGAAGAAACAAATGAACTTGTTCAGACTGTTGTTTATCAAGAAGACAGAGAACTTGAAAAAGCAATTCAAAAGCGTAAAGAACATTCAACTCAACTTTATGCAAATTTTTACGGAATGATAAGCGGCGATAAAGATGCAAAGCGCAACTTGTTCAGAAAATTATATTTTTTGCATCCTGATATTTTGCGCAAGTTAAAAAGCTATAAGCTTGGGCAGGATGAAAACCGGGACAGAAAAATCATTCAGGCTATGCCAAAGGCAGAACTTCATTCTCATTTGGGCGGTGTGCTTTCACCGAAAGAGATAATCGAAGTTGCAAAAAATGCCGAGTCGAACACAAGTTACCCAAAATTCAATGAGACTATAGAAAAAATAAATTCTTTCAGAGATACTCCAAAAGAATTTGAAAGGGAATTATACGGAAGTTTTTTAGAGGACAATAATTTTTATGCAATTGGAATTGAGACTTACCAGAATCTTGGAGATTTTCAGGGCAGTTCACTTCTACAGACAAAAGAAACTATTTCCAAGACTCTTGAGCTTTATGCAGAGAAGCTAATATGCGAAAATGTACGTTATGTAGAAATTCGATTTTCTCCATATAAATATATAAAAGCGGGGCTTTCCGTTTCGGAAGTTATAAACACAGTTACCCAGACGCTGGACGCATATAAAGATAAACTTGAATACAGGCTGATTTATATAATCGGTCGCCAGGCAAGTCTGGAAGAAATAAAACATTCTATTGAAGTAATCGATAAACTCTTTATAGATAATCCAGAAACTGCAAATAAAATCGCCGGTGTTGATTTGGCTGGTAATGAGGGAGCAACTAATCCTGCCTTGCTTAGGGATTTGTTCATGCCACTTTTGGAACGCTGCATGAAAATTACAATTCATGCCGGCGAAACTGAAGGCGCCGAAAGCATTTGGGAAGCTGTTTATCATTTGAGTGCAAACAGAATCGGGCATGGTTTAAAACTTCTTGAGCGACCTGAACTTCTGCAGCGTTTTATAGATACAGGAATTGGCGTTGAAATGTGTCCTTCAAGCAACGATCAGATTGTTGGCTTTAGCAGGACAAAAGATTCTTATCCGCTGAAAGAATATCTTGCACAAGGTTTAAAGGTAACTCTTAACACGGATGACTGCGGAATAAGCCGGACAAACTTAACGAATGAATTTATAAAGGCTTCTCAGATGTGCTCTGAGCTTACTTTGTGGGATGTTATTGTATTAATTCGTAACAGTTTAAGCATTGCATTCTGCGACAGGGAGACAAAGTGCCGCCTTATGCATGAGTATGAAAATGAAATATTAAAAATTTGTCAGGAGGAATTTGAAGTATGAAAATTTGCTGCAGAAAACTTATTGTGATTTTAGTAAGCGAGCAGACTGTGCCTAACGTGCAGTTCTTGAAATGGTTTTTCAAGAATAATCATGAAACTGTTGATGTGCTTTTTATTTCTACCGAAAAAATGGAAGCAAAGAAAAAATCGCATGATATTATAGAAGCGATTTCTCTTTCGGAAACTCATATTTCAGAATGGAAAAAAGTCTGCGTTGATGAAAACTCGTTAGAGGATTTTGAAAGCAAAGCCAACGCACTTCTTTCAGAATGGACACATTCTTCTTTTGTTGTGAACATTACCGGCGGTACAAAAATAATGAGTCTAGCCGCTTATGCCTACTTTCAGGATAGAGAAAACTGTGAGATGTTCTACCAGCCTTTGAATCGAAATCTACAGAGAATATTCTCTGATTCCGGTTATATGGAATTTGAAATTTCAGAACTCCTGACTTTAAAAGAATATATGCTTGCACATGGAATTGACTTCAAGTATGACAATTTTTGTGTAAAGGATTATGAATATAACAAAAATGTTTATATGAACATAATTAAGGATAACAGGGAATTTATTTCACCGCTTGTTGCAATGCAGAATAATTCATATTTTAGAAATGTTTTCAAAAGACGTGATTCGTTGAATTTGGAACAGATATCGGATGATAAATTTGTTACTCCAGATGGAAATCTGCTTGATAAACTTGCAGTTTGTGAAACCGTATCAAAATTTGGGTTTGATGTTCATAATCTTTCAAAGGAGGATTTGCGTTATATCACCGGGGGCTGGTTTGAAGAATTTGTCTATCAGAAAACAAAAGAAGAACTGGGGCTCCCGGATGAAAATATTGCCCTTAACATTCATATTGAGAAGGATAGTGATAAAAACGAGCTTGATGTAATATACATAAAAGAAAACAGGCTTCATGTAATCGAATGTAAAAGTTTTGTTGAGGGAAAGGAAGGTAATAAAGTTTTGAACGATGCTCTTTATAAATTACAGGCAATCATGAAGTCAAAATTCGGACTCAACGCTAAGTCTTATCTTTACACTATGAGCGAGGTTACTGCTAATTCTGCATTGAACAGGGCAAAAGAATTCGGAATAGAAGTTGTTGACGGCAAAAAACTTTTGGAAGAGTAAAGGATTTATAATGGCTGCTGTTTATATTCTTTCTGACTATGGAAAACTCACAAAGCATGACGAAACACTTGTTTTTGTGCAAAAAGACGAGACTCGTACAATACTTTTTCCTTTTAAAACAGAATATCTGATTTTAATGGGAAATATTTCTATTTCCGGTGAAGCTTTAAGGATGCTGTCAAAGTACAAAATCCCCACAACGCTCCTTTCATCTAACGGACGGTTCAACGGAAAACTTACATTTGGGGATGGAAAGAATGTATTCTTGAGACAGAAACAGTACAGGATTTTAGATGATGCGAGTCAAAGTCTTGAGATTGCCAGAAGTATTGTTGTCGGCAAAATTAAAAATCAGATAAGCTTTATGCAGAGAATTAAACGGAAGAGCGGGGCAGAAGAAAAAACTGTTTTGGATGCCATTGGCTCAATAAAAAATACGTTAATCAGTGCAGAAAAAACAGATAATATAGAAAAGCTTCGTGGATATGAAGGAATTGCAGCACGTCATTATTTTTCAGTCTTCGGCTACAATATTCAGGCTGAATGGGCAGAGTTTAAGACTAGAAGCAAGAATCCGCCAAAGACAAATGTGAACGCAGTTCTAAGTTTTTTATATACGTTGTTGATGTATCGGGTTGAAAGTGCCCTTGAATCTCAGGGACTGGATATCTGTGTCGGCAATCTGCATGCAATAAATTACGGTAAAAATGCCCTTGTCTTTGACTTGATGGAAGAATTCCGCTCTACTATTGCAGATTCTGTGTGCTGTGCGCTCTTTAATTTGGGTACTCTTAAAGAAACAGATTTTGAGACAAAGACTTTTTCTGAAGACAATATTGACTTTCCGGTTGAAAGCTCTTCCGTTCCTGACAGTTCTTCAGAAAAACTAGAGGATGAGAGCATAAGGGGAGTGCTCCTCACAAAGGATGGCCTAAAAAAGGTTATTTCATCATTTGAGCAGAAGATGGACTCTCTTATTATGTATGCGCCGACTGGACAAAAACTTTCTTACCAAAAAATCATTTATGAACAGGCTGCTCATTATAAACGTGTCATGAGTGGCGAAGAAACTGAGTATAAGTCGTATTACTTCAAGTAGGGTAGGCTATGATGTACTTTGTGAGCTATGATATTGCAAATCCTAAGCGACTTAAAAAAATTGCCAAAACTCTTGAGAACTTTGGAATAAGAATTCAGTATTCTTTTTTTGAATGTGAAATGGAAAAATCCAGATTGGAAAGCCTTAAGGCTGATTTGCTTGAACAGATGAATCTAAAGGAAGACAGCCTTAGAATCTATCCTTTGTGTGCGGACTGCCTTAAAAACACGCGTACGCTTGGTGAGGGAAAAATTTATGTTCCCCAGAATTTTATGATTCTGTGAGATTCAAAAAAGGAGTTGCACTTGGAAAACAGGCATCGTTTGATTGTATACGATATTAGGGACTCAAAAAGACTTAGTAAAGTAGAAAAGATTATGGAAAGCTTTGCCTGGAGAGTTCAGAAATCTGTTTTTGAGTCTTATGCCCCTGAAACTACAATGGAGCTGTTGAAAAGGCAGCTGGAAAAAGTTATAGATAAGGCAGAAGATTTTGTTCTGTTCTTTGATGTGTGCGAGCGGGACTGGCAGAAGCAGGAAAAATACGGTATCGGCTCCAAAGACTGCGAAAGAATGAGCGATGACAAATTTCTGATTCTTTGATATAATTGCGGTAATGTTATTTGACAGTTCGCAAACCTATAGTTTTTTCAAAACCGCAGAAAAACGGCTTTGGTATGCGAAAATTATTATTTTCTTTTCTCTTAAAGAAATAAATAAAAGAAAGAGGTATTGATGCTGTTCTTTCTCAAAATTATCGGTATTATACACTTTATATGCGAAACTGTTTTCGTAAGTTTTTACAGAATAGATAATTATTGATGGTAGTATTTGAACCAAAGACCTGAATAAAGGGATTAATACTCAATATCGTCAAGATCGATATCATCAACCATTTTAGAAAATTTGAACCAAAGACCTGAATAAAGGGATTAATACAAGCGAAACTATTGTGAAATTGCGGGAGTTCCAAATCTCCGATTTGAACCAAAGACCTGAATAAAGGGATTAATACTTTGTGAGTGGACGCCAGCATTTAAGTTCATCATAACCAATTTGAACCAAAGACCT
>Ga0256407_10006123_pt1 | contig 18787 bp, 12 predicted proteins | sample RumenRJG_04DNA_FD_193489 | JGI IMG/M metagenome (GOLD analysis project Ga0256407, IMG submission 193489) | Bovine rumen microbial communities from Lethbridge, Alberta, Canada - RJG_04 | ecosystem: Host-associated > Mammals > Digestive system > Stomach > Rumen | place: Canada: Alberta...
CCACCTCTTCCCATTCCGAACAGAGAAGTTAAGCCCGCCTGCGCCGATGGTACTGCAATGCAATGCGGGAGAGTAGGAGGCCGCCATCTTTTTTGCGAAGAGTCTTGCTGTCGTAACAGACGGTGAGACTCTTCATTTTTTTTATATATTATTCTCAGTTTCTGCTCAGAAAGGAGGAAAATCTACGATGTTCTGAGGCTTGGCGGCCATGCACTCCATTTCAACGAGCCATCCTTGTCGGCATACGGGGGCCTGAACAATGATACATGGCTTTTGAGGGAATCGCTCCTGAAAGAGCTGCCTGACGACATGATAGTCGGCAACGTCACGCAGGTAGACGATGATGTGGGTGGTGTCGTTGAAGGTGCAGTCGGCCTCGGCGAGGAGAGCTTCTACGTTGTCCCACATACGTTGTGTCTGACTGATGACGTCGCCTTCGTATAAGATGAGTCCCTTGTTGTTGATGCTGGCAGTGCCTGAGATGAGCACATGGCGACGGTCGCCATAGTCGATTCGCGTACCGCGTTCGAACGAGACACCGTAGTCACTGGTGCGGTTGAGATGTGTCTGTGCGTAAAGGTAATGAATTTGCTCAGCCTGCAGTCCCTCAACGGCGTAGTTGTCCATTTGGCAGAGAACGTTGGGGTCTTGTTGTCTGCCGCCAATACCAGTAGAGGCGATGAAGTGTGTCTCATGGGTAAGTCCTTGAGTGAAGAAAACTTGATTTCGTGCGCGTACGACGCCGCCGTAGTTGAGATCTATGTCGTTGACAAAGAGCCATGTTCGCAGGCAGTTGGCTGCAAGGGTGCAGCCTTCCTCCGAGAGTTGCATGATGTATTCGTTGAAAAGCAGTCTTGTCTGATATTCTGAGTTAGCGGCAAGGTTGTTTGCTGAGCCGTTCCAGAGGTGGCGATAGTGACCGTGGGTGACCTCATAAAGACCAGATGGGCGCACTTGTGTACTAACGCCAGTCATGAGGTATGCCCAAAGGGCAATTTTCGTGCCGTTGAGTGGAGGCTGCTGGACAATGCTCTTTGCGCAGTCGCTGGTGTCGCTTGCGGCGACAAGGTCAGCCTGATTGGCTGCGTCGCTGAGAAAGTAACGTTTGAAGACAGCCGTTGCGCCGATGATCTTTTTGCGTATGATCAGGTTGTAGGCGTCGAGAAGAGCGTCGAGTTGCTGCTGAAAGGTGATGAGTGGCGTTGTGACGTGAAGGATGATGTGGTGCTCAGCGACATCGCTTGCAGCCACGTCGAAGGAGGATATCTCGGCGCGTATGTTATGGAGATTGATTGTCAGTTGTTTCATCGTCCTTTAATCTGTGTTTTCGACTGCAAAGTTAATGTTTTTTCCTCACACTGCCAAATATTTTTCAGGCATAGGAGTGCATTCCGCCAAGGAAGTAGTTGACACCGAAGTAGGTCATCAGCAGAGTTAGGAAGCTAAGCACCATGTAGAGATGGAACCCCCTGGGTCGGCGCAACCACGGGATTGACTGTTGGTGAACGCCTATGGCGTAAATCATGAGCGTTATGAGGGCCCAGGTCTCTTTGGGATCCCACGACCAGTAAGTGCCCCACGAAAGGTTTGCCCAGATGGCCCCAGTGAAAATGCCGAACCCGAGACATGTGAGGGCTGGATGGAGGAATATCTGTGATAAGAGCATCAGTTCGTCTGCTCTGCGCCTGAGACAGAGTCCCGTCAGCGAGCAGATGAATGTCAGCGAGAGCAAGGCGAAGGCCATCATGATGATGCTTACGTGAACGGTCAGCAGTGGCGAGCGCAACACGGGCATAAGGTAGCCTATCTGTGGGTCCATCTGGGAGATGTGGCTTACTAGGAGAAAGAATCCTGACATGAGGAATCCCATGGTCAGCATGATGGGAAAGCGGCGTTGCAACCAGAGGGTAAGCAACATGATGAGCCATGCCATGAAGAGCATAGTCTCGTAGCCGTTAGAAATAGGAATAGTAGCGCTGGCTATCCATCTGAGGGCGAGGGCACTGGTCAGTGCTATTTCCGACGCCACCATGATAATCAGCGCCAGTCGTTGGCGCCGGTTGAGCAGTGTCAGCAATAGGCATACGAATCCCATGGTCAGGTTGACCATGAAGAGGATCGAGGCAAAGGGAATGGCATTCAGCAAATGTTCTGCCCATAGTCTCAGTGGTGATGGAATGGCCTTAGCACCATAGCGTTGCTGATAGCTTAGAATCTTGTCGAGGGCCTCGTTCATGTGCTCGTAGTTGGCAGTCTGGGCGTCGTTGAATAGCAGTTGGAATATGTTGCGGATGTATTCCTGTCGCTGCGGCTCCATATCTGGTGGAAACTTGTCGGCGGGCGAGTACCACGTACCTTTATAGGGGAACAACTTCAGAGGCTCTCCGTCGTGAAGACTCATTACGAGAAGCAGTTTGTCATCAACCTTGGCGACCTCCTGATGCAGCTTGTCACCTTTCCCCCGATAGTATTCCTGAAGCCAAGGGCCAAGCCGATAGCCACCTTGAGCATCGAAGAAAGAGTTTACTGAGCTTTGTTTCGGCAGGCTTAGCGCCCGCTGCATATCACTGCTCTTAATCTTGACTATAGGTTCGTCGTTCCATTCGTCAGGATAGAATAGAAAGCCCGCCAGCACCTGTTCCGGCGTGTTGTCGGCGTAGGAACGACGTCCGCAAAGCTTCTTGGTGAAGTCGATGGCAAAGGTCTCAACAGGGCATATGCGATCATTGTGGAGCATATTGAGTCGCCCAAGACGTTCGGCCGTTGCCCGTGGCAGCGTTTTCGCAGCAGAGGCGGGCGTGGCTGAGAGCAGCATGGGCAATACGGCTACCGTGGCTGTCAGTCGGGCAGAGGTGTGCCACAGACGGCGGTAGGTACCTTTTGGGTCAAGAAGCATCCACAGCAGAGCGATGAAGAGCAAGGCATAGCCGACATAGGTTACAGAAATGCCCCATGGGTCGGCATTAACGGCAAGCACAGAGCCTCGACCGTCGGGGTCGTAGCTGCTTTGGTAGAGTCGGACACCGCGATGGGTGAAGATGCGGTTCATTGCTACGGAGCCTTCAATCGTATCAGAATCCTCGATAAGGGTGAAGCTCGTAGAATAGTCCTTAGCGGCGCGTGTACCTTCGTGATAACTGACATGGAAGTCATTGATAATGAGAGAAAATGGAAGCTTGCGCTCGAGGATACCTTCGCTGCCCTTTGCCGTTGTATAGGTTGTCACAGTCTCACCCATGCGCAGGTGTACCATGCCCTGTCTGGAAGTCAGGTGAGTAAGCAGTGCCCCGGCAAGAATGATGACGAATGCCAGATGGAGCACTACGATACTGGGGCGCCGAACGTGGCACCGAATGAAGTAAACCACGCCGACGGCTGTCAGCAGTGCCCATAGAACTACGAACCACCATGCACCATAGATGTGGCTGGCCACGAAGGCTGTCCCGTGCCATTTCTCTATAAACGTAGCTAACCCCATACACACGATAAGAAGTGCGTACAGGGTTGCTACTGATAACTTTAATGTCTTCAAGGTCGGAGTCTGTCTTGCGTGTGTATAGGAATCAGATGGCCTCAATGAAGGCTACGACGGCGTCGCGCTCTTCTTTGCTCAGATTATAGAAACGGAGTGTATGCTCGTAGGCATCGCTCTGCTTTGAGTATCCATGCCACATGATGGCTTCGACGACGGTGCGGGCCCTACAGTCGTGCAGACGGTCGCTGGCTCCCGTCAACCGACGGCTCAGACCGCGTCCCCAGAGGGGTGTCGTCCGACACCAGCCGGTGCGAATGTCGTTCTCCATGAATAGACGGTGTTGTACCATGTCGGTGTATGGCCAGATCTTCTGTCTGGGGAACTTGGGCAGCAGCCTCGTATAGTCGCCATCTTTTGCAAGTCCATTAGCATCGGCGTAAGCCTTCGTCGAGGCGTCAACCCACATGTTGTCGTCGCCCGTAGTCCATGATGGACGGTGACACTGCGTGCAACTCATCTGCTCGAATAGTTGCTTGCCTTTCTGTACCTGAGCGTCATCGAGGTCTCGGGCTGCAGGCACAGCAAGACCTCTATGCCACACCATGAATTGATAGTACTGCTTGTCGTTCATTTCCTCTTCGCCGTTGTAGGGCTTTCCATTGAGCAGATACTTCTCGAAAGTTGACTTGCCGGCGACTGACGTTGTTGCCAGGATTTCATAAATACGAGCGGAAATACCATCGGTCGTACCGTCAGCATAGTAAGGGTGAAGTGTGCTTAGCTCTGACTGTCCATAGCGCTTGATGTAGTCAATCACTTCCTGGTCCTCGCTCTGTGCTTTTGCCCAGGCTGTTGTGGAGTAGAGCCAATGGCGGTCGCTGCGCGTCACGTTGGTGATGTTCCAGATGGCATTGGCGCCGGCGCCGTCTTGAAGGGAGCCGCGAGTCATGGCATAGGTGAACTTCTTGACAATGCCCTTTCCGTTGTTATGCTGCCGTGTGTCGTTATAGGGCGCTGTGTAGTATGCCGAGGCAGCGAAATCATTAGCCTCCTTGTCCCACATGGCGGGGTTCAGGTCGACGTAGGGAGCCTCGCGACGATACTGCTCGCGCATGTCATCGTCGCTGATGGCATCGATAAGCCCCGTGCCGTAGACTCCGATGGTCGATTCGAGGCGTACCTCATAGTTTGTAGGCTTCGGATTCGTGTTGAAGGCTGTCTGTGGGATCTCAATGACAGGATAAATGAGGTCGTAGGTCTCTCCATCTTTGAATTGCATCGGGATACCGCTGGGCATACGGTCGACACTCGGCCAGTTGATTGTGATTTGCCGCTCGTCGATAGGCGCTTTGAAGGGCGTCATAGCCTGTGTCTGAGGCATACCGGTCACCTCGGCTATGTAAGACGAGGGGGCGACGGTGTATCGTACACCATCCTCGGTGAAGGCTTCATTGGGGTGATATACGACAAGCAGATAACCGTTACCAATGGTACTGGCCTTATATTCCGTCTGACGCTTGCCATGACCGTAGGAGGGGTGGCAGGCTATACATCCATTGCGCACCCATGCCGGGCCAAGCCCCTTGCGGGGGGCTTGGTCGATGGTATAAAGATGCTCAAAGAAGTCCTCACCGGTGTTGAAGTCTTCCTCCATGCCAGCGATGCGTTCCACGGCAGGAGCCGCTGCAGAGTAGCTGGCTTTCTCTGTGGTGCCAAGCTCGCCGCCGGGGTACCATTCCTCCGCAGTGAATACGTCGTTGGCTTTGCCGAAATTGTTGTCGGCAGGTGTCAGCGTGCCTAAATCAGTGGCATTGTTGTCGTTGTCACTACAGGATGTGACCATGGTGAACGACAAGAATCCAGCCATGACAAGTCCTGGAATTTTGTTTTCTCTCATATTTGTTTAGCTATTTTTGATAGGATTATTCTTCAGTCGTCGAATCCCAGTTATCGGGATCGTCGAAGTTCTTGTTCCATATCACGCTGCAGTACTTTACGAAAGGAGAGGGCATACGGCCGATCTTGTCGATGGCATCATTGACATTTTCGAGCACCGTGACAGGTGTATTGACGCTCTCGAAGAAGCTTGCAAAGCATTTGTCTCCCTTTCTGCCGTCGAGGCTGCCCATCCATACGTTGCGAATGGAGCGGATGTTGTCCTGGAAGTCGGTGATGGAGTTGTAGCTGTAGGGTGATTCCACGTAGGCGATGTCGCCAGCAGAGAAGGGGTTGGCAATCTTGGCTGTGCCCACCTCATTGGCAATGGCTACGCAGGAGCCTTCGTCGTCGCTGAGCACCTGGGCAATGGCAGCGGCGAGTGTCGGGAAGGTCGTCTTGCTACCACTGATGCCGGCATTAATGAGGTTCTCGCCAAACGAGAGTCCGTTTTCTGTTGTATAGCTGAGACCAGCAGCTTTCACCACAGCTACGCGACTGGCATTCTCGTTCTTTTCGCCTTCCCATGCCACTTGAAGCTGGAAGCAGCGCTCTTTCAAAAGCTTGCACACCTGCTGGGCATACTTCAACTCGTCGGCACCGCTGACGCCGGTGAAGTTGGTGTAGGTGTCGTTGCCCTGTAGCTCAGCCACTCTGCGGTTTTGTCCGTTGCGGAAGAGGATGAATTCGAGAGCGTGGAATCCCAGAATGGTCGACTCGTCTTCAATCTGTGCCTTCATGCCACCCTTGAAGTAGTCGAGCAGTTCGGTGCGGTCGAGCGGCCATGAGTCGATGGTGGGGTCGATGCTGAAGTCGGAAGCAGCGCCCATGAGGAAGGCCTCCGAACGCTCCCAGTGTTGACGGGCCAGTTTGAAGTCGGTGCAGGCTTTGTCAATCTGAGCCTGCGTGATGCTGTTAACCGTCAGTCCGTTGAGTGTCTTCTCAAGATCCTCGACGTCGTTGGCCAGATCAGTATATGTAGGAACGATGACGTTGTTGACAACGCTAGTCAGTACTTGACGCAGATAGTTCTCCTGATCTTGCGTCAGTTTGGCATTGGCAATTATTTGGTTGGCGTCCTCCAGCGCACTGACCACGTTGGCACAGGCGTCGATGGCGTTCTGTCCGTAGCTGCGATCCTTGTATACGTCTTCGGTCTGGTTGTTGTCGTCATCATCGTCACTACATGATACGAGTGGCATTGCCGTCAGCATGAGGGCAATGGGGAGATAGAACAGTTTCTTCATTTTTTCTTTAGCGATTAAGTTTATAATGTTAATGTGTATTTTTTACAGGAAGAAGCCTTCGTAAGCCACTCCGATGTTGAACGAGGGCTCATTGTTGTAGGGTGACTTCAGGAAACGATGGCTATATTCAGCCTTGAGCACCACCTCCGGCACGGGGTGATAGTTTAATCCTACGGCCATGCGCTTCACGGCAGTATAGTTGTAGGCCGTACCCTTCGTCTGGCTTGCGTAGGGGTTGTAAGCCTCATAGCGTCCGAAGATGTAGCATCGTTGCTGGTTGGTCCTCAGCTGTTCAATCTGCGAGAAAACGTCGTAGCCAGCTTCGATACCTACGGCATAGGCGTTCTTCGAGACAAAGGCCGAATGCTTGAAGGGCGACTTTGAGTTGAGTCGGTTGTAGACATACTTAAGCTCGTCTGCATCACTAAGGTAGCCATAGTCGGCCTGTCCGCGAAGAATCCAGTTGTGGCCCTTGTATGTGAAGTCGAAGGCACCAATGGCAACACGGCCCTTGTAGGTGGCGTCCGTGCCGTTGGCATTACGTGGGTAGCTGTTGCCGATAGAGTGGCCATAATATCCGCTCACTCCGAATCGTAGCCCAGGCACAGCGTAATAGTCGAGGCGTGCTGCGACACCATATTTATTGGCCACGTCGTATTCCATGGGGCTCTTGTGTCCCTTGTGAATCCAGCCCGTGTTCGTGAAGTTGTCGGCGTTAAGACCTGCCAGAAGCTGTGCCTCATAGCGGAAATGTCCTGCCCGTCCGAAGAACGAGACGCCTGTCTGGTGCCATGTCGATGGCATAATGGTGTTCTCGCCTTCAGGGCGATAGACAGTGAAGAAGTTCAACGGCTCGTGGTGGGCATTATTAAGGCCTACAGGAACCACGATGTGTCCCAGCCTGAGGTTGGCCCGCCGCGAGAACGACTTTTGAATCCAGAACTGCTCGAGCTCTACTTCGCCGCCTTTCTCTACCTCCTGTTCCCATTCGCCGCCTTCCTCGTCCTCCTTTTCGTAGGCGAGTCCGTTGCCGCCATGCTCAAATTCAATCTCTGTGCCGAACGACCAGCCACGGCCAAAGTCGTAGCCAAGATAGATGACGGCGTGAGGGATGTCGAAACGGCCGTGCGACGGGTCGTCTTTGTGCTGTTCGGGTTGTGAATAGCGGCTCACGTGGTCGCTGTAGAAATTGCGTGAATAGCCCACTTCGCCGTAGCCTCCGACACTGAAGCGATTGCCGCGTACATGCTGCATGACGCTGTCGCCAGCGTTCTCTTGTGCGAAGGTCGTCATGGGCCATCCAATAGCGGCGCAGGCAATTAGTAGGATGATTCTTCTGTTCATGTTTTAATTGATGTTATCTTTAATTCGGGTGCAAAGGTACGGCCTTTGTGATAAATATGCAATACCCAAATATTGTGATTTTTGTCTCCATCTATTGTGTATGTCAGGGAAAATGACTACTTTTGCAGTGTCGTTATATTAAAATAAGGTATGAAACAGATGAAGATGTACGAGGGCGACGACAAGATGATTTCGCTCATTCGTGATAATTATGACCTGTTGCAGATGCTTGGATCCTTCGGCATCAGCCTCGGGTTTGGCGACAAAACGGTGCGTGAGACATGCGAGGATAATCATGTCGACACCTACACATTCCTTTCAGTAGTCAATTTCACCATTAACGGCTTTAGTGACCACCCCGTTGCCAACCAGCTCTCAGTGCCCACACTGATGCATTATCTGCAGGCAAGCCATGCCTGGTATCTCGACTTTCAGTTGCCATTCATCCGTCGTGAACTCAGCGAGAGCCTCAACCCGGATGATTCGCTCGGGCAGCTTATCCTGCGGCTCTACGACGAATATGCCCATGAAATACGCCGTCACATGCAATACGAGCAACGCCTGCTCTTCCCCTACGTCGAGTCGCTCATTGACGGCCGTCCGGGCAACGACTATAGCATTGAGACCTTCTCGCGTCATCATGGTCAGGCCGACAAGAAGCTAAGAGAACTTAAACTGCTCATCATCAAATATTTGCCTCACGACGGATTCCACAACAACAAACTCATGGCAGCACTTCACGATATCTATGCCAATGAGGAGTGGCTGCAGCAACATGCAAGAGTGGAGGACTTCATTTTCGTTCCTGCCATCCGTCTGCTGGAACAGCAAATCAGACAAAGTGATGTCACGCGCAATATCACCGACATGGTCTTCAAGGGCGTCTCCGCTCAGCAACAGGATACACTTAGCGATCGCGAGAAGGACGTGATCATTGCCTTGGTACAGGGCATGGCCAATAAGGAGATTGCTGACCATCTCTGCATCTCAATCAATACTGTCATTACTCATCGGCGTAACATTGCACGCAAGCTTCAGATTCATTCCCCTGCAGGTCTGACTATCTATGCCATCGTGAATGGACTTGTGGATATCTCAAGTGTCAAGCTTTAAATTTTGTTGATGTCGACGTATCCGTGGGTGACGGCATAGATGGTAAGGGCCGATACGCTCCTCATCCCCAATTTGTCCATGATGTTTTTGCGATGGGTGTTGACCGTCGCAAGGCCGATGTTGAGGCGGTCGGCTATTTCCTTGTTGATGAAGCCTTGGACAATGAGCGACATAACCTCAATTTCACGATCGGACAGAATCTTTTGTTGAAGAATCCTCGGCATGGGGGGTATGTTGCGTCCGCCGCTATGGGCATGTTGCTGAAGGGTAAGTATCGATCGGACAAGTTCGCTCTCAGGTACGTTGATGCAGATACTATGGAATTCGCTGAGCTGACAACCATTGTCGAGTGATAAGGTGAGCACAATGGTCTTCCGCCGATGCTCAGCAAAGTAGGCACGATGCTCCAGCACAATGTTCATCGCTACAAAGTAGTGGACAAATTGTTCAGGATGATTGGCTTCCAATTCGGCAAAGGAACCAAAAGTCTCAATGGTCATGATAGGCATCACAGTTTGGAGCAATTGTTTTAAGCCAAGCACGGAGAGCGTGTTTGGATCAATGATGGCTATCTTTGGACGACCTGATTTCATTATTGTCTGCAAAGTTACGAATTAAAATCGAATCTGCCAAGATTTGTCAGGGATTATTGGATTAGTGTGTTAAATAATGATAATTTTTAGAACGTTCTGTTCATTTCTTTTTGTTCTTTCAGTGAAAATTTGTATTTTTGCGCTGTGTTTTTCATGGTATTAGATTATTAAGGTTAATTTTTGAAGTTCGGCAATCGCGAGATTCCCAAACTTCCCACATCTGCTTGTGGGTACATTTTTTCCCTTCAAGCGGAACAAAAAAAGGAGCCTGTGAAGGTTCCTTTTTTCGTTGGGTATTCCATTGAATCTTCTGCTGGTCGATATCAGCTCCATGCCGTACTTAGAGCGTAATGAGGAATGCTGACTTGCAGAATTATCGCCTTTCGGCAATAATAATTGTAGTCTTATCGGAATTCGAGCTCATCTTTGTCTCTCTTCTTGTCGATGTGAATGGTAGAGCCTTGCGGCAGGTCGCCGTTGATGATTAGTTCGCAGATGCCGTCCTCGATGTAGTTCTGAATGGCCCTCTTCAATGGACGTGCGCCAAACTGCACGTCGTAGCCCTTGGTGGAGACAAAAGCTTTGGCTTCGTCGGTCAGTTCCATCTTGTAGCCTAAGTCGGCTATTCGCTTGGTCAGCGGTTTCAGCTCGACGTCGATGATACGCTTAATGGCCTCCAGATCGAGTTGGTCGAAGGTGATGATTTCATCGAGTCGGTTGAGAAACTCTGGCGAGAACTGCTTCGAGAGTGCTTTCTGTACAATCGAGCGGGCATGCTCGCGGTCCTGCTCGTTCATGCTGAGTCCAACACTGCCAGCGGTGAATCCGACGCCGCGGCCGAAGTCCTTCAGCTGGCGCGTACCGGCGTTTGAGGTCATGATGATGACGGTGTTGCGGAAGTCGACGAAGCGCCCGTTGCCATCTGTCAGCCGTCCCTCGTCAAGCACTTGCAGCAAGAGGTTGAAAACGTTTCCGTGGGCTTTCTCGATTTCATCGAGCAGCACGATAGAGTAGGGCTTGCGGCGCACGCGCTCAGTGAGCTGTCCGCCCTCTTCGTAGCCGACGTAGCCTGGAGGTGCTCCGATGAGTCGCGAGACATTGAACGACTCCGTGTATTCGGACATGTCGACGCGTATCAGGGCATCGGCTGATCCGAACATGAACTCTGCCAGTTTCTTGGCCAGGTATGTCTTACCTACGCCTGTCGGCCCGAGGAACATGAAGGCGCCAATTGGGTGGTTGGGATCCTTCAGGCCGACGCGGTTGCGTTGGATAGCACGTACCATCTTCTCGATAGCCTGATCCTGCGCGATGACCTCGCTCTTGAGTTGCTCGGCCATGCCCTTGAGGCGGATGCCCTCGCTTTCGGCCATGCGCTGCACAGGCACGCCCGTCATCATCGAGACGACGTTGGCCACCTCTTCTTCGCCCACCTCCTGGCGATCGTCGATGTTGCCGCTCTGCCATGCTGCCTCGAGCGAGGCCAGATCTTGCTCAAGTTGCGTCTGGCGGTCGCGATAGCTCGCAGCCAGTTCGAAGTTTTGGTTTTGCACGGCCAGCTGCTTACGGTCCTTCACGTGGGCCAATTCTTTCTCCTTCTCTACAATCTCGGGCGGTATCTGCACGTGTGACAAGTGGACGCGCGCACCAGTCTCGTCCATCGCGTCAATGGCTTTGTCTGGGAAGGCTCGGTCGGCGACGTATCGTTCTGTCAGTTTGACACATGCCATGATGGCATCGTCTGTGTAGCGCACATGGTGGTGGCGTTCATAGCGGTCCTTGATGTTGTGTAGTATTTGGAGTGTGTCGTCGACCGACGTGGGCTCGACGATGATCTTCTGGAAACGACGTTCCAGTGCTCCGTCTTTCTCAATTGAGTTGCGGTATTCATCGAGCGTGGTGGCGCCGATGCACTGAATCGTGCCGCGGGCCAAAGCGGGCTTCATGATGTTGGCGGCATCCATTGTGCCGGCGGCTGATCCGGCGCCGATGATGGTGTGGATCTCGTCGATGAATACGATTATGTCGGGGCTCTGTTCAATCTCCTTGAGCAGGGCGCGGATGCGCTCCTCAAACTGTCCGCGATACTTCGTGCCGGCGACGAGGCCTGTCATGTCGAGGCTAACCAAACGCTTGTTGAAGAACATGGGCGACGTCTTGCGCTGGGCGATGAGTTGGGCCAGCCCCTCGACGATGGCGCTCTTGCCGACACCCGGCTCGCCAATGAGGATGGGGTTGTTCTTCTTGCGACGGCCGAGAATCTCGACGACGCGCTGAATCTCGCGCTCGCGTCCGACAACAGGATCGAGTTTTCCGTCTAGGGCCGCCCGGGTCAGGTCGGTCGAGAAGTTGTCTAGTACGGGAGTCTTTGACTTCGGCTTCTGCGCTGTTTGGGTGGTGGCGCTACCGTTGCCAGAGCGGTCCTTGCCACCGGGTTCTTCTGATTCGAATTCTTCCTCCTCTTCGTCGGGCAGTCCGATGCCGGAGGTGGGCGTGGCTGTCTGGCCCGAACGTAGCAGGCTCAGCACGTCTTCATAGTTCATATTGTTGAATTCTAGGATTTGTTTGGCTCCGTTGTCAACCTGATCGTGCAGGATGGCCAGTAGTAAGTGCTGCTCGTCGACCCGTGTCATGTGCTGGATGCGCGCTTCGAGCACGGCCAACTTAAGAATATTGCTGGCTCCCTCGTTGAGCACGAGCTCACGGGTGTTGATGGGTTGACTGATGCCGTCCTCCCTGACTTTCTGTTCGAGTTCGGTCTTCACTGACTGCATGTTCAGGCGGAGCCGGTGGAACACGTCGATGACGGGACCGTCCTTCATGCGCATCAGGCCGAGCAGCAAGTGTTCTGGCCCGACAGAACTCGATGCCAGACGTGCGGCCTCTTCGCGCGAGAAAGCTAATATTTCGGATACTTTTGGTGAAAACTGACTTGACATTCTCTCTGTTCCTTTCTTTGTGAAAATCATGTGAAGATACAAGTAGCAAAAGTCGTGCCAGTTTCCTGCCTGGGCCGCTGCGCCCTGCCTGGGCTGTCAGGCCTCGAGTGCCAGCTCAATCTGGTGCTCCTTGGCCATGCGCCGCATGTTGAGCAGGGCGTAGCGCATGCGCCCTAGGGCCGTGTTGATGCTGACGTTGGTGAGCTCGGCAATCTCCTTGAATGACATTTGCTGATAGAATCGCATGTAGACGACTTCACGCTGGGGTGCAGGCAGGTTGTTCATCATCCGCTTGACGTCGATGAGTACCTGCTCGTTGATGATTTCCGACTCGCGGTAGGTGTCAAGTACGGAGGCACCACGCAGGTTCTGAAGGTCGTTCTCAGCATTGGGTTCGACGATGTGGCGGCCCTGCTGCTGGCGATACCAGTCCATAATTACGTTATGTGCGATACGGGTGATCCAGAACTGGAACTTACCCGAGTCGGTGTACTGGCCGTGTTGCAACTTGGTAATCACCTTGACGAACGTCTCTTGGAAGATGTCGTCGGCAATGTCATGGTCGCGTACTACGAACATGATATAGGTGAACAACTTAGTCTGGGTGCGTGATAACAACTCATCGAACGCACGGTTGTTGCCTTTAACGTAAAGCAGGGCCAACGATTCGTCGGTCATACCTTCAAAACTCTTCATATTCTTGTTCTTTTGTTATGAAGTAAATTTCTCGTCGATAGGCAATAAAGTTTTGTTTTATGAGTTATTAATTGATTTATCGTGTGCAAAAGTAAATAAAATAGTTGGAACGGCCAAATTTTTTTACTACTTTTTGCGTTTGAGCTCCAATGTGCGTGGCAGTTTCTGCCATTTCCCGTTTCTGGGCACTTTCAGTGTGGCGCCGCTAAGCTGGCGGAGCACGTAGGTGGAGTCGTCCTTCTGTTCAAGTTCGGCCGAGAGGTCATCGCTGCCGTAGTCGTTGATCATCTGGAGGGTGGCTTTGCGTGGCGATGTGATTTTTGCCTCGAGGATTACCCAGCTGAACGAGTTTCGCTCTTTCTGCAGGTAGCCTGGCAGCTCTCCATAGAGCTCCTGGCCTGGGACGATGACATCGTTGTCATAGAAGTTGATGCGCATAAACACCTCATATTCATTATTCATAAGGTACGCGCGAAAAGCGGTTGAGTCGTTCGCCTGAGCTGTTGCTGTGAGCGCCAGTCCGGCGAGCGCTGCGATGGTCATGAGTTTCTTCGTCATCTGTTGCTTCTGATCTTAATCGGGTGGCAAAGTTACTAAATTTATGTCAAGTTCGGACATTATTTGGGAAAAATATTTGTTTTGTGTGCGTTTTCTCAGAAAAAATGCGTACCTTTGCAGGCGTTTATAAACAAAAGCAATGATAACAGGTCAGTTAACTCCAGATTTCGTCTTTGAATCGAGCTGGGAGGTTTGTAATAAAGTCGGTGGTATTTACACCGTGCTTTCATCTCGTGCAAAGACGCTCCAGGAGCAATTTCAGGATAGGATCATCTTTATCGGTCCAGACGTGTGGCACGAATCCGAGAGCCCTTACTTCCGCGAGGATAAGGCGCTCCTTGCCCATTGGCAATGGCAGGCAAAGGAAGCTGGGCTTAAGGTGAGGGTAGGGCGCTGGCTGGTGCCGGGCGAGCCCATTGCCGTTCTGGTCGACTTCCGTCCCTATTTTGAGATCAAGAATGAGATATACACATGGCTCTGGGAGCACTATCAGGTCGATTCGCTCCATGCTTATGGCGACTACGATGAGGCTTCGATGTTCTCCTATGCTGCAGGGTTGGTGGTCGAGAGCCTCTACCATTTTTTAAGTGTGGAGTCAGAAGTGAGAAGCGAGAAGTCTTCCCTCACATCTCAACTGCGAGTCGTCTATCACGCCAATGAGTGGATGTGCGGGCTGGGTGCACTCTACGTCAACAACCGGCTACCGCAGATAGGCACCATCTTCACTACCCATGCCACCAGCATCGGCCGCTCCATCGCGGGCAATCAGAAGCCCCTCTACGACTACCTTTTTGCTTACAATGGCGATCAGATGGCCCAGGAGCTCAACATGCAATCGAAGCATTCCATAGAGAAACAGACGGCCCACCACGTCGACTGCTTCACCACGGTGAGCGATATCACCGCTCACGAGTGTCTCGAGTTGCTCGACAAACCTGTCGACGTCGTCCTGCCCAACGGCTTCGACGACAGCTTCGTGCCTCGCGGCGCTGCCTTCACCCGCAAGCGTAAGGCTGCTCGTGCAAAGATGCTGCAGGTGGCTAATGCCCTGCTCGGCGAGCAACTGGGAGATGACACTATCATTGTATCAACCAGCGGGCGCTATGAATTCCGCAACAAGGGCATTGATGTCTTTGTCGAAGCCATGAACCGCCTGCTGCGCGACCGCGACCTGAAGAAGCCCGTATTGGCCTTCATCGTCGTGCCAGGTTGGGTAGGGGAGCCTCGCCACGACCTTCAGGAACGACTATCTTCTGGCGAGAAGACGGAGACATCACCCCTTGAAGTGCCTCAGGTGACGCATTGGCTTCACAATATGGGCCACGACAACGTGCTTAACATGATGAAGTTCTACGACATGCACAATCGCCACGACGATCAGGTTAAGGTCATCTTCCTGCCATGCTACCTTGACGGACACGACGGAATCCTCAATCTCACCTACTACGACGTTGTCCTCGGCAACGACCTCTGCATCTATCCCTCTTATTATGAGCCTTGGGGCTACACGCCTCTTGAGGCAATAGCCTTCCACGTGCCTTGCATCACTACCGACTTGGCAGGTTTTGGCTTGTGGGCCAACAAGGAGTTGGGACACCAGGGAGAGCTCGCTGACGGCGTGAAGGTCATCCACCGCACGGACTACAACTACTCAGAGGTGGCCGACATTATCAAGGACACCGTGGCCGAATTCTCCGCCATGACACCCCAGCAGATTGGCGCCTGCCGCCGACAGGCATCCGCACTCTCGAAGAAGGCGCTCTGGTCGTGCTTCATCAAGTATTACTATCAGGCCTACGACGTGGCCCTGCGCCGTGCTCAGGAACGAATAATGAATAAAAACACAAATAAAGATTGTTAAGCGAATATGAAAATTAAAGCAGACTACGCCAATGCTCCACAGTGGAAGGAGCTGATTGTGAAGTCGAGCCTCCCACAGGAGCTGAAATGCCTCGACGAGATTGCCCACAACTTGTGGTGGGTGTGGAACTACGAAGCCCGCGACCTCTTCCGCGACCTCGACCCCGAACTCTATCATGACGTCAAGCACAACCCTGTGATGCTCCTTGAGCGACTCAGCTTCCCACGCAAGGAAGCCATCGTCAACGACAAGGCCCTCATGAAGCGCATCAAGAGCGTCTATCAGCTCTTCCGTAACTACATGGACGTCGAGCCCGACAAGAAGCGTCCCTCCGTGGCCTACTTCTCTATGGAGTACGGCATGCACTCCGCCCTCAAGATTTACTCCGGCGGTCTCGGCATGCTCGCCGGCGACTACCTCAAGGAGGCTTCCGACTCCAATGTCGACCTTTGCGCCGTCGGATTCCTCTATCGTTTCGGCTACTTCACACAGAGCCTCTCCATGGACGGACAGCAGATTGCTAAGTATGAAGCCCAGAACTTCACCCACCTGCCCATCGAGCGACAGCTCGACGAAAACGGACAGCCCATGGTTGTTTCCGTCCCATACAACAACTATCTCGTCCACGCCTACGTCTGGCGCGTCAATGTCGGCCGCATCAAGCTTTACCTGCTCGACACCGACAACGAGATGAACTCTGAGTACGACAAACCCATCACACACTCGCTCTACGGCGGCGACTGGGAGAACCGCCTGAAGCAGGAAATCCTGCTCGGCATTGGCGGCGTTCTCACGCTCAAGAAGCTGGGCATCCGCAAAGATGTCTACCATTGCAACGAAGGACATGCCGCTCTTTGCAACCTCCAGCGCCTTTGCGACTACATCGAGGAAGACCATTTGACCTTCAACCAGGCCATGGAGCTCGTACGTGCCAGCGGACTCTACACCGTCCACACACCCGTGCCCGCTGGCCACGACTACTTCGACGAAGGGCTCTTCGGCAAGTATATGGGAGCCTATCCCCAGCGCCTTGGCATCACATGGGATGAATTCATCGGCATGGGCCGCACTAATCCCGACGACAAGAACGAGAAGTTCTGCATGTCCACTTTTGCTTGCAACACTTGTCAGGAAGTCAACGGCGTCTCAAAGCTCCACGGATGGGTCTCCCAGAAGATGTTCTCCGGCATCTGGTCTGGCTACTATCCCGAGGAGAACCACGTAGGCTACGTCACCAATGGTGTTCACTTCCCCACCTGGGCTGCAACCGAATGGCGCAAACTGTATGCCAAATACTTCGATAAAGCATTCATGGACGACGAGTCCAACCAGGCCTTCTGGGAGGCCATCTATAACGTTCCCGACGAGGAGATCTGGGCTACGCGTATGGCTCTCAAACAGAAGCTTTTCGACTACATCAAGGAGCAGTTCCGCGAGACGTGGCTGCGCAATCAGGGTGATCCCTCACGCGTGCTCAGCCTCCTCGAGAAGATGAACCCCAACGCTCTCGTCATTGGTTTCTGCCGTCGCTTTGCTACTTATAAGCGTGCTCATCTGCTCTTCACTGACGAGGCCCGTCTTTCCAAGATCGTCAATGATCCCGAGCATCCCGTCATCTTCCTCTTTGCTGGTAAAGCTCATCCTGCCGACGGCGCAGGACAGGGACTCATCAAGAAGATCTTCGAAATCTCACAGCGTCCCGAATTCCTCGGTAAGATCATCTTCCTCGAGGACTATGACTTCCTTCTGGCCCGTCGCCTCGTCTCTGGTGTCGATATTTGGATGAACACGCCCACACGTCCGCTTGAGGCTTCCGGAACGAGTGGTGAGAAAGCCGAGATGAACGGCGTCGTCAACCTCAGCGTCAAGGACGGCTGGTGGCTCGAAGGCTATCGCGAAGGTGCCGGATGGGCTCTCACCGAGAAGCGCACCTATCAGAATCAGGGCTATCAGGACCAGCTTGATGCCGCCACCATCTATTCTCTCCTTGAGAACGAGATTATCCCTCTCTACTACAAGAAGAACAAGAAGGGCATCTCAGAAGGATGGATCAAGGTCATCAAGAACTCCATCGCCCAGATTGCACCGCACTACACCATGAAGCGGCAGCTTGACGACTATTATTCGAAGTTCTACGAGAAGCTCGCCCAGCGCTTCCGTGCCGTCTCAAAAGACAACTATCGCATGGCTAAGGATATCGCACACTGGAAGGAAGCCGTTGCAGAACGCTGGGATTCCATACGCGTCGTCTCAGCCGAATGGGATATTCCCGCTAGCGGACCTGAGACCGGGCTGAAGTACACCCTTCGCTATGTCATCGACGAGCAGGGCCTCGACGATGCCGTCGGACTCGAGAAGGTTAACGTCAACACAGACAAGGACGGGCAGGAGCAGCTGTTCAGCATCGAGCCCCTCAAGCTCGTCTCCCGCGCGGGCAACTGCTATACCTTCGAGGCCCAGCTTGCTCCCAACCAGGCTGGTGAGTATCGTTGCGCCGTCCGCATGTACCCGAAGAACGCCCTGCTGCCTCATCGCCAGGACTTCTGCTACGTCAAGTGGCTCGAGCTCCCCAGCCTCATTTGAGATAGGAACTCTGGCGTGCGATTGACAGGATCCGCATCCTGAAACAGTAATAGCGTATAATAGAGCGGGGAGTCACCTACTGTCATAGGAGGTGCCTCCCCGCTTTTTGTATGATTGTGTCAAAAAGAGTATAAGAATCGCGGCTAAATAAGTGACCGTAAAAATAATTAACTTGGTACGATTTAGGAGGTCACGTGTCCTCACGTGACACCTGCGGCAAGTGCGACGTGAGGACACGTCGCCTCCTACAGGGACAGCCAAATTGTACCAATATTTTTTTGCATATTTCTAAAAAAGCTGTCAGACGGATGTTGTCTGACAGTTTTTCTGAGCCTCTTGTCGGATTCGAACCAACGACCCCGAGATTACAAATCACGTGCTCTGGCCAACTGAGCTAAAGAGGCGGGTGGGCAAGCGGTCTGTATCGCGCCGCTACAACCAAG
>Ga0256407_10006124_pt1 | contig 18783 bp, 16 predicted proteins | sample RumenRJG_04DNA_FD_193489 | JGI IMG/M metagenome (GOLD analysis project Ga0256407, IMG submission 193489) | Bovine rumen microbial communities from Lethbridge, Alberta, Canada - RJG_04 | ecosystem: Host-associated > Mammals > Digestive system > Stomach > Rumen | place: Canada: Alberta...
CCTGCCAGCAGTTCTTTGTCAACACCTTCTTTTTCCAGTAACTCAGTCAGTTCTGCCATACTCTTTCTCCTACTCTTACCAGGAAAGTTCATCCATATATCCGCACTCCATAAAAAGAGGCTTGACCACCGCCACTTCGTCATGCTCCTCTTTTGAGACGCTGACGGAAGAGTTAAGGGCCCTGAGGTCTTCCTTGACTGCCTCCAGGGCTTCTTCCCTGCTCCCGGCCCTGCCCGACTTAAGGACTCTCAGCATCCGCCGTATCACCACGGGATCTGCATACTGGGCGGGGAGGAAGAAATCCTCCTTTGACGAAAGGCTCTCCCCGGCAGAGCGGACCGCCTCAGTCCAGGCAGCTCCTGCGGCAGAGGGCCGGTCTGCCCCCAGGGGCAGGATCCGGGACGATGCCGCATAGAAAAGAAATGCGGCTCCGAACAGGATGCCCCAGAGTCCGTAGTCTCTTCCGGAAATGAGATTATAGAGTCCCCAGAAAGCCCCTGCAGCCCCCGTCAGGGCGACCGTTCCCATGACCGCCCGGGAAGATGCCGGGATATGATCGATCCTTCGTTTCTCCCGGACAGTCCTTCTGAGCCTCTCCCATATCTCCGGGTGCTCTTCCAGAAAGGCCAGATCCGCCTCCAGGGATCTTACCGCTGCATCTGCAGAAGCAGAAAGGACCTTTTTCTCCCTTTCTTTTTCCTCCCTGGCCCGGGCCTCCATCCTTTCCTGCCCCTCTTTTGTATACAGATGGATCTCCGGATGGTTTTCCCCGATCCACCGCATCAGGGAATCCACGTCCTCTTCCGACCTGAAATTGCACTGGCGGGACCTTTTATCCTTCAGTTCCACCACCAGATAAGGGACTGCCGCAAAGAGGCCCCGGCCCGAAAAGCCTCCCGCGCTCATGGCGATCCGCTTGTAGATGCGCTCTATGTCCTCATAGCATACGTAGAGTCTGCGGTCCAGGAAAAAGGTGTTGAGATACAATGCCCTTCTGCCCAGGCCGCAGGGGCCTGCCTTGATACATATTTTTCTGTCGTTTTTCAGTTCCTTTTCCGTAAGTTCTGTCTTTCCAAACTTCTGAGGAAGCATACTCTGTCCTTTCCGCCCGGTCCGGGTCCCAGGGAAAGATCCGCCGGCAGTCCTGCCTGCGGTCCGGGGCGCCTTTGAGATAAAAAGGGGCGGAGAATCTCTCCGCCCCGAAACATGTCTTAATACGCTTTGTTATGCAGCTTTTGCCTTCTTTGCGCTTCTGAGGAAGATCGCCAGGAACAGGACTGCTGCAATGATGCCGGCCGGATAGGCCGCCATGGTATTGTTCTTCAGTGCCGGGATCATGCCCAGACATTCCGGTGCCATGAAGAAGTAGGTAACGGATACAGCGCTCATAAATACTGCCGGGACTGCGCAGATCAGGTAATTCTTTCCTTCCTTTGCCAGGTACATGGCACCTGCCCAGAGGACGATCATAGCCAGGGTCTGGTTGGTCCAGCTGAAGTATCTCCAGATGACAGTGTAGCTCAGAAGGCCCAGGGTATTGCCGAATCCCAGGAATGCACCGATGCCCAGGACAGGAATGCAGAGCTTCAGGCGGTTGGCGTAGGACTCCTGATCGATCTTAAACCAGTCGGAGAGCGTCAGTCTTGCGGAACGGAATGCCGTATCACCGGAAGTGATGGGGCAGGCGACAACGCCCAGCATGGCCAGGATCACGCCCACAGGGCCCATGGTCTTGATGCAGACATCATAGATGGCTGCGGACTGGCCGTCGGCAAGGATCTCGGCAAGGCCTGTGTTCTGTCCGCCTGTGATCGCATACAGGGAGCAGCCTGCCGCGGCCCAGATCAGAGCGATACAGCCTTCCGCTACCATGGCGCCGTAGAATACGAAATGTCCCTGACGTTCAGACTTGAGGCAGCGGGCCATCAGGGGAGACTGGGTCGAATGGAAGCCGGAAATCGCGCCGCAGGCGACCGTGATGAACATGAAGCTCCAGACGGGAGTTCCCTGCGGATGCATGCTGCCAAAGTGGGTAAAGATCTCGGGAATGGCGTATCCGTTGACGGGAATGCCGATGGCAACGCCGATGGCCATGACGATCAGACAGATGCCGAAAACGGGATAGATCTTTCCGATGATCTTGTCGATGGAAATAAATGTGGCAATGAAGTAATAGAGCAGGATAATGCCAAGCCATACGGTGGTCTGGGCGAAAGGACCGCTCACGCCCTTCTCTGTAAGCAGCTTTACGATCAGGCCTGCCGGTCCGACTGCAAATACAGTGCCTACCATTATCAGAAGAACGACTGCGAATACACGCATGATGGTCTTCATGACCGGTCCCAGATAGATGCCGATGACCTCGGAAATGGATGCACCGTTATTTCTCTCGGAAAGCATGCCGGAGAAATAATCGTGTACAGCGCCTGCAAAGATCGTTCCGAAAGTGATCCAGAGGAAAACGATCGGTCCCCACAGGGCTCCCTGCATCGCACCGAAGATCGGTCCGAGGCCGGCAATATTCAGAAGCTGTACCAGAAACAGTTTCCATGCCGGAAGTACAACGTAATCAACGCCGTCGTTGATGGCTACAGCCGGTGTTTCGCGGTCATCCGGCGCGAAGGTATTATCTACCATCCTGCCGTAAGTAAAATAACTGGCCACGAGCAGCGCCAGACAGATCAGAAAACTTAACATGACATATCACCTCCATTTAAAAGACTTTAAGCTTTCTGTTCCTTAACATTTTTTGCAAAATGTTATGTTTTCGAGTTAGATTCTAGTCCTGTTTATGCAGAATGTCAAATTTCTCCATCCGATTTTCTTAGGAAAGGATCCGGACAAAGGAAAAAGGAACGGCTGCCGGACGACGCCTTTCAGGCCGGGGTCTGTTCCCTGACCGTAAGACCAGCCCTACTCAAGTCCCATGACCCTGCCGTATATGAGCACCGCATTTCTGACGCATTCCTCGCAGGGGCAGAGGGGCTTTCCGTCTGTCACGGCCTTCAGGTCTCTGCATGTGATGGCCCCGCAGGCCTCTCTGAAAGCTTCCTGGATCTGGCGGGTGACCTTCAGGGTCCCCTTTCCTTCCGTTTTCAGGCCCGCGATCATACCGGCCCCGATCAGTGCCCCGCACGTTGCCTGCATATTGCCCATGCCTGCGCAGAAGCCGGCAGAAATCTGCTTCATCTGTTCTTCCTGCAGGCCGGTCTGGTCCGCCAGGGCCGTGGTCACAGCCTGGGCACAGTTATATTTTCCGGAGTTCTTGCGCTGCACCGCCATTTCGGCTCTTTCGTTCAAATTCATGTCTGTCTCCTTTTCATCTGTCCTGATTACGGGCCTTCCTGCACAGGGAATCAGGCACCAGGTACCGTTTTTTTAAATATTACCTTAAAGCGGCGGTCTTATCAATGAAACCAGAGCGCTTCTCATTCTCTCCCATGAAATAAGGGGGTGTGAAGAAACAGCATTTTGTCACAGATCTCACTTATTCATACCTTTATGATCGTCCTGTAAGTCTAACCAAACGTGAAGAATGGACTGTTTTCCTGCAGGATAATCTCCCGGAAAAGACAGCAAAAGAATTTGGTCGTCTAAAAGGCGTGATTAAAGGAATCCTCCAATATGCCGAGTTATTTGTGAACTCTCTTGTGAACCTTTCATCTATTACAAAAAAATGAATCCCGGAAAGCTCCTAACTAAAGGCTTTCCAGGATTCCCGAAATGGAGACGGTGGGACTTGAAGCCATTTGACGTAATGAAAAAACCATTGTTTTTGGCTCTTTTTAAGATTCAGGTGAGTTACCCTGAGTCACTCGATAAATTGGATAGAAGCATATTGTAACATAGAAGCAAAGAATTGTGCGGATGCTGCCATTCCGGACTATTTTTGTCAGTAAAACCCTGATCTGAGAAACACTCGGATCAGGGCTTTACTTTTGTTGGCGGCTTTCTACTGAGAATACAGTCATCAAGACACTATATCACTTAAAGCAACAGTTTCATGAACAAAAAGGAGGGCAAACATGTGTGAAGGCAGAAAGGTAAATTTAAAAACGGGGAATCTTGTTGTCGACGCCGTTGGCAAGATGAATTTTGTAGGGAACGTCATCCCGGAAAACTGGTTCAAGACCATCGTCACCGCATCGGGGAAGGTACATCTCCTGGCAATTTTTATCCTGTCAGAAATCGTGTACTGGTACAAGCCCACCGAAGTCCGCGACGAAAAAACGGGGGATGTGAAGTGGAAAAAGAAGTTTGAGGCAGATGATTGTCTACAGAAAAGCTATGCCGCGCTGGAGGAAAAATTCAATGCAAGCCATAAACAGATCCGTGATGCGTTGATTACGCTGGAACGTCTTGGCGTTGTGAAGAGAGATCTTCGGAACATTGAAACAAAGCTCGGTAAGTGCCCTAATGTGTTGTATCTCGAGTTGAACCCTGAAGCATTGTATAGGCTTACATTTACCAGCGCTGATGACGAGATCGCTGACAACTCAGGCGTGGATGGCAAGAGTGTTGAAAACGGGACTCCTGATCTAGAGGATCCTGACGACAAGGGTGTTGACAAAAAAGGCAATACCTCCTCCACTGAGAGTGCGGGTCATGGCTCAAATACTGCGGATTCTGCTGTTGCTCAGCAGGATGAAGACATAACATCATTACCGGATGATGATGACGTGTTAACAAATAAGGAAACATGTCCTGCCCCAGCGGTACCCACAAATACAAAGAATACGACAAAGACTACGACATCTTTCTCAACAACCGCGCATGCGCGCGAGGTTGTTGTTACAGAAGCCATGGATATTTTTACCTCAATCGAACTGGGTGAAGAAGATGTCCGCGCCATCGTAAAGGCATCGGGATATGACATCAACAAGTGCAGGGATGCCAAAGCAGTTTATGATGTTCAGCGGGAGCCGATCAAAAATGCAACGGGCTGGTTTAAAACTGCTGTAAAAAAGGGGTATAAGTTGACCCCGAGAATTCCCCCCGTCAAAAACGGTTTTAACAACTTCGAAAATCAGATTTATGACGCTGCAACGATCGATGCACTGGAAGCAGACTTACTCGGGGCCAATTACATCAGTTAACACAATGGAGGATAACATGGCAAGCACATTGATTCAGTTTAGGATTGAAAATGACGAGAAACAGAGATCTTCACAGATCCTTGAAACGATGGGGCTTTCGCTGCCTGCATATCTCAGGATCTGTATGATCAGGCTTAATAAAGAAAAAGGTATTCCCTTTAGCATGAAACTTGATGACAGGATACCGGGAGAAAAAACAGACATCGAGGTCCGGTCTTAACGTATATCGATGGACAACAGGACATATCTACTATTGCCTTTCGTTAGAGATAATACATACTTTTTCTAACGAAAGGCAAATAAATGAAGCGTGCCCAAATGTCATCTTAACTTAAGTCGTGAACTCGTTGTTGATTTTTAGCCCTAAACAGCATAAAATACACAATAGGGGCTGAAAATCTACAACGGAGAGAATGCGATGATTGGAAGAAAGAAAGAGCTGCAAAGGCTCAAGGACTTGTATAACAGTAATAAAGCAGAACTTGTTGCAATCTATGGGCGGCGACGTGTTGGAAAAACATATTTGGTAAATGAATGCTTCAAGGGGAAGATTTTGTTCAGACATGCCGGATTATCACCGGTTGAGATGGATGATATGCCGGGAGGGAGCCCGCTTAGAAAACAGTTGAAGCATTTTTATAATTCTCTATTGCTTCATGGAATGAAGAGAAGCAGGTGTCCTGATAACTGGCTTGACGCCTTTTTAATGCTGGAATTATTTCTTGAAAGCAAGGATAAAGGGAAGCGGATACTTGTTTTTCTTGATGAACTTCCATGGATGGATACACAAAAGTCCGGCTTCATTACTGCGTTTGAAGGCTTTTGGAATTCGTGGGCTTGCTGTCATGATAATGTGATGGTTGTTGTATGTGGAAGCGCAACGTCATGGATCATGGACAAATTGATTAATAATCATGGCGGCCTTTACGGCAGGGTTACCTACGAAATTAAGCTGTCGCCTTTTACACTAAAGGAATGTGAAGACTTTTTCAGAGAAAAGAGAATCAAAATATCAAAATACGATATTATACAGGCATATATGATAACGGGTGGGATACCTTATTATCTGGGGTATTATGAGAAAGGATTAGGTCTTGCACAGAATGTTGATCATCTGTTTTTTGAAAAGAATGCCCCTCTAAAGAATGAATATGAGAGACTGTTTAATTCTGTTTTTTCTAATTCTGAAATGATGAAGGCGCTTGTTGAACTGCTTAACACGAAAAACAGCGGTTATACAAGAGCTGAGATTTCCGGGAAAAGTGGCTATTCCAAAGGAGGAACGCTTTCAGAGGCGTTAAAGGCGCTGGCTGCGAGTGATTTCGTTATCAGATATACGCCATTTGGAATGGGCAAGAGGGAGGCGTGTTATAAACTGGTAGACCCGTTTTGTATTTTTTATCTTAAATTTGTAAAAGGACAGGACGGGCTTGATGCTTCATTCTGGCAGAAAAATATTGTTTCTCATCAAGTCGTTTCATGGCGGGGTATTGCTTTTGAAAATATTTGCTTTAACCACGCTGAACAAATAAAAATTGCTTTGGGGATAAGTGGTGTCAGCACAAGGCAGTCGGCATGGTCTAAAAGAGCAGATGATGAAGATGGGACACAAATAGACCTTTTAATTGAACGAAATGATCATGTTGTTAATATGTGTGAACTGAAGTTTTACAATAAGGACTTTGTAGTTGATAAGGATTATCATAGGACACTGGAAACCCGACAGGGACTGTTGGAAGAGGCCATTCCGAGAGGAATGATTGTGCATAGTACATTAGTGACAACATATGGACTCAAATACAATGAATACAGCGGTGATTTCGATAGTGTTATAACAATGGAAGACTTGTTCCGTTGAAGATTTCCAGCCCCTAAAGTGTTCAGAAATAGGTTACGGGCTGAGAATAGAATCATTTTCGCCATATGAAGTTCAGAGACAATGGATCATGCATCCGGAGATTGTGGTCTCGCTGAGTCCACAATCTTACCATTGCCTTCATTCATAGAAAGTGGACTCATCAGCTCCACAATGTTTGGATACACCTGGTAAAACTGAACATTGCCAATATAATGGCTTGAATATACATGGCTATAAGGCTCCGAGCATATATCTATACCTGTGCTCCAAGGATAAATGCAACTGCCAGACCTGTCACACATAACAAATAAAGCAATATTTCAATTCCCTGCTCGATGATGCTGCCAAAATATACCAAACATAAACAAAATGCCGCCGTCCCCACCGTAACGATGATCAGTGCTTTCAGTACAGAACGCATATCGATCACTGCTCCCTTCTCGTTTTCATTCAATATCGTCTCGTCATCTCAATCACCGACGACCGAAGCCGAAGCTCTCTTTATAGCTGTTCAGGTATAATCATTTTCGTAAACCTCGGTATTCTCTTGCTATTTACCGATATTTACGCTAATGACATGGCTAATTACGATGTCTGCCACAGCATTCCGAGAAACTCATCCTCTCTGATGATCGCGATCTTCCTCCCCTGGCGGTTGTATTTTTCGGCCAGCCTGGTCTTATTGGATTTTTCGCCATGAATGGAATTGCGGCGATAGTAACCGACAACAAGGTAATCTGTATTTTGAGTCACATTGTTTTGTGAAAAACCGCCGCAGGCTTCAATCTGATCGAATGCATCCTGCCGTTTGTAAAATGCAAGGATCCCGGTGATTGCAATGTGTTTCCCCTTAATCGTGGGTTTTTCCTGATTCACATCCATCCAAGATTTCCCTCTTGTATTTATAAAAGCTAATCTTCGAAATTCCGGCCAGCCGCCATGTCTCCTCGTTTGATAACGATCCGCCAAAAGACTTGTTATGCTTCCGGATCGTCTCCTTCGCGGACATTGCCTTCCGGGTTTCGATCCTGCTCCCAGCTCTCCTACCTGCAATATGCCCTGCCTCTTTTGCTCTCATCATCCCCTCTTTGGTGCGGGTATGGAGATAGTCGACCTCTTTCTGTGCCTGCTCAAATGCATATCTGATCTGCTTCTCCGCGAGGATCATAAGAACGCGGTTCGTCGCGTCGATATAAATATCTGCGATGTCATTCCCTGTCAGCGCAAGCCCGTTGTTAAGTGAGTCGCGGTAGGTCGTTGTATTGATGTGCGGCTCCTTCAGAAAAACAAGGTTGATGTTTTTGTAAAATAGCTCCTGATACAGGGTAAATCCCTCTTCCGCGTTTCTGCTCATGCGTGATACTTCATCAAAAACGATAGTATCGCCAGGATTCACTCTCCGGAGGATCTTGTCCAACTCTTTACGCCCCTGCAGCTTGGTCCCCGTGAAAGCCTCTTTATAGATCACGGCCTGCGGATACTTTTCCAGTATGTTTGATTCCTGACGCTCGATCCGCTGTGAATGTGTACTAACCCTGCAATATCCGTATGTGGCCATGTTTACCTCCGGTCAAAAGTAATACATTAAAGGTTGCCGAAAAAAGTATAAAAAAAGAGTTGAAAACAAGAAAAATGAAGCCGCAGCATAGTGCCAAAATAAAGGAATCTTTATTTTTATACTTTTTCTCTCTACTAAAATAGGACCGGTCACCCGGTCCCACATGCCCTGCCAGAAAAAAAGAAAATTTGAGAAAAAGGCAGGGAGGAAACACCTCTTTTGATTCGCTGTTTTTGTCTGATGCAAACGCTGTCAATCTTCCGGCTTCGATTCGAAAAGGCCAATATTACATTATAAATATAACGCATAAATGTTATATTATAATTATAACAGATTGGGTATAGATGTCAATTATCTCTCCCAAAATCGTCATAATTATAGTTCTATAACTCTCCCTGGCGGAGGAGGCTCCGGCAGCATTTCACCGGATTATTATGATCATTTGCGGTGCCGCTCCTCCTATTCATCCTCATCATGTCGATACTCACAACAGATCTCATCCAGCAAACCTTCATCCTTGACGCCGCTCACCCCTTTATAAGGAACCGCCCTTGCCGGTCCCATCTTGTAATACTTACAGGAAAGCGGACCATAACAGAAGGTCTCGAAGCGGTTGCGGACAATATTCCGGTCAAAGTCATACTGAATCGTCACATTCGCCATGTTGGCCCAGATACACTGGAAACATTTCCCTTTCCACGAGGATTTGCTGAGCATCCGCTCTCCCCTCCACGCATAGATTTCGAGTGGAGGGACCTCTTGTTTCCATGGCGGCCCCGGGTAGTCCGCTGAGTTTACTCGTGAGATGGGAGTCCCGTCATATCTCGTGTTTTCCGTATCTACTTCAACAGACATCTTTTGCGCAGATGCTGCTTCCACCTTCTTTATGCTTCCCGCACGATAATAATCCGCGAACTCGATCTCTGGATACAGCTTTGTCCAAGCGGTTCCCTTCAGCACATCCCCAATATGGATCCCAATCTTGTCCGCCTGCTTCCCGGAAACCGCAACACAGAAATCGTATAGATCTGATCCGCTGTCAGGATCATCCCCATAAACTTCACCTTTAAGGAAAACATTGTAACCGCATTCCCGGTGGGTGCGATTGTCGATCAGATACCGCCAAACCGTACTTCTCGGCTGCACGGAAACCACTTCGCCCTGCCAATTGATTTTCTTCTGGTTTTTGTCCATCTTTTCGGTCTCCAATCCGGCGCCAGCTCTCGTTATTTCTTCATCCATTCCTTCCCGGCATCCCACGCTTGTCCGACCTTCTCGCCAATCGTGTAATATCCCAGCTGGAACTGGTCAAAAACCAGCGCGTTCACCTTTGTCGGCTCTATTTTGCCGTTTTCATCCAGCACCGATTCCTCCGCGCTCGTGTTGATAATCTTTCCGACGATCGCATAGAATGTCTCGTTCTCGATCACCTGCTCCAGCTCGCATTCCATCACGACCGGGAACTCCTCGATGACCGGCGCATTCACAAACGCGCTCTTCACCGCTGTGTAGCCGGTCCTCTCGAACTTGTCTTTCATCGTATTTCCGGTCGCTATGCCAAAAAAGTCAGCCACGTCCATGTGATCTTTATCCGCCAACACCACTGTGAATGCCTTTGACGTGAGGATATTCGCAGTCGTTTTATGGTCCTAGCTTAAGAACAGCGTAATTTGCTTCATATCGGAGATCATGCCCCATGCCGCGTTCATCACGTTCACTTTATCGTTTTCGTCATATGCTGCCACCATCAGAACCGGCATCGGGAATACTGCCGGGATTGCGCCTAATGCTCTCTACATTTGTTTTGTCCTTTCTAGCAAATGATAAAATGATCCGTTAGTTTCTCAAATACTGCATTCTCAAGTTTTGACTTAAGAATTCGGATATTATCGTATCTCTCGGCATTCTTTAAAAACCACTCTTTAATATTAGTTGAAATCACGTAACTCCTCTCATCAGGTTTAAGAGAAAACAATATAGAATGTCGTCTATTTCTCTGTACTTTTTGATAGGTTCATCCATAATTGCAATCCTCAATCTCAATCATCAATCCATCTGTTTCATAGTCATAGCAATTCACTAAAATATTCGTATAATAAAAATATAATAAGCATTTATAGTCTGCTGTAGTATTATTCAATTCTTTCAATACAGCTAGTATTCGATAAGCTTGTTTTTCACCAAAAATGATAGTTTTTGGCTCTTCTGCACCCCATTATAGTCGACCCATATGTTGTCACCCGCCTGTTCAATCACGAATCCGTCACCGTAGCCCTTATGAATAATGTGTTTTCCCTTAAGATTCGGTAGTGCTTTTACTGATGTTTTTGCTTTTGCTGGTGAAACATTTTTTTGAAGTACCGGTTTCAACTCCGTATCTTTTACAGGACCAGTATTCTTTTTTGCATCTTCTTTCTGCTTTTTCTTTTGCTCTATAAGAGTAGCTATCTCCTTTTCGTTATATCCTCTTTCTAGCAGCCGTTTTATTTCGGCAGTGTCTTCCTGGCGTTGCCTGAAATCCTCTTCGCTCAAAGGTTCATAATCCCGACAGTATCGACTTCCATTGCATTTCCACCTATCTTTACACTGCTTTGTTATGGGATTATAGAACAAACAACGGCTCTTGTGCCGCCTGTCATCGCCTTCTTTCCTGTGCACCTGTTCAACATGCCAAGGGGTTCCCTGTAGATTACTGACGCCCATTATCTTTTCCTCTTAATCGTAAACAAAAACTCTTTAGCGTATTATAATCTGATCATCATCAAGCCTTCTTCTCTTTGTAAAACGGGCTCAAATTAATAAACAGCTCCTTCAATTTATCCGGATCATCACAATTCTTGAACAGATATTCCAACAGTTCCTCCTGCCTTGCCTGTCCAAGTGTCAGCCTGTATAACGACAGGATCTTTATCAATCTCTCGTACGCAAGGCCATCCCTGCTGAACGGATACATCGGCACGATCCTCTCGATTTTCACCATATCCTCCGTCTCTCGAAGTCCCCAGAATGGTATGAGATCTGACGATCCTCTCCTCTTTTCTACCAGCGACGCCTCCTCAAACATTTCTTTCCATATGTCTGAACTGAACACGATATTTCCATACCGCTTTGCAACGTTCTGCCGAATAGCAAGACATTCGAAACGGTTGATCCTGCCTTCTCTCTGCTCAAGATCTATCGGATTGGACGGCAGATTCCAGTGCACGATCTTCCTGCAGTAATTGTGAAAATCCAGACCTTCCTGTCCTATAGAGGTCGTCGCCAGCACAAATGGACGGAAAGGAGCGTTAAATGCATCACGGATGCGTTTCTTACGGTCCGTATCTGTTTCTTTTCCTTCCCCCTTAGTAAACGCGACCGCAAAATGCGTCCTGATGTTTGTCGGTTTATCTTTCTGTCCCATTGACCGCTTTCTGAAGCTGCCGTAAGTGTCAACATTATACAGGGTCGTCCGAATATCCATTGCTTCCATCATTTGCCGATGCATCTGATGGATCAGTGTTTCATCCCGGTCGATTCCATTGGAAATGAGATGGGAATATTCGTCAAATACAGCCTGCAGGTTTCCCTGACGGCAATAAGTCAGCAGGTTCTGCCAGTGGGCATCATCAGATTTTCTGCCACATGCAAGTTCTACAACAGCGGTGGCTTCAGGCGTGTTCATCCGATTAATGAACACCCTTGCCAGCTGGCTGGGAAGATATACCGGCAGTTCTTCTCCGACATTCAGGTATTTCTGATAAGTCCGATTGATACATACTGCCGGCGATGCGATTGCCATATCTGTCAATACATCAATGAGGTCATCGGGACGTCGCCCAAGGTTTGCAAGTTTTTCTCTGTGTGTCTGATAGAACAGATCACGCAGCGCATTCATGTGAGCCTTAAAGCCCTTCTGTTTTTTTGTCTTTTCATCGTCATCATAGTCTGCAAGTTTATCTTCACTCTCCAACCATGAATAAGCATACTTGGCTCCGTCCATCATAAGCGGTGCGATATAGTACCACTTTGCATCGTAGTTCCCCCTGCTCACTGCAGGCATTGTCTGCAGCTTTTCCCTGATCTTCTCCCGGATGTTCTTTCGGATATCACGTATACTCATACCGGTATTCATGCACATGATAGGATCATAACACTCCGTGAGGAACTTCGACGGATACAGCAGGCAGAACAGTGTCATCGAACTGGGCTGACCATCTTTACGCAGGGAGAAATTCATTCTTGCGGAAGGATAGCGTTTCTCTCCGCTGTAAAAATAGTGAACGTCCCTGTCCTGATAGTCTTTTGCAAGTTTTCCGACAGTACGCCGTTCCGCTTCATAGGAGAGCAGGCATGCCAGCATTCTGGGTACCATCTCCCAGGCAGAAAAGATCAGCGTTTTTGACAGGAATGCCGCATTCTTATACACTCCCTCCATCTCATAATATGGACGGGAGGGCGGCATCCAGAGAAGCTTCTCCACTCCTTTTTGAAGCACCTTGCTCATCACCCGTTCAAGCCGGGCATTGTTATTAGGAATCCGATCATAGCGGTCGATCGCTGTACGATTCAACCAAAATGAATTCTTCTTGATCTTTCCGAGTTCCAGCGGATGTTCCTTGAAGTACTTCTCGACATTCCGTTTCAGCTGGTAATTCTTCATAAACGACAACAGGTACGGCGACGACTTTATATAATCCACCGGCACATGATAATTTGTTCCGATCTCATCAAGCAGCTCCTGAGCCTCGACATAAGAGCGGATATCCTGTTCCAATACTTCAAGCGGTTCACGGACATCTCTGTCGTCGATGATATCGGCATTTTCCGGGGCGGAGATCCTCTCTGTTCTGCAAACGGTCTGGTACATGGCATCTTCGGCAGCATCTTTGGCTGACAGTATCGTTGTGTCACCGATCGTCATCTCCCGCAGCCGAACCGAATAGTCCCTCCAGACAGTCAGGAACCGGTCCTCTGCTTCAGGATCCTCGTTCAGGAACTTCATCACGGAGAGAAATTCCGTAAAGTGCTCATCCAGCCTTGATTCGTCGATTTCCTCAGGTGTTGAGTACATCTTATAAGGCGTTGCCGAGAGAAGCAGCATGCGGACGTCGCTGGCATGGAAGAACTTGTTCGCCAGCATCCCGGTCTCTGAGTCCGGATCCGAGTTCAACAGGTATTTGAAACGCTGAAACTCGTCCATGATGACCAGGTCCGGCTCGAGCTTCTCCAGGCTAATCTTGGCAAATATCACCCTCAGCTGACCAATAATAGAGTTTTCTCCGACACGCTCTCCCTTATTCTTTCTTATTGCCCGGCAAAGCTCAATAATGCCGTCCATATAAGTGACATCATCATGCCAGATTTCGGAGAGTTCTTTACGCAGCCGATACTGAATGTAGTCAAAATACCGTCCGCCGGACTTCTCATCACACTTTACTGCTTCATGCTCATACAAGTTCTTGCACCAATCCCTCCAGCTGAGCGTTGCATCATTGCGCATGGCCACTTCAAGCTCATACTCATAACCAAAGAGCTCCTGCATGCGCCTCAAATGTGCAAACATAAGCGCTCTTTCCGATACTGTGCCGGCACCGGCTGTCATCCTGAAAGATGTATCAGGCGTTAGTGGAATCAGCTGGATATACCTGTTCAGCAATTCCGCATCGTTTTCCTGTTTAAAGATATTAAGATGCTGCATTGAAAGCCGCGAAGACGATGCACTTTCGGTTATCGCCTCCTGCGTCACACACAGTTTACGCAGGTTCTGGTCCGCAATAGCGGCATTGGAGCAGATATAGACGACTTTGAAAAAGGCATCACCCTCTTCACGGCGCAGCTTCGCTAACTTGGCAACGGTCCCTCTTGCAATTAGAGTTTTACCTAGTCCGACCTCGTCAGATACAAGAATTCGCCGCTGATCATGCCGGTAGAGATAATCAATCCGCTCAACGGTAGCCTTCTGGAAATCCTTCAGGCCGCTCATGATCTTTGATTCAATTGTATCAAGCCGGTCCGCCACGTTAGCCACTATACTTCACCGCCTTCTTAAACGTCTCATACAGCTTTTTAAAGTCTTCCGGGATGATCCCGTCTTCCGAGATTGTTCTCATCAGGTACTCAATCCCCTTGAATCTCTCCGGGTTCACTGCCGCTGTCTGCAGCATCTTCTCATAAAGAGCCGGTATATGATATGACTGCCGTGCCATACTGCCATGTGAATTTCCTTCTGCAGCGTTCGTTTCAAGCACGGTAAGGATCGCGTCGTCTCCCAGCAGGAACGCAATGTACCGGTAGAAGCAGTCGCGATTACTCACAACACTGGATATCACCTGCTTTTCCCGGTCTTCGGGCATCCCTTCCGTAGGAATGATCAGAACACGTTCAACGTTGTGTTCGCCATCAGATACGGAGACCACATAGAATTCCGACAGCTGCGTAACGGTAAGCCCGCCAAAAACAATATCATGATTGAAATCCTCTGTCTTTTTAGATAACAGAGGGCGGACCATTACACGGAATCCTTTCGTATCACAATTATCAAAATGTACACTGACAGCATAATGCTCATCATCTTCCGGCCTCACAATTGCAGAAGGATTGCTGCGGTTAATCTCCTTGATCACGGAATCCAGCACCTTCTCCTTTTCGTCTTCCTCATCAATAATGGCGTTCTGCAGTGTCACTTCCTGGAATGGGTTATCGGAACCGTCTTTTTCACTTCCGAATAGGTCCGCTTTCATTTTGTCCATGTTGAGGTATCGGTTCTTGGACTGCAGGCGGATCATGAATTCAATGCTCGTGTGTACTCCACTCTGGGAAGCGTTCAATGATCCTAAATACAGGTCAGTGCTTGCATACTTCCGGACCATGTATATTTTGGCATGAATATCCTGCTTGCGTATCTCCTGAGCCTCTTCAGATATCGCTGTCTCCCCGTCGATCACCTGGTCCCGCATTGTATATATCACAAAATTGCTCACATCCCTGGGCTTCAGCCTGCTAAGGGACATCTCCCTTGTAATGAGCATATAACGAGCATCCTTGATCAGGGAACCATTGTTGCGCTCATTGAAGTTCCTGATAATATCGCCGGACAAAAAGGGCGAGATGATAAGGATCTCATGGAATGTATCCTGAAAGAGATCGGTCTTATCAAAACTGTAGAAGCCGCCTGCAGAGTTCCTTACACCGTTGGGGATGAATTCATAATCATAAAACGCTTTTTCTTCCGTTTCAAAAACGACATTCGGCAGTTCCTTGATCAGTGCCCGAATGCCCTTCGCTTTCACCCTGCCATTCTCATCACCGGGAAGCTGCGAGAGCAAATACCGTAGAAAATCACAAACCGGTTCATTTTTATCGGAAGGCTCCTTAGTAACATGCCCTTCCAGGTAATATGTGATGTCCCAGCTCCGGTCAAACGTCAGGTTGCGGCTGAGCACAATGATCCTGTACTTCAGGTCACCGTTGTTATTCTTATATCGGATCAGCCAGAATTTGGGATGGAATGTGGGGAACTTTGCGGAACCGCGCCTCTTAGCTGTCTTTACAGAAAAGACCATTTTTTCAAGAAGTATGTAGAGCGCCGTTACTCTATTGGGCAGATGGATCTGCCCACCCTCACAGAACAGCGCCACTTTATCACCGGTACTGCGCAGAGCTTCCAGCAGACAGACAGGATTGTTCATAAGCTCACTGTCCGTCTCTTCGGATAAGCCAAGAGCAAGGCTTGCACCGACCAGTGCGTCAAGATCAAGGGAATAGGTCGTACCGACTGCAAGATCAAGATCATATCCGGCCGGTGGCGCAAGGATCTGTCCGTAATCCAGCCTGTCACTATTCGGATTTAACATAGATCCCCTCGCTTTCAAAGATGTCGCCAATGATCACTTTGGCATTGCCAAACCGATAGTCCAGGAGCCCGCCTCCGTACCATACATATGGATCAAACTCGCCGGGATGCAGTGTTTTGGCCCGTGACTGCTTAAGCTCGCGTTCCCTGCGCCTGATTTCTGTCGCCATACCTTCCAGGTCTTCAGCATCCATTAGGCTCTGCGATTTCCGCAGGAAGTTGCACAGGAACACATTCCTTGTAATGCCGAGCCTTGTAAATATTCCTTCCAGATCAACCGCAGCCAGTGCTTTCAGGTCCGGTTTAAGATTCTCCCAAATGGTATTTGCATCTTCGTTCTTCCCGTCAGAAACGATCATGTTATAGATCGTCCGCAGGACGAACAGGAATGCGGAGAATTCATTCGCCAGACGGTAATCCTGCTGAATCTGATCAGGGAATACTTTGATCAGAGATTCAATATCCTTGAAGGATCTGCAACTGAATACTTCTTTCATATCATGCTGCAGTATATATGCCATCATGGAGTCCGGGAAAGCGTTGATCATCTGCTGCTTCAGGAAAATCCCTTCTTCCTCTGTCAGCTTGACACTCAGATCATCAATCCACTTTTCCTGATAGGTAGGGATCTTCCAGAACTGCATCTTGAAAAAATCTCCCGCGTCCTTATCATCGTAAATACCTTCCTCCGCAGCATCATTACGATTCCCGAGATTATTCAGCGTTTCTTTTTGGCTCTTCAATTTGCATATAGCATGGATATACTCTGTCAGCGAGATCGTACCACCGGTAAAAATGCCAAAATAGCGTAGACCAGCCCAATAGATGTCAGCCGGTGTCCGTTTCACCCATTTTCCCTGCGCCAATGATCGTTTACCAATGATTCCGTCTGTATCGTCTCCGCCAACCAGGATCTCACCACAATTGCGCTCCATTTCGTTAAACGTCCGCAGCATGCGGTTCGGATTCGTCTCTTTGCCGTATTCCAGATCTTTCAAAGCATAAGGAACGATCAGAAAGTACTTTGCTCTTGTCTGGATCGTCGATGTCCCCGGAAAGAAGAGGTTGGCAAAACCGTCACGAACCGGCGCAATCCCAAGCTCATCGAGCGTACCGGCCTCCGACAGGAGGTCCAGTACGCTCAACACTTTGTTCCGCTCATTCTTTGAAAAATCAATCCATCCGAGAGGCATAGTTCACATCTTCTTTCTAAACATCTTCCAAATAGTGCACAAGTTTTCCAGTCGCCCTCGCAGACTCAATCTCTGATTTTGTACTAGAACCGCTGTATCCTCTAACATTGATAACATAGATCTCATCTCTATTGAAAAGGAAAAGAAATGCACCCTCTTCCTTTTTGTAATTATAGCCATATAGTATTACCCTACTCCAAATGGCATAAACAATGCATCCTCAGCACTGTTATAAAAATCAAATATGGGACACGGGGCCCCTGTCCCATTTATTCTTGCATTCCCTGTACACAATAATCATGAATTGTTTTCAACACCTCAGGAACATCAATCTTGAAATTAGTTAATGTAATGACTGTAATTATGAGTGATAGAATTGTGATTATAACCATTTGTCGTTGCATCCACATATTAGATTTTGATGCTTGTATTTCTGTCGCATTTTTTAATAAATTAAGCAAAATATCTACTTGATTCTTTGTTTCTGAAATCCAAGAAGGCATACTGTCGAAACACACTTTAGTCTTTGAAGTATCTTTATATAATGGATTCCTAAATCTTGTTGTATCATCTGTTTCCAGTGTTTCTCCTGAAAATTCACTCATAAATCGATAACAATAATATAATTTCTGATCTACTTGAGATCTTACTGCCAATAACCTAAAAGGCTTTTTTCTGCGTATTGCGTTGCTTATCCTAATATTCCATTTTGCGATATCTCTTTCCGCAATCTGTCTTATGGTGCTAGCTACCATATAAACTAGATAGATATTTGATATTTCATACTCGGCTATTTCAGGTAAATAATCTCCTTTCTGATAATTACCACCACAAAACGCTCGCAGAACAATTCCTTCATTCTTTTCGGTGTTTCTACACCAACTTACGCATGCATTATATTCTATCGAGTAATCTGTGTCATATTCCAATCCGATGCTTTCCCAAAAGCTCCGGCTGTCTCTATTATCACTTGCACGTATATTGGTGTGATATGTTTCGAAAGTCGGCGGAAACATATTGTCATTTCCAAAATAAACCCGAAAGTATTTCTTAACTAACTTGTATGCATTCCACTTTAGTTCTGCCATGAGTGAATACACGGCTTTCGTTCTTTCATTATCACCAGTGAAATAAGCTTTCCCGAACCTCCATGGTTTATACCAAGGGGTATCATACTGACGTGAAACATCAGAGGATGATTCGTATTCCGCACGATATGCAGTGATTAGCTTCTCACCTGAATC
>Ga0256407_10006127_pt1 | contig 18774 bp, 14 predicted proteins | sample RumenRJG_04DNA_FD_193489 | JGI IMG/M metagenome (GOLD analysis project Ga0256407, IMG submission 193489) | Bovine rumen microbial communities from Lethbridge, Alberta, Canada - RJG_04 | ecosystem: Host-associated > Mammals > Digestive system > Stomach > Rumen | place: Canada: Alberta...
GAAGAAGAAAATGATGAAGAAGTTGAAAATGAAGAAGAAAATAATGAAGAAGAAAATGAAGAAGAAGAAGAAAAAAAAAAAGAAATAGAAAATAAAGATGAAGAAGAAAAAGAAAAAGAAAAAGAAATAGAAAATAAAGATGAAGTTAAAAATAAAGAAAAAGAAAATGAAAAAAAAGAAGAAAAAGTAGAAGCATATGTTGAAGATTTTGATATAGAAAGTGATAATATTAAAAAAAATATAATAAATATTGAAGATAATAAAAATATTGAAAAAAAAGAAAGTAAATTACCATGGGAAGAAGATGATATTGAAATAAATAGAAATAATAATAATAAAAAAAGTAAATTACCATGGGAAGATGATGATGAAAATTCTAATAATAACGAAGAAGAAAACAATATATTTAAGAATGATAATGAAGATAAAATTAAATCTGAAAAATTAATAAGAAATAAAGAAATAAAGAAAGAAGAAATTAAACAAAAGGATGAAAAAGAAGAAGAAAAAAAAGAAAATGAAGATGATGAATATGATGAATATAAAGATGAATTTGAAAATCAAGATATTTCTAGTAATAAATTAAAAGATAAATCTCAAAATGAAAACGTTGAAGAAAATTTTATTAAAAATAGGGAATCAGAAAATGATGAAAATCTTGAAAAAGAAGAAGAAAATGAAACAAACAGAAATGAATCTAATTATGAAAAAACAAACAAAAAAAATGATATTCAAAGAAATTCATCATATGAAGGTCTTGAAAGTATGTCAATATCAAATTATAAAATGAATAATGAAGAAGTTAAAGAAAAAAAAGAAGATAATATATTAGCTCAAATACAAAAAGGAAATGATGATAATAATAGTGATTATAATAATAATGAAAATTATTTAAAAAATAAACATAATGATGAAAATAATGAATCAAATGAATATAATAATGATGAAGAAAAAAAAGAATATGAAAAAAATGAAAAACTTAATGATGAATCAAATAATGAAAAAAATAATTATGTAGAAAATGAATCTATAGATAAAAAATATAATGAATATGATAATGAAGAAGGTGATTTAATTTATAATGAAAATAATAAAAATAACAATAAAAATAATAGATTCATAAATAAAGATGATAATGATAATGAATTTAATTATAATGAAAATGATAATAATTACGAAAAAGAAAGTAAAGGAGATAATAAAACTGATGAAATCAAATCTAATATAGATGAAGAAGAAAAAGAAAGTAATGAAGATGAATTTTATAAAAACTTCAAAAAAACTTTTGGAAAGGATGAAATAATAGATAAAGATTATCATAAAAATTTCAATGATTTATTTGATGATGAAGATAATGATGAATTTAATGTTAATAATAAACAAAATTATCATTTCTCAATTAATAAAAATGTAGAAAAAAAAGATTTTGATTTTTTTAATAATAAAGAAGTTACAAATGATAATAATAATAATATGAACTATAAAAATGATAATTATCGTGGATTTGATGATGATGATGCCTTTGCTAATAATGACGATTATATTTTATAAAAAAATTATAATTTTATTTTTAAATCCTTTTAAGTAGATTATATAATTTTGAAATTAATTATTTTATTTTTTATAAATTATTCTTTTATTTATAATTTGATTTAGATAATTTGAATTTAATAATATATTTAAAAAAAATGTTAAATTCAATTTTTGATGAATTAACAGATAAATCAAATTCAATAGTTTTCTTTGATTTATGTGTAGGAGAAAGTAAAAGTGAAAGAGTATTTTTTGAATTATTTAATAATATAACACCAAAAACATGTGAAAATTTCCGTCAATTATGTACAGGAGAACAAATAAGAAATGGTAAACCAATAGGATATAAAAATACACATTTTCATAGAATTGTAAAAGAGTTTGTTGTTCAAGGAGGTGATTTTATATTTGGAAATGGGAAAGGATCATATTCAATTTATGGTGAAACCTTCCCAGATGAAAATTTTAGAGTAAATCATAATAAAGAAGGGATTTTATCTATGGCTAATACTGGACCTAATACTAATGGATGTCAATTTTTTATTACTTTAGGTAAATGTCCTTGGTTAGATGGGAAACATGTTGCTTTTGGTCAAGTTTTAGATTCTAATTCAATGAATATTATTAAGAGAATTTCTAAAGTTGATGTTGATGAACAATCAAGACCTAAAATTCCTGTTGAAATTATCCAATGCGGGCAAATGTAATTTATATATCTTTATTGTATGTTTTGTATATTAAAATTTAAATATATTGGATATAAACAACCTATATCTTATTGATTATGATATGTTTATTTATTTATAATAATTTTGAATAATCATATTCATGGATATATAAAATTATATTTTATTTTTTATATTTTTCTATTTGTCATTCTTTAATATAATCCCATACTCTTAATACTTTTCTAAAAGTTCAAAACCAATCTATATATAAATTATATATAATTTATTTTGATATATTTATATTTATAATAATCACATCATTACATAATACTTTTCATAAATTATAGATTATATTAAGAAAGACTTTGATATTTATATTTTATACAATCACTTTACTAGATTATAAAGTGAAATCTCTAAATTTATATCTTATTCCTAATATTCAAAATAATACAAAATAAATCACAAGACTAGTTAGTTGTTTTCAAAGAAACTTGGAACAGAATACATTTCTCTATTACAAGATAAAAAATCCAAATTATTATCATCATCATATCCTGTACTATAATACATAAACATATTTGATACTAAATATTCAAATTAAAAATAATATTTACTTTTTAATTTTGATTTATCACCCATATAATAATAATTATAATATTCTTTCATTTTTTCAATTGCATCTTTTATTTTTTTATATAATGTTTCTTGGTCAATTTTATCTAAAATTTCTAATTTATTATCATTTAATGATAAAGTATTATTATTATTTTCAAAATAGCAAGTATTAAGATTTGACATTTTATAATTATTATTTGAAAATGGATTTTCAAAATTTCTATTTTTAGGATAAAAATTTAATGAATTAATATTTTCTAACAAACTTAAATTTCCAGTACTAGTAGAACTACTAATACTTTGTTCAACAGTACTAAAAGAACTTCTATTAGAACTTATAATTTGATTACTTGAATTTAATAATTCAGTTTTTTCTTTTTTTTTTTGTTCCTTTACTTTAATTTGATTACCATTAAATAAAATTCCATTCATTTCATTTAAACATTTTAAATATTCATTTTCATTTGTAAATAGAACAAAACCATATCCTTTTGAAATTCCATTAACTGTTATTACATTTGCATGATGTACACTTTCATATTTTTTTTTAAAAAATTTAAATAAATCAATATCATTAATTTCTGGACTAAGATTTCCAACATAAACACTTTTATTTAAACCTTTATGATAATTAGCCCAATTTAATTTGAATATATATTGTGTACCTATTATTGGTTTTCCATTTAATTTCATTAAAGCATCATTTGCGTTTTGTGTGTTTGAAAAATTAATAAAACAATAATTTTTTATTTGATTTGTTTTTTTATCATTTATAAGTTTTACTCCTATTGGCCTTATTTCATATTTATAAAACGAATTAAGAATAAAAGATTCTGTCATTCCTGGAACAATATCACCCATCCATAAAATTTTGTTCGTACTCATTGTTTAATTAATTTTTTTATTTTGAGGGAAGTAATATATAACATTTATTTCTAAATATTATTTTCATATAGTCCAATTATTTCAATTTTAAATGAAAATTGACAATTTACTAATTCTTAAATTATAATAAATTAAAATATTATTTATATATAAAACATTTGAATATAAAAAATCATATTTATAATATTATAAAATAAAAATCTTTATTAAAAAATAAAGATAAAATTCTATAAAATCTATAAAAAAATATTATTATGATTAAAAAAATTAAATAATAAACAATTAATTAATAAAAAATGGGTATATGTTGTATTAAACAACCAAATGATGATGTCGATATTAAAGCAAGTCCAAAAGGACATAGAGATATCAGTAATAAAAATAAATAATAAATAAATAGTAAAACTTTTTCAAAACAATCCAAAACTTTTAAATACTTTAATTCGTGTTCAATCACGTTTTAGAGGGATTACAATGAGAAACAAAATAAAACTCCGAAATAAAAATCTAACCAGACAAACATATGAAACAAATTACCAAAAAAATGTCGATAATGAAGAAATAAATCCAAACTATAAATCATTAATAGGTGAATATAATATCCCAAACAAAACAGATCAAAACGAACCAAAACATTTTCAATCAAAATTCAATCAAAAGCAAAAAATTGAAGAAAATGATAAAAAAAGTCTAAATAAATCAATAAAAGAAGAAAATAGTGAAGAAGGAATAGAAAAAATAAATGAAGATTTATATTTACAAATTCCAAAAGAAAAAATAGAAAAATGTTTCAATAAATACAATCCATTAACAGACAATATAAAAGTAGAATTAAAACCACCAAAAGAAATAGAAAATGGAATAATATATTATGGAGAATGGGACCCAATAACAAATAAAAGACATGGAAGAGGAATTCAAGTATGGCCAGATGGTTCAACATATGAAGGTTATTGGATAGATGATAAAGCAAATATAAAAGGTAAATTAAAACATAGAGATGGTGATTATTATGAAGGTGAATGGAAAGATGATAAAGCAGAAGGACATGGTATTTATACTCATTTAGATGGAGGGAAATATGAAGGAGAATGGAAAGATGATAAACAAAATGGTTATGGTGTAGAAACCTGGCCTGATGGAAGTAAATATGAAGGTTATTATTTAAATGGACTTAAAAATGATAAGGGGAAATTTCAATGGGGTGATGGTTCTGTTTATGAAGGGAATTTTGTTAAAAATAATATTAATGGGAAAGGTGTTTATATTTGGAGTGATAAAAGGAAATATGAAGGTGATTGGGTTGATAATAAAATGGAAGGGAATGGTATTTTTAATTGGCCTGATGGAAGAGTTTTTAAAGGTGAGTACAAAAATGATAAAAAAAATGGTTATGGAGAATTTGAATGGAAAGATGGTAGGAAATATTATGGTCAATGGAAAGATGGGAAACAAGATGGTAAAGGGAAGTTCTATAATCCTAAACAAAATGTGTGGAGAGAAGGTATTTGGGAAAAAGGGAAAAGGATTTCATGGGTTGATGAAAAAGAAAAATCTTGAAAAATTTTATTAAAATCAAATTTTTTAATTTTTTTATTTAAAAAATTCATATTTAAATTATATTTTACGATATTTAAGATATTATGAAAAAATTATTGGCTCAATAATTTATAATATAAATCAAAAATTATCAAATCAAAATTAACAAAAATCTTTTAACTCATCTCCATTTTTTTCACTCTCTTTATCACCCATATAACCATTATCAGAATCAATATTATCATTTACAACATCATTATTAAAAGCAGAAGAAATAACTTGTTGATTAATACTATTCCTCATTTTTTCCACCAAAGTTTCCTTACTTTCTCTTGACCCAAAAATTGCTTTATTTTCTTTATGATATTTTCTAAAAATAAAAGATAAAAATAAGCAAAAATCACCAATATAAGCAATACTCATTAAAAAAATCATTCCAATTTTATTATTAATATATGAAAAATTTTGTTGTATCACACCATAAATATAAGGGGATGGAAATTTACCTAAAAAAGTAGTAACTAAACTATTAATTGCATTTCCTAATCCTTTTAAGTCTTTTGGCATAGACCATAAAATTAATCCAGTATTAACTGGAATAACCGCAGAATTAAAAATAAAAAAAAAGCACATTATTATATTAAATGATTTAATATTATTACAAAATATAATAAAAGTTCCTATAACACTTGCAATTAATTGTAAAAAAAATATTAATAAAACACTTTTTCTTTTTTCATAACCTCCTGTTAAAGAACCTAAAAATCCTCCTATAAATAGTCCAAAACAAGGTCCTATAATAATAACTATAACATATGATATTATTTTTGGCAAATTTTCTTTTACTTCTAGTTGCTTTTCTAAAAAATCAGTTAGCCAAAAACCAATCCCAGAACAAATAAATTGTGTTGTTGATTTATATAAAACTGAACATAAAAACATTTTATTTGTTATTATTGTTATTATATTTATACAAAATGATTGATTTTCTTCTGATTTGTTTTTATTTGGAATATAAAATATAGATGTTGATCTTTTTTGACTTAATAATGATTCTTTATTTAATGTACTTGGTTTTTCTATTTGATATTTAAAAAAAACATTTTTTGCAAAATATGTTTTTGGATAAAATAAAAGGAAAAATATTAAAATGCATTCACATATAAATTCAAATATAAAACCTAATCTCCATTTTTCACTTCCTAATATTGAATTAATTAAATAACCAGTTACCATTCCCAAAGGAGGAGCTAATTGAATAAAAGTCATCATTAAAGTTTTTCTTTTCTGAATTCCAAATTGATCGATCCATATAGGGAAATAAATAAAACCAAAAACTTGACAAATACCATTTATCCCTCTTTCAATATATAATATTTTTTTATTATTAGTCTTAGTAAAAAGATAAATAGAAAATGCATTAATTAAAAGAGGGATTATTATAATAAACTTTCTATTATATCTATTAATAATAATCATAAATATTAAAGTTCCAATTATTCTTCCTCCTCCATTAAAAGTTCCTAATAAACCAAATTCTTTATTATCTAGTTCAAAATCTTTTTTAATTTGAGTTGTTGCTGAATTAAAAATTCCAACATTAAGCATTAATACAATATATAATAATGTAAATATTGTCATTAATGACCATCTTATTCCTTTATTCAAAGAAAATTCTTTTCTTCCTGAATTACCTTCTAAAAATGCTACACTCATTTAAAAAAAAAATAAATAAAGAAATATTTTTTTATAATTTAAAAATGGAATATAAAAAAAAGAAAAGAGAAGATAATAATAATAATACAAATTTTAATCAATTTCCACAAAATTTTCAATATAATAATTTTCGTCCTAATAATTTTACTTATCAATCATCATCTAATGTTCCTCCAATAAGTAAAAATGAATTAAAAGGAATAGTTGTTGATTATTTAATTAATAATCACAATTATCCAATTGATTCTTTTACTCTTTTAAGAAATATAAAAAGTGCTTTTCGAAATATTGATTATTCAGTTTTTGTATTTAAAAATTTAGATATAAATACAATAATAAGAGAATTAATTGAAAACAATTTAATTGAATGTGATGAAATTGCAATTAATTTAAAAAGATGTTATTTAATTAAAAATATTTCAATAGAAAAATTAAGACAATTTAAAGATGAAAATTCAGATATGTTCATTATAAATCAAGATTTTGATAAATATAGAGAAAAAGCAAAATCAATTACATTAAATTTTTTAAAAGGAGATTATTTTGTAAATAAAATAGATGACTTATTACATATTTCCTCATTAAATTCAAATTATTATTCCTATTATTATAATATGAACCAATCAAATAATTATATGAATAAAAAAAGGCAAAGAGATTTAGAACAACCATCAATACAAACCCAACAAAATAAAGAAGAAAAAATGATTGACCAAAAAGAAGAATTCTTAAACAACTTTTTATTTGCACCTACAGCAAAAGCAATAATATCAAGTGATCATTATAAAGATGCCAAAAATTTACTTAGTCAAAATTTTTCAAGTAATTATTCATCAGTTTTAGAAAAAATGAAAACAAAATATGGTTCATCAACATTAAAACCATTTTGTGAATATGGAACAAGAGAAGAATGTGCAAAGCACACAAAAGGAGAATGCCATAAAGTTCACTTTAAACCAATAATAGGAGCACATACAGATACATCATTAGGTGATTGTTCATATTTAGATACATGTCGTCATATGGAAATATGTAGATTTGTTCATTATCAAATTGAAGAAAGTGACTCAATTCCTTCTAATAGAAAAGAATTAATATTAAGTGGCGATGAAAATACTTTACCTTCACAATGGATTAATTGTGATATAAGATATTTTGATTATTCAATTCTTGGAAAATTCGATGTTATTATGGCTGATCCACCATGGGATATTCATATGGATTTACCATATGGTACTTTAAGTGATGATGAAATGAAAAATTTACCTGTTAAGAATTTACAAGATGATGGTGTTATTTTTTTATGGGTTACTGGAAGAGCTACTGAATTAGCAAGAGAATGTTTAGAATTATGGGGTTATGAAAGGAGAGAAGAATTAGTTTGGATTAAAACTAATCAATTACAAAGATTAATTAGAACTGGGAGAACTGGACATTGGTTAAATCATAGTAAGGAACATTGTTTAATTGGGATTAAAGGTAATCCTAAAATACATAAAAATGTTGATTGTGATGTATTAGTTAGTGAAGTAAGGGAAACTAGTAGGAAACCTGATGAAATATATGAATTGATTGAAAGGATGAAACCTGGAGGAAGGAAATTAGAATTATTTGCTAGAGCTCATAATAGAAGACAAGGATGGATTAGTTTAGGTAATCAGTTACCTGGAATTTATTTTGTTGAAAAAGAAATGATTGATAGGTTTAATAAAGTATATCCAGAAAATCCTTTAACCGAAGAAATTATGAATGAAAATAGGAATATTTCTACAATGAAAAAGGAAATTTAAAAAAATGTTTTTCACATTTGAAATTAGTTTTTATAAAATATATTAAATAATAAATATTATAAAACTTTGAAAAAAAACCTCTTTTAATTATTTATTTTAAAAAATAATCATATATTAAAAAAAATAATTTTAATTTTTTTCCATATTTAACCTCAACTAAAATTTAATTAAAAATAAAATAAAAATCAAATTTCACTTGAATTTATGAATACGAAAATAGAAACAATAAACATAAACACAATCCCAAAATTTCCAAAAAACGAAATAAAAATGCCACAATCTCAAGAAAGAATATATAGAATGCATAAATATCTTCTTGGAATGAATCGTCACATTGATTTAAATATTTCAGCATTTGATACAGATCAAAATTTAACTAATGCAGAAAGTATCAATTCATCTTCAAAAGAAAATTTAAATAAATCATCAATTCCTCCTAATCATAGATTTTCTGGTTTTAGAAATTCAATGTTTGATATTTCAATTATTAATTCTCCTTCAACTAATAAATCAAATGTTAAAGGAATTTTACCTCCTATTAAATATAATTTTTTTGCTGATGAAGAAACTTTAAAATATGAATTAGAACAAGCAAAAAAAAGAAAAAGTATGATGAATGGGAAATTAAATTGTCAATTGAAAGATTTAGATAATCAATTTGCTATTAATTTATCTTCTTTTAAAAAACCATGTTCTTTTAATTCTGAAAAAATGAATAATAGTAATTATGATAAAAAAGAAAATTCTAATTTTTCACTTGATAAAAAAGAAATTAGTAATCTAATTAATGATTTAGATAATTCAAAAATGAAAAGATGTTCTCAATTTTCTAATTTTACTGCAATTGAAGGGAAAGTTAATGAAGAAGATGATGAAGGAAATGATAGTGATTTTAGTGATTTTGATTCTGATTGTTAAAATTTATTATATGTAATTTTTATTTATGTATATATTTTATGTTTTTAATTTATATATATAAATATAAATGATATGGTTTGTTTTGAGATTAATGAGAATATTTTTTATTCTCATTTTTAATTGTTATATATTTTTAATTTATATATTATATTTTTTTAACTTTTTGAAGTTTTAATAAAGGGAAAAATATATAAAATAAAAATCTGTTTATATATATAAAATTAAAGTTTGACTGTAAAAAATAAATATCTATTAACTATTTAAATTTTAATTTTTTAATACAAAATTAATTCAGATTTTTCTTTTTTCATATATACATTATTATTTATTTATATTTTTAGAAATATCAAAACTATTTTATTTGATTAAAAGAATTGTTTAATTACTTTTTTTAAAATCAGGGGTTGATTGTTGACTTTGATGAGAAAACAAACTACCAAATCCAAAAGTTCTTTTTAATAATTGATTAGTTCTTTTATTTGTATTTAAAGAACTAGTTTCAAAAGTAATTATAACTGGATAAATTTCTTTTAATCTTTGAGTTCTTTTTACAACATTTTGATTATAATTTATACCAAAAAAAGAATTTGTTCTTGTATTTTCTATTTTTTTTCTCATTGCTTCATAATTTTCTACTTTATTACTAAATGCACTTTTAATTAATAAAATATCTTTAAAAGAACTTTTATGTGTATTTTCAGTATCTTTATTTGAATAAGATAAAATTCCATCTGATAATTTTCTCTTTTTTATTGGATATGATTCATTTCCTTCTAATAATTCTTTTTCCTTTTTAAAATCAGTAATAAAGGATTCAAAGGTTTTTACAAATTTATTATTATAAAAATCTATTAATGAAATATATTGATTGTTATCTATTTTTACATGTGTAAAAATTTTTTGAAGAATATTTGTTTCATCTTGCTTACTTCTTTGATATATATTTTTTATTGTTGAAAGAGGTATTTTTGGTCTTAAATCAATATTATTTTCAATATTTATTGTATTATCTTCTTCTTTAAATAAATTATTTATTTTTAATATTGTAATTATAACACAAATTACAAATTGATCAATATGATGTTGGAATAATATTTTTATATAATCTTCATTAACTAAAATACTTTTTAAAAATTTTTCACTTTCAATTGCAATTTCATTTGATAATCCTAAACAATTAAATATTTTTTTATTTAATAAATTACAATAACTTATTATTCTTCTTAATACTATACTCATTCCATTTAAATAAGGATATGATTTAATATAATTTCTTATATTTTTAAAAATATCTAATTTATAATCTTCTTCTTTTTTAATAAAATCTAAACAAAAATCTTTTTTGTTATGTAACAAAAATAAACTTTGATAATTGAATTCAAAATCAGATAATTTTTCAATAGCAGTTTTTTGTTCATTCATATCTTGATTAAATAAATTTTTAATATCTTCTTTAAAATTATTAGAAGGATTTCTCCACATTAAAAAAGATAAAATTTGGTATTCAATTTCATCTAAATGTTCTTTTATTTCTTTTTGAAATATAATAGAATTATTTTTAGTAGGATTTATTATTTTCCAAAAATCATATATATCTAAATCAATTGTTTCATAAATTTTATTAAATGGAATTTCTTCAATATCTTCAATAAAAAGTACTATTTCAAATGATATTGCAATCATTGCTTTTGCAAATATTTCATTATACAATAACATAGAACAAAATTCTTCATTAAAAATATTTTCATCTTTTTGAATTAAATTTTGAATAAATTTTAAACATAATTTAGTTCTTTCTTCAATATTAGTAAATAATTTTACTTTATAAAATGAAATTAATTTTTCAAATTTATCATTTAATACATTATTAATATATTTTGAAATAGGTTTTAAATCTTTATTATATTCATAATTAGGACAATATTTTTCTTGTAAATTTAAAACAAAATTTGGTTCATAATCGGCAATATAATTTTTAGCCCATTGTTTAAGAGTAACAACTCTGGTAAAAGGAGTCATTGAAATCAAATTATTTTGAGTTTTATTTTGATAAAAATTATTTGGATTAGAATGATTATTTTCATTTGGAATTGAAAATAATTGTCTAGCACAACTTATTATATTAGTTGGTTGTAAAAATTGATTAATTTTTTTTGGTGATGAAAATGTTTTAGTAAAAATCTCATAATATAATATTCTTTCATCAAAAATATCAGATTTAAGAATAAATTCATTTTTATATTTTGTATAAAAAATATCAGTATATTTATCACTATTTGAATAATCTAATTTTTCAATATTAGCTTGATTTAATTCAATTTGAACTTGAGAATAATTTGCATGTTCAATTAAATTTTTATCAATTTTTGAAATTTGAAAAACAATTTTTTGAATTATTTCATTTTTATTTTGTTCAGTTATTTTAAGAGTAAGTGGAAAATATTCAATTGAAATTTTTGTAGCTAATATATTAAATATATATACAAGTAAACAATAACCTTCTAATAAATTATTTGAATTTGGATATAATTTTGCTCTTATATAAATAAATGCCGCCCAAATTGTTTTTTTTAATTTTAAATTATTCATTGTATTTTCTAAAAAATGTAAAAAAAATTCATTTAATTTTCTTGAATAATCTCTTCCTTGAGAATATTGATCAAGTATTTTATTTGGTAAAACTAATTCTGGGTCATTTCTAATTTGAGGATATGAAATTATACCTTTAATTGCTTTTAAAACATTTATTAATGATAATAATGGTGTATTGTCTTTTCCAAAAAATAATTTTTCTTTATATGGTGTATATAGTTTTTCTAAATATGAATTATATTCATTCTCAGAATATTCTTTTGTTTTTTTTAAATTTGTATATAATGTAAAAATTGATGATTTTATAAAATATTCTTCTTTAAATGGAAGGGATTTATCTTTATATAATTCTGAATATAGATTCTTTAATTTTGAATATATTTTTGTAAAATGTTCTTTTTCATTTTCATTTAATTGAAATAATTGAACATAAAAATTTATCATTGGTGATTGGGAAATCATTTTATATATATTCTTGATTAATTTTTCAAATCAATTATTGTTTTTTCAATAAATATTAAAATAACTTCTATATTAATTATTCTTTAACCGTATTATTATTGAATTTTTTGGTTTAAATAATAATAGAGAATAATATAAAATAAAAATTTAAATAAAATTATATATATATAATCTAAAACATATTTCCAATTGGAAATTAGGTATTTATACATTCTATTATATTGAAATTAGAACAAAAATTAATTATTTATTATAATTATTTCTAAATTCAATAATATTTGTTATTGAACCAATATTATAACTATTATGTGTTTGGAATTGTAGTTGTTCTTCAATTGATAAACTCTCCATATTAGGTTTATTATATTGAAATTTCATTTTGAAAAACATACAAACATAATTTATATATTCAGTAATATCTTCTTTATTTATATTAAATTCACTTTCACATACATTATCAAAAAATTGTCTAAAATCAGTAACTTGACTAAAATTACTACAATTATTAAATAAATTAGAAACATCATTAAAAGTAAAATATTTCATACAAATTCCAACTAATAAAAAAACAAGTGAAACACAAATTCCTTTTTCTTGAACAAATAAAGAATAATAATCAAGTGAAATTACATCCAAAATCATAAAAAAATTAATAAATAATTGATTCCCATATTCATTATCCATTCTAAATTTTGGTAAATTAAAATTATTTAAAGCATAATTATCCCATTTCATCATAATATAATTAGCCCAATCACTTAAATTTGGAAATTGAATTTTCCAATTTAATTCATTTAAAATTACCATTTCAAAATTTAATATTTCTCCAATTGTATAAGCATTAGCACAAGCTAAAGCAAAATATTGTACATTTGGAATTTTAATTTCTTCATTTTTTGCACATAAAAATAAACAACAAACACCAACTAATTGTAATTGATTTGTTTTTAATTGATTATTATAATTTGAAAAAAATAAATCTACTAAAACAATACTTGAATAATATGTTCTTCTTTTAAAACCTAATTGACTACAAACTTCCATCATCCAATCTAAAAGTATTATTCTTTTCTTTTCATCTAATACTTTTTGCTTTATTAAATAGTTTGAACGATATAAATGTAATTTTTCAGTATCAATTTCTAAGTTCTCTTCTATTGATAAATTGTTTTTATTTATGTTTTTATTGAAGTGATTGTTTATTTCAATTTTTTTCATTCTGTGTTAATTTTATATTATTTTTTTTAAGGAAATAATTTATGAAATCTTTTATTATATTTTTAAAGTTTTTTTTAATATGAATGATTAATAATAAGTTATATTTAATATAGTTTTTATTCATATGAAAATGAATTCAATTGTTTAATTATATAAATAAATTTTTTTGCATTTAAATTGTATTCATATTCATAAAAAAAAATTATTTTATTAATTTAAACATCCCACCAAACAATTTATTTATAAATTGTGTGAACTTTAAATAAATAAATTAATATTATTTTCATATTTATAAAGCATTATAAAAATCTTTATTTTGTTTTAAGAAAACATCAAATTATATGTAAAATATTAATATTAATTATTTTAAATAATATTAATTGTTATAATAATAAATTTAATTCTTTTTCTCATTATAAATAATTTTCCACAAAATTAAAGTACCTTATAAAATTTCCTTAAAAAATAAATATTTCAAATAAGCATTTTTTAATTTATTATAAAATTATTTAATTCATATAAAAAAAACAACATTAAATAAATTCAAATTTTAATATGTTTTTTATAAATATTAACTAAAAAAATAATTTAAAATCCAGATTTAAAGAACTTCATCATCTTGTAAAGAATCAGCAAGATTATTATCTTTTTTTTCTCCTTTACCATAAGTTTTGAAAAAATCTTGTAAAACTTGTTGATTATTAGGATCTTTTTTACTAATTCTTTGAGTTAAATATTTTGCCCATTTATGTAAAGTTTCATCATTTAAAATATAAAATGGACCAAGTTTTTGATTAATATTAACAGTATCATGAATTAAAATATCTAAAGCTTCATCTTGATATTTTTTATAAAAATAAATAATCCCTTTAATAACTTTTGTATATTTTGGTAAACATTCTTTTTCTACATGAGGTGGATTTTTATAATTTCTTAATCTAGGAAGTAATTCAGTTAAACCTTTTAATGAATTTACCCCAAAAACTTCATTCATTAAATCTAATTTTTCATAAAGAATATCAACAATTTTAATAAAGCATTCTGGTAAATTTGATAAATTTTGTAAACATAATATTGAATTTTGTTTAATATCATGATTTGGATCTTCTAATAAAGCACATATTTTTTCTAATATTTCATAATGAATAATATTTTTAGGATCATCATTAATGATTTTTCTAGGTTCAAATTTTACATCATCATCTTCAGGAAATTCTCCTTTTAAAATTCTTTCTCTTTTATCAACTCTAGCATTATACTCATTCATATTTGTAAAATCACAAATTTGAATTTTAGCTCCTAAAATATTAGTAATACTCATAAACATTGATGAAGAATACAATCTTTCTTTTTCTAATTCAGAATCTAAAAATTTACTTCCTGTAATAATCAAATGTTCCCTATAAGCTTCATTTTTCCCTTCAAAAGTCAAAGTAATATTTTTACAAGCACTTAAAATTAATTCTTTCATTTGAGTATACATTCCTTTAGATAACTCACTAGAAAATTCTTCATCTTTATCATCTAAAATACTATTAAAACTCCTTAATAATCCTTTACTTAAAGTATGTTTAATATTATAATCATATCTAGTACAATTAATAATAGCTTCAAGTAAATAAAGTAAATAAATAACATTTTCTTCAATTTTTTCTTTAATACAATACATATTAAAAGCATCAACCATTTTAAAAATACTTCCACTTTTATTCATCATTAAAGTACCATCTTGATGTAAACTTAATCTATAAAGTAACCAACCAACACTTTCTCTAACTTTAACTTCTTCATCAAAAATTAATTTTTGCATAATTTGATAATTTTCAGCATTATCAAATTGTAACCGTCCAACATCTAAAAAAAGTAAAGAACCAACTAAATAAGCAGATTCAAATCTAACTGAAGGATTTTCATCTTTCATTAATGAAGTAGCATTTGTTACTATATTATTATTTACCATTAAAACTTTTGTTTCTTGATGAGATACTAATTCATTTAATGTATGTAAGGCATCTCTTCTTTTATCACTTGATAAAGGAGGATATGTTAAAAGTGCTGCTAGTTTTGGTATTGCTCTTTCATTGTAGGCTATTGCTACTTGTTCTGGATCCATTAAGGGACGAGGGTTTGGATCTGGAATATATGGGTGACGGTCTTTTAGAAATTCTGATGCTGTGTATAAGGTGTATGATTGCTTTTTTTTGTTTTTTTTTTTGAGTTATTTTTTTATTTAATTAAATTTTTATTTTGTTTTTTATTTTTAATTTTTTTTAATTTTTTTTTAGGTTTTGGATGGGTTTTTCTTGGGGTTATATTTTTATTTTTTATTTTATTTTTATTTTTTTTTGGTATAAATATATATTTATTTATATGGAAAAGGAAATTGAAGATGTTAAAAAGTTAATGGAAGATAAAAAATATAATGAAGCTTTAAATAAATTATATGATATGAAAAATAAATATAATTCAAATGAAATGAAAAAATATGAAGAATATATTAAATATTTAGAATATATAAATGATAAAAATGATATAATAACAATGGTAGATAATATAATAAATTTAAATTAAAAAAAAGAATATTCCATTAATAAAATTTTTAAAATAAAAACTCAATTAAAAGCAAAAATATTTAAATAAAAAATATTTAAAACAATCCAAAAAATGCAAACTAGTGAAATTCGTTTTGTAATAAAATACAGAGTTCCTCCAAATATAATATTCGAAGCATTAACAAATCATGAAATGATATCAAAATACACACAAAGTGAATCAAAATTCGAAAAAAAAGTAGGAGGAGAATTCGAATTTTATAATGGATCAATTAAAGGAACAGTAAAAGAAATAATAGAAAATAAAAAGCTTCTTTTAAGTTGGAAATTTTCAAATTGGAGTGTCGCTGCAGATATACAAATGACATTTAAAGAGAAATCAGGAAATGAATCTCAAATAACAATTTTGATTAAAAATTGTCCTAATCGTGATGCAAATAATCAAACAATAGAAAGAAATGGAGTAATTAATGGATTTAAACAACAAATTTTTGAAAAAATACAAATGTTTATGGGATATCCTTTAAATAAAGATGATGAATCAAGTGATGAGGATTAAATAAAATAATATACGTTTTTTTACTAAATTTAATATATAAAATTTAAAATTTTTTCTATAAAAAATGAAACAAGTTCAAAGAGGTGAATTAACTGTTATTAAAGATATGATTTATCCACAAAGGAAAAATAATGTGAAATTATATCAAAAAAGAAATATTGAAAATTTACGATTGCAAGAAGAAAAAAATCGAAGGTTAAAAGAAGAAAAAGAAAATTATGTTGAACCTGAATTATATAAATTAGCTCAATTTAAAAATGTACAATCTAAATTACAAAAAAATACACAGGATTGGATTAATCATGAAAGAATAAATTTAAAAAATAAACCAATAAATAATTATCATATTTTAGAAAAAAAAAGACCAAATTCAATTAAAATTAATATACAAAATAAAACAAAGGAAGAAAATATTTATAATCCAAATAATAAAAATCAAAATTCATTATTTGAACAATATTATAATAAATCAAGATCACCTTCAAATAATTTAAGACCTTTAAGTCAACAAAATTCATTTGGAATAAACAATTATACAACAGAAGAAATAACTCAAAGAAATCCAATTAAATCAGATTTAAATTTAGATGAATTAAATGAAAATGAATTAAATCAATTATTAAAAGATTATAATGAATATATTACACAAAAAAAAACAACTCAAGACCCAATAAATAATAATTTAAATCAACCAAAGGAAATTTATCCAGAAATTCAACAAGAAAATATATATAATCCTCAATTACAAAATAATTATAATGAAACAAATCAAATTGAAAATCATTCCCAACATCCAACAATAAATGTTACCAATTCAAAAGATGCAGAAATAGAAAAAATGGTACAAGAATACACATCAAAATATGGATATGATGACACAATAAAACAATTAGTACAAGAATATAATAATAAAGGGAAAGTTGAATTAAATTCAATCCCAGAAGCAGATGAAAAATTAGAACAAACAATAAAAAAACCATTAAATAATAATAGAGGAAATACACCTTTAGTTCTTCCTAAAATTCAAAAAAATTTTATTAAAGATAATAGAAAAATAATATCAGAAGGGAAAATTCAACCAAGAACAAAACCAAAAGAATTGCCTCAACCTATTTTACATAAGGATTATGGTAAAACTCCTTTATATATTAAAAAATATGAAATTGAAAATGAATTAAAAAAAGAAGAAAAAAAAAGAAAAGAAGAAGAAGCAAAAATTCCAAAAGGAACTAAATTATTAACTGAAGATGAAAGATTGAGCACTTTAAATGGATTATTAAATTCAAAAAAAGAACTTACTAATTTATTAGAGAAAATGCCAATAACTACTAGAACTATTGCAGTTCAACATAAAAAAGATGAATTGATTAAAAAATTAGATGAAATTGAAAAAGCAATTGAAATGTTTAGCAAAAAGCAAGTATTTATAAAAGTTCAATGAATAGTTTTTTTAAAAATTAAATTCTTATATATTTTAATTTTATTTTAATATTAAATTTTTTAATTGTTTTCTTTTTTAAAGTTTTAAAATATTTTAAGAATATCTAACTCAAAATTTTTAAGGAGTATTATTTTCATCTATTGATTTAACACTATTAATAATACTATCTGAATTTACTTGTTTCAAAAATGGACAAATTTTACTAAAAGTTTCTCTAAAACAACAAAAAAGAACAATAAAAGCAACAATAACAATTACTAAAACTAACAATATTATAATCAAT
>Ga0256407_10006128_pt1 | contig 18772 bp, 20 predicted proteins | sample RumenRJG_04DNA_FD_193489 | JGI IMG/M metagenome (GOLD analysis project Ga0256407, IMG submission 193489) | Bovine rumen microbial communities from Lethbridge, Alberta, Canada - RJG_04 | ecosystem: Host-associated > Mammals > Digestive system > Stomach > Rumen | place: Canada: Alberta...
AAGCTGGCCGAAGCCGAAGCCAAGCTGAAGGAGGCCGAGGTGGAGAAAGCCAAGATTGAGGCCGCCAAGGAACGGCAGGACTACTATCAGCAGTTGGCGAAAGACCTGGCTGAAGACCGCGAAGACCGCAAACGGCAGAACGACGAGCTACGTCAGGAGCGCGACCACTACAAGAACGAACGCAACGAATACCGCGAGCAGCTGTCGAAACTCACCGATGAGTTCCGCGACTTCCGACGTAAGAGTGAAGATGATATGGATGCCCTGAAGCGGACGCAAGCCCGCCAGGGCCGTATGATCGAGGCAATGCGCCCTTTTATGTGTGGCGACCTCAAATGTCCCAACCGCCAGCGCGTAACCACATTGGATGCAGAGGCTCTTGAGCGCACAATCCATATCAACGAGCAGAAAGACATCGACCCGTATAATGAGGACTGAGGGAATAAAGAATTAAGAATTAAGAAAATATGAAAGCATCCCAGACACTTATCAATCAGATAAAGAAGTTCGAGAGTTGTGCACTTACAGCTTACCAGGACGCTAAAGGCGTGTGGACCATCGGCTACGGACATACGGCAGGCGTTAAGCGTGGTGACCGTTGTACACTATACCAGGCTGAGCAATACCTGAAAGAAGACCTCGCTAAGTTCGAGGCTATCGCCAACCGAGTGAAATGCCTCTCGACACAAGGCAAGTATGACGCCGTGCTCGACTTTATATATAACTGCGGCCCTACGAACTTCAACGACTCTACGCTGAGGAAATACATCGAGGGCGGTCGCAAGACGTGGGAGATCCAGGAGCAGTTCTTGCGCTGGGTTAACTCAGGTGGTAAGAAACTCGGCGGTCTCGTCACCCGTCGCATCTGGGAGGCAAACAGATTTAATGAATGAAGGAAGGAGATATCTATATGAATGGCATTTTTCACAACCCCAACGACGCATGGCGACCGAGGCCGCAGAACCCTGACGACTTTGAAGCCATGACATCGGCAGGATGCCTGGGTGGGATGGTCATGCTGGTAGTGATGTTTATCGCATTCGCTATCATCGCCATCTTTACTGGTTGCAGCCCGAAGATCATCGAGCGCGAAGTGGTGAAGACCGACACATGTTATATTCAGAAGGAGCGACGCGACTCGATATATCTGAAAGACTCAGTATATGTCAAGGAGTGGATCCAAGGCGACACCGTGCGGATTGAGACGCTGCGATGGCGTGACCGCTGGCGTGAGCGTGTCATCCGCGACACAAGCTATGTGGCCGTGCGTGACACCATCAAGATTACCACCACCCGCGAGGTCGCCGAGCCCCTGAGCTCATGGCAGAGCTTCCAGATATGGACGGGCAGGATGGCACTCATCGCCATTGCCATTACCATAGGCATAATAATCATACGACGAAGATTTTTTTCATAATTAAAAGGTTTAAGTTAATACTCTGACCGACGCGATGTCGTGACACAAGTTGTTTAAATGTTAGTAATTAGTAGTAGTTTGTAAGTTTATTTTTTTTCAAGGTTAATTTAAGAATTAAGTTTTTGTTATTAGGGGGGAGCAGCGGCTCCCTCTTTTTTTTTTGTGCCTATCGGTAAACCAAAAACCGCAATATCTCCGACATATAAAGACAAACGTAAAGGAAAGATATGAAATGGTTAACATTAGATCGCATCAAGCAGCAGCTCAGGATTGAGCCGGATTTTCACGACGAGGACGACCTGCTTGAGGAATATGGCGAGAGCGCGGAGGAGGTATTGTTGAACTACCTCAACCGCTCGTATGAGGACGTGATTGAGGTGTACGGGTATGTGCCTGCTCCACTGCGCCACGCTTCACTCATGCTGGTAGATACGAGTTATCAGTATCGCAGTCCCGTGAGTGCGCAGAGCATGAGCCTCGTGCCTTATACGTTCGACTTGCTGATTAAGCCGTATATGCGGCTGAGTAGTAATAACATAAACAATACACAATATGGCTGCAAAAATCTTTAGAATCAATTACAAGAGTGACTTCATATTGACGCTCAATAGCGATGCCGGATGGATGACTCCGTTCTGCATCAAGTTCTGGACGGGAGCGCCGAGTCAGGCATTCTATGCGCAGTGGGACGGTGAGACCTATACACATTGTGCATACGATCCAAGTGAACCGACAAAGCTGTTGGTGCAGTTTGATGATCACCATTTGCCCATCGGTGAGTTGAAGTACCAAGTGGCTTACCACTTCACCGTGGCAGACTTCCCCGACGATACCGAGGATGAGGTGCTGAATCAGGCCAACATCACCACCGAGATTGACGGTCAGACGTACCAGGTGATGCTCGACTTCACGGGCGAGACGGCTCCTGAGATTCAGTTCTCGTTGCCTGCCTACGCCAACGAAGCCCAGCGCATAGCCAACGAACAGCAGCGTATCGCTAACGAAGAGCAAAGGATTGCCGATGAGCAGACGCGCATCAGCAATGAGCAGACCCGTCAGCAGAACGAGGCTCAGCGCATTGAGCAGGAGGCAGAGCGCGTGAGCGAGTTCAACCAGATAAAGCAGGAAGCGGAGACAGCCATTGAAGGTGCCGAGAATGTGGATGCCGAACTGGATGGCTACGACCTGACCATCACCAACCGCCAGGGGGTGCAGAAGACGGTCTATACCAAGGGCGTATCAGGCGGCATGCTGTTCCCTGTGATGAACTTCGACCCAGAGACAGGCATATTAACCATACGTGGATTGCAGCAGGAGGTTGACCGCATCCGCTACGACTACGCAACCGCAGAATTGATTATCAGTTTCCCGATGTATAACAATTAAAACGAAAAAGATATGAACGACGAAATTCAAGAGATTCGCTATTTGGTTGGCGAAGCGTGGAAGGGCACATATAGCCCTACCACCCCTTATGGCAATGCCAATGTTGTGCAAGACCCCACGGGGCTGAGTGTGTATCGCTCGCTGAAGCCGGGCAACGTAGGCCATCCGTTGACCGACACGGCTTGGTGGTTCTGTATCATCGACCTGTCGAGCATCAAGGCCGAGAGCGACCGCATAGCCGCTCTGAATACCGCCATCGCTCAGGATGAGCAGTTGCGCGTGGCAGCAGAGCAGTCGAGAGTGCAGGCCGAACAGGCCCGCGTGGATGCAGAGGCCGGACGTGTGACAGCCGAGCAGGGACGTGTGACCGCAGAGCAGCAGCGCGTATCGGATGAACAACAGCGAGCCAGTCAGGAGCAGACCCGCATCAGTCAGGAGCAGAGCCGTGTGGCCGCCGAACAGGGACGTGCTGCCGCAGAAGCACAGCGCGTACAGAAGGAACAGCTTCGGGAGAACAACGAGGCGCAGCGTGTCATCAATGAGACCAACCGCGTAGCCGCTGAAGCAGAGCGCGTGGCGCAGTATGCCGCTGACCATCAGCAGGCGGTTGCCGACCATGACCAGTATGTAATAGACAATGCGCAGTTGACCGGGCTTGTGGAGCGTGCCGATGCTGACCACGTGCAGGCAGGTCAAGACCACAATACGGCTGTTGCCGACCATACCCAGGCTGGCAATGACCACACCCGTGCCGAGAGTGACCACAGCACAGCCGCTGCCGACCACACACAGGCAGGGACTGACCACACTCAGGCAGGTAGTGACCATACCCGTGCGGAGAGCGACCACACAACGGCTGCCGCCGACCATACGCAGGCGGTATCAGACCACAATCAGGCCGTTCAAGACCATGAGACGCTGGCTCCTACCGTGGCAGAGCATACCCAGCAGATAGCGGGGTTGGGCACCAGTAAGCAGGACGTCATCGCCAATCTTGCCACTATAGCTATGGGAAGCGGTGTTAGTCACGATGACACATATTCCAACATTCGCACAGCAACGATTGCCAACTTTATCCTGTTGACTAATGCAAAGGTAGATATATTGTTCACCACTCCTATCAACGCAGCAGATGCAACGCTCAACGTTTCAACGACGGGTGCCAAGCCCATCCACATCCTCGGACAGAACCTGCCCGCTGGAGTGGTGAAGGCACAGACATACGCCACACTCGTCTACGACGGCACGGCATGGAACATCGTCAATCTGTTCTGTCCTGACGCATCGTTTGACCCCGCTGCACTCTTGGTTGATATGGGTCTGCCCAGCGGTGTTAAGTGGGCAAGCCGTGACATCGACCTGACCAAGCCTGGCGGCTTCTGCGAGACGCCTTTCATCTATGAGAAGAGCTTCTTCAGTTGGGGCAACATCGACGGCCATAACCCCAGCAGCGTGTCGGCCTTCGACTACAACTGGGGCGGCGTAAACGCACAGGAACCTTGGTACGACGGTCAGCCTTATGGCAGTACACCAGGTAACACGCTGACAGGAAATATCGCAGTTGGTGAGGACTTCGACGCTGCACGTGCAAACCTTGGCGAGCCTTGGCGTATGCCAACAAGTGCCGAGTTCGCAGAGCTATTCGCCAATATCATCTACATCGATGCCAACGGCGACGAGGTGGACACCACCAAGGCCGACAAGCGCGTGACGGTAAATGGCGTACTCGGATTATATCTGGAGAGCAAAATCAATGGCGCACGTCTGTTCTTCTCCTGCTCGGGCATCGGCAATGGCCGCTCGTGGTACGGCAGAGGGTCGGGCGGCTACTACTGGTCTTCCGCTTGGAACTCAGCCCGCAACGCGCGGAACCTGTACTTCAGCAGTGGCGGAGTCAATCCGCAGAACTACGGCACTCGGTGCTACGGTTTCGCCTTGAGGCCTGTGCAGTAACTTAACTTTTTCGTTCACCCGAAAGAGTACAATCTATTCCTGCAATGTCGCGCCCAAAAGCGCCGACAGGCGCGGCGCGACAAGGCAGGAATAGATATATAATAATGGTTAGAAAAGATACATAAAGATATGGCAAAATTAGCAGACATCCTGCAACAGGAACGCGAGCGCGACACAGCGGACAAGTGGGGCATCATCCACCTCTACAAGACCGGCTCGTTTTATTCCGCCTACGAGTGGAGCGCATGGCTCATCTCCGTCATCACCTTCAACGACGAGGTGCGCATGCAGACGAAAGACCGCAAACCGCTTACCGTGACGCGCATACAAATGGCGAACAGCGACGAGACCTTCTGCCGCGTCGGATTCCCGCTTAAAAGTATTGAGAAGTATATCCCAACACGACTCAACTACGAGGCCGAGGACGACAAGCATATTGTCATCACCGTAGCATTGCCACAACCGAAGGACGGCAGCGAAGTAACCTACGAGCGGCTGTCAGAAGCAGTGGCGAAGTGGAAAGAGGCACAGACGCTGAAGCAACCAAAGGACAAGAAGGATAGCGACACGCAGGAAGACACCGACCGCCAGCCCGCACAGGGCAAGCCGAAGCGGACGCTGCTGTCGCTGATACAAGAGGCACAACAGCAGCAGGCACCGGCGCAAGGCGGTCTGATTATGCAAATCATGTCATATCAACTCTCACAGCATACGCCAGCGGATAACTACGAGTTCATCCAACGGCTGCAACAACAGATAGCATCCATACTCTAACAGCAAGCACACCTCAGATGAGTCCGTCACACCAAATGCAGAACGAAAAAGTTAAGTTCATAGGTTGCCCGTCATACCTCCGTGGGAGGCGTGAAAAAGAAAAGACGAGCAGTGGCTTCCGCCTCATGGATTCCGCAGCACCAGTCGTATAGGTGGCAACCGACGCATCATATCAACAGTACACAGCCTTCAGGGTCTGTTCTTCTCCTGCTCGGGCAACGGCAATGGCCGCTCGTGGAACAACAGAGGGTCGAACGGCAACTACTGGTCTTCCACTTGGAACTCAGCCCGCAACGCACGGAACCTGAACTTCAACAGTGGCGGAGTCAATCCGCAGAACAACAACAATCGGTACAACGGTTTCGCCTTGAGGCCTGTGCAGCACTTATCTATTTTTCTTCTGATGAATATCCAACCGACCGACCAGCTTGCTGACGGATGCTATCATCTCACACGTCAACAACTGCTCTACGACCTCTATGTAGCCTTCTACGATGCTGCCCGCCACAAGCATAAGATGTCGTATGTGCAGAAGTTCGAGGCGAATCTGTCCGAGAATCTGAACGAGCTTTGCGACGATCTGCTGACACGCAGATATAAGGCACTTCCCTCGAAGTGCTTTATTGTTTCTTATCCCAAGAAGCGCGAGGTGTTCTGCGCGGCCTTCCGTGACCGCATCATACATCACCTCTATTTCCGCTACACACACCAACTGTTCGAGCGTACCTTCATTGCCGACAGTTATTCTTGCATACAAGGACGTGGCACTCATTACGGTATCAGCAGAATCCGTCAGCATATCCGTGAGGCATCGCTCAACTGGCAGGAACCTGCCTACGCCATGAGTCTCGACATTCGCGGATACTTTATGCACATCAACCGCGAGAAACTGCTGGAGATAGCCACCGACAGCCTAAAGAAGATGAGCACCCACCGCGTAGGACTGAGTGATGAAATAGAGGGCATACCAAGCGGAGTATTGCTGACACCATACACCACATGGGCAGACATCCGCGACTTCGACTTCATCCTGTGGCTCACGGAGAAGATAGTGATGCTCGACCCGATGGAACATTGCATCATCGTTGGCGACCTTCACGATTGGGACGACATCGATCATGCCAAGTGTATGCGCTTCGCAGAGCCAGGTGTGGCATTGCCCATCGGCAACCTTACCTCGCAACTCTTCTCGAATGTCTATCTCAACGTCTTCGACCAATTCATCAAGCGACTCATTCGGTGCCATCACTATGGTCGCTATGTGGATGATTCGGTACAGATAGACACTGACCGCGAATGGCTCATCCAGCAAGTGCCACAAGAACGTGAGTTCCTGGCAGATGAGTTAGGATTGCAACTGCACATGGGTAAACTCCACATTCAGGATATACACAGCGGTGTGGAGTTCCTCGGTTCTTTTGTAAAACCCTACCGTGACTATGTGAGCAATAAGACCCTGGAGCGCATGACTAAGAAAATACAAGAGATAGACCTGCGCAACGAAGAGAGAGCCGTGCGCACTATTGACTCGTATCTCGGTATTCTGAGCCATACGGCAAGTCGTTGCATTACCCGTGATTTTCTTAGTAAACCCATGGCAGCATAATGCACGATAAGTAGAGAATAGACATTAAAACATTTTTTGAGACATGAACAAAGTAAATGGAAAGAAGACCTCCTTCGCACCAGTACGCGAGGACGGCAGCCGTATCACCATCTGCTACGGCCTGAAGAAACTGAGTGGCGACCTCTATGAATGGTATGAGGTGTATCTGCCCAAGAAGCAGACATCGCAGCTGAGTCTGCAAACGGTCAAGGATTCCATCATCGGCGACATCAACGCCCGCACCGACGAGAAGATAGTGAGCGGATTGGTATGGACACCACAGGCAGGCGGCGATGCCATCCCCGTATGGCTATCAACCGAGAACCAATTTAACTTCAAGAGTGCCTACGACCTCGCCGTACAGAAGCAAGGTGCAACGCTGCCCGTCACCTTCAAGATGGGTGAGAAAGAAGACGGCACACCCGTCTATCACACCTTTGAGACGATGGAGGATGCCGACGACTTCTACCTGCATGCCGTGGCGCACATCAATACTTGTCTCTCCGCAGGCTGGCAGGAGAAGGACGGCATAGACTGGACACCCTACGAAGACTACTTCAAGACCGAAGCATAATGGCATATTCAACAGGAATGATGAAATACCGCGTCCAGGTTGCGAAACGTGCTACCGACGAGAGCGCGACCTTCGGCAAGTCAGGACAGCCGAAGTATGAGATACTTGGAACGTTCTGGATGGGTGAGACGTTCAACAAGGGCGTGAAGGCGATGCGTGAGGGTGCGCTGGATGCCTACGACACCGTGATGTTCCGTTGCCGCTTCATCAAGCAGCTCGACCGCTGGTGCCTGCTTAGGTATAATGGAAAATGGTATCAGATCACTTCGTTCCAGGAGGATTATCAGGAGAATCAGATTCAGATCACGGCAACCGAGTTGGCTAACCAGCAGGTGAATATCGTGGAGCCAACGCCGGAACCTGAACCGACTCCGACACCTACGTCTGACCCTGAGCCGACACCCGATCCAGAGCCTACACCAGAACCAACAGAAAACGAAAGCGAATGAAAAAGACCATCTGCATTGTACATTATAACACGCCGGAGCTGACGAAGGCGGCGGTGCTCTCCATCAGGAAACAGGGTGGAGGGAATTACCGTGTGGTCATCTTCGAGAACTCGTGCGAGGCGGCGTTGGCAGATGGGAAGAGACGGGATGCGATGCCGTTTGCAGGGCTGTTGGCTGACGAGCAGACACGGAAGACTCTGGGCGAGGTGGAGATTATCGACAACTCACGGGGGCAACTGGTGGACTTCGACGCGGAACTGGCAAAGTGGCCGAACAAGAAAAACGACGCGGAGAACAGACTGGCACATTTCGGCAGCGCAAAGCACATGATGAGCGTGGAGTGGCTGATTCAGCACATGGACGGGCCGTTCATGCTCTGCGACTCTGACATCCTGCTGAAACGACCAATCGACGATATGTTTGACGAGGCGGTGACGGCCTGCGGCTTCATAGACCAAGGGTGGAACAACCCGAAGACGGTGAAGCGGCTGTGGCCGATGCTGTGCTTCATCAATGCGCCTGAGTGCCGCAGGCTGGGCATCCACTACTACGACGGTATGCGCTGCTGGGGCATTATGACCGGCACCGACAAAGGATGCTGGTACGACACAGGGGCGGCATTCCTGGAAGACATCAGACAGACGGACGGCGCGACGCTGAGACAGGTGGACATCCGCGAGAGAATGGAGCACATGTGGAGCGGGTCGTGGCGCGAGAAGGACAAAGAAACCGAGGCATGGCTGAACAAGCATGAATCGCTGTGGAAGCCTTCGCCGCGTGAGATGGGCATCAAGGACGTGGCCCTGTGCTGCATAGCCCGACAGGAGGAGCGATACCTTCAGGAATGGATAGACCACCACCTGCTGATGGGCGTGAAGCGGCTCTTCATCTACGACAACGGACGGGGCGACGAACCCGTGCCGACGTTTGACGATGAGCGCGTAGAGGTCATCGACTGGCGCGACAAGGAGGCGGCGCAATGCGAGGCGTATGCTCACTGCTACCGTCGGCACGGACACGAATACGCTTGGATTGGATTCATTGACGTGGACGAGCATGTGCAGGTCAGACAGGGCGAGACGCTGACGAACTACCTGAATTGCATGGCCGCAATGAAGGCCGACGTGGTGCTGCTGAACTGGCGGGTGATGACCGACAGCGGACTGACACGCTACGACGAGCGACCGATGGCCGAGCGGTTCACACAGCCGATGGCAGACAACCGATGCGTGAGGTTCACGGACATACCGGAGAACGACCATGTGAAGGCGTTCGTGCGTGGCGGTGTCTATGGTTTGCAGTTTGGTACACCCCACTGTCCCGTGAAGCCAGCAACGCTCATAGCCGTGAACAGCAACGGCGAGACGGTGCCACTGCGGGCACTCATTCCCCACCAACTGAAACATGCCTGGATAGATCACTTTGAGACGAAGACGGCAGAGGAATACATGCAAAAGGCGCGACGCGGATTCCCACTCAGTCACCAATATGGCGAGGAGTTTCTGCGCAATGCCGTGCGCTTCTTCTTCTGCATCAACGAACGGACTCCCGAAAAAGAGGAAATCTTGCGGGACATCCTATTGTCGAACCCACAAAATACGAGAATTATGGAACATGTAATCAAGCAACAAAGAGACGGCCAGCAGGTACGGCTGACAGCCGAGAAGGGTTGGCTGCTGAAGAGTAAGAAGAGCGGCAAGACCTACCGAGAGATTGATACGCTGGACTTGAAGCGGTGGGAGGTGATACCCGACGCTGACACGACAAGTACCGTGGCCGCTGAAACGGAGAGTAAACCCAAGACAGCGAAACGCACGAATAGAAAAGGCAAATAGTTATGGAATTATTCGGAAGTAATTTCTTCGGATTCGGACGCAAAGAGCGCGAGAGCCTGACACCTCAGCAACAGGCGGGGGCAGGCATTCCCGTGACGACCGACCCGAACCACCCGACCAACCAGCAGCAGAAGCAGGACGGTGGCGGCTCGTTCGAGGAGCGCATCGTCTATGCCGGTCATCCGCGTGTGGCTCTCACGGTCTCGGCGGTCTATCGTGCCGTGGAACTGAGGGCGAAGACCATCGGACAGATGCAGATGCAGTACCAGATGCGCAACCGCGAGGGTGGCAACTTCGTGCTGGATATTCAGAAGCCCCGTGGCGGCAATGTGTCGTTTGGCACCCGTCTGAACTACCTGTTGCAGGTGGAGCCCAATCCCATGATGTCGGCGCAGTCGATGTGGGAGCAGGTGACGGTGAACCGCCTGATGCTGGGCAACGGATTCATCTACATTGAGCGCAACGAGCTGGACGAGCCCGTGCACCTGTGGCTGGCAGAGTGCGGCGGTTACAACCTCGGCACCAACACCTACACCATCACCTACATGGGTGAGCGCGGACTGATAAAGAACCGCATCGTGCCGATGAGCGACGTGCTGCATTTCCCTAACACCTACCGCGAGCGCAACGGCTTCTGGGGCATCTCCACGCTGAAGTTTGCCATCGACACGCTGAGTCTGATCAAGACCGAGAGCCAGTTGGCACTCGAAACGGCAGCGAAGGGCGGACGCATCAAGGGTATCATCAGCGAGAAACAACCCACCCAGGGACAAGGCACACTGGCCTTCGGACTGCTGAACCCCGAGCAGGTGAACAACACGGCCAAGGAGATGCAGCGCAAGTTCTACTCAGGCGAGGACATCGTGAGCATGCACGGGCTGGAGAACTTTCAGAACCTCTCCATGAGCGCACAGGACATGCAGATGATGGAGATGCTGAACATGAACCTCGACGACGTGGCCCGATTCTACGCCACCCCGCGCCCGCTGCTGATGATGGATACCAACTCGCACTACACCACCTACACCAACGCCACGATGGAGTATCTGAGCCGCACGATAGCCCCCGACGGAGCCGAGATGGAGGCCGAATGCTTCCGCAAGTTCCTGAGCATCTACGACTACGGTCAGCACCGCTTCCACCTGTGCGAACAGCCCCTGCTGCGCATGGATAAGGAGACGCAGGCGAAGGTGGACATGCTGAACCTCCAGACGGGTGCGAAGACCATCAACGAGGTGCGTGCCGAGCACGACATGCCTGCCGTGGAGAACGGCGACGAGCCAATGGCCAGTGCCAACCTGATGACGCTGAAGGCTCTGCTGGCGAAAGCCGACGCGAGCACCCAGTTGAAGCCTGGCAACTACACCGTGGGAGAACCGCCAAAGGAGGGCGAGGAAACCGCATGAAGTTAGTATAGCAAACCGCAGCGGTTTGGTATAGAAAACCGCAGCGGTTGAGTATAGTAAACCCAAGCGATAAAATATAGCAAAGTATGACACCAAACCCGACAAAAGAGGAAATCGACGCTTTGGAGCGCGAAATCCGACAGCAACGAAAGCAGCGCGAGAAGCATCTGCGACGCGCAGTAAACCCCAAGCATAGTTATGCTGGATAAGTAGTAACATCATTTAATCGAGATAAAAAGATGAAACAGGTAAGATTTGTACCCATCGAGGCTTGCAACCTGCAAGTCAGAGAGCCACAGGAGGGCGAGCAGGAAAGCCGCACCATCGTTGGTATGCCCATCGTCTATGGTGTGCGCTCCGTGAACCTGACACCGTGGTCGGAAGACCGCGAGGTCTATGAAGTGCTGGAGGCTGGCTTCATCACTCCCGAACTGCTTCAGCGGTCGGACGTGGTGCTGAATCTGAACCACTCCAACAAAGTAACCGACATTCTGGGACGCTACCGCAACTCAGAACGTGACACCCTTGCACTCGACTTGGCGGCTGCTGGTATGGCCTGCCGTTGCGACATGCCCCACACCAACAACGCCAACGATACCCTGGAACTGATGCGACGCGGTGACATCACCGGCATGAGCTTCGCCTTCAGCGACAACCCCCACGACAAGGAGAGCGTGACCTACGAGCGCACGGCAGAACGCAGTGCCGACGGCAAGGAGATTTGGCTGCGTCACGTCCGCAAGGCCACTGGCTTGTTTGATGTGGCTATCGTCACCCATCCTGCCTACGAGCAGACATCCGTCGTGACCCGTGAGTTTGCCGACGAAATCATGCGCGAGATTGACGCTCAGATTGAAGCACACAAGCGCGAGTGTGGCGGTGGTGACGACGACGAGGCAAAGCGCAAGGCCGAAGAGGAAGCCGCTGCAAAGGCTGAACAGGAGAAGCGCGAACAGGAAGAGCGCGAAGCCGAGGAACTGGAGCGCAAGGCACGCGAGGCCAAGGCCGTGATGCGGATGCGCCTGAACCTGCTCGACCTCGAAACCGAGGAAATCGACTTTTAGTAAACATTAGTATAAACCCTTAAAAAGTAACGATCATGACAAAGAAAGAAGTTATGAAGAAGGCCGCTCGCAACCGCGAGATTCAGGCCCGTATGCGCGAAATCTACACCAAGATGGAGAAGGAGCGCCGTGAGGAGTACACCGAGGAAGAGAAGCGCGAAATGGCTGAACTGACCTCAGAGTTGGAAGACAACCGCCGCGAGATTCTGCTCTCAAAGGACGAGGCAGCCATTGCCGAGATCCGTGAGCAGGTGGACCGCAACAAGCAGTACCGCGAGTACTTGCAGGGCGTTCGCCAGAAGCGCGAGGATGCCACCACCACCCTGGCACCCAAGTCAACCCCCGACGGTTCGTCTATCACCGAGTCTGGTGCCATCAACCTCTACATCGAGGACATCATCGACACCAAGGAGAACGGACTGGGCCGCCCCGTCGGTCAGTCGTTCGTCACCGGCGTTGAGGGCGACGAGCTCTATCCCTACAGCATCAACGACGTTGAGATGGAGGAGGTAGGCGAAATTAAAGCCATCAACGACCAGGCTCTCGACTTCGACAACATCAAGGTGCAGAGCCGTCGTGTTGCTCTCTCTGTCGCTGTGTCTAACAAGGCCATCGACAATGCTGCCTTCGACCTCGTGGCATTCGTGCTCTACAAGATTCAGAAGGCATGGCGCATCTACTTCGCCAAGAAGAACTACTCGCACGCCAACTGGCAGGGCAACAAGGGCGCATTCTCTATGGTCACTCCCGGCACCATCACAATGGACAACACCATCGGTGCCCAGATTGACGAGAAGTTCGCCGAGATTGCCGAGATCGGTTTTGACGACGAGGGCTGCGTAGTCATCTCTCCGAAGATGGAGGCCAAGCTGAAGCACACCTTCGAGGGTGACGGCGTGGCAGCTCACCCCATCATCGACAACGGCCTGCTCTGCGGTCATCCCTACGTCTCCACCAAGCACATCAACTACACGTTGAACGGCGAGCAGGAGTACGTGAAGGACACCGACGAGTACATCGGCATCGGTCTGTTCCAGTACCTGCCCATCCAGCAGCACGGCCTCGTTCGTCAGACCGTTGACGCAACAAGTGCTGCCGTAGCCAAGCAGAACAAGACGGTCATCGTCTTCTCTACCGAGATCAGTATCACCGAGCTCTCTGGTAAGGTCAACGGCGCAAACGGCACTCCCCAGGCATTCATGCTGCTGAAGGTCGTGAACCCCAGCGCGTAAAATCTCTCGCACCCTCTTTCTGGAAACATAGTTTCTCAGACCATCGGGCGGCTCCGATGCACCGGCAAAGGCTGACTGCCCGATGGTTTTCTAAAAGACTAAATGCAGCAACATGAAATCAGTTGATGAGATAATCTACGACGCTATCTGTGCAGATACAGCCCTCATGGAAGCTATCGGCTCCCGTGTGGTCTCGACCTGCTTCGAGGTACCGCCAGCCGAAGCGGACAATACCCCTCTGCCAAACATCATCGTGACCGACGACGGTTTTCAGAACCAAGTCGGCTCGAAGGATTGCGTATGGGAGTCGGGTGAAGACCGTGTACAGGCGACTGTCGACGTGGCTGCTGATTCCCCAAAGGAGGTGAAGCGTCTGATAAGCAAGGTTCGTCGCGCCGTCGAAAATCATATTATCTTAATGTCTGCGACCGACGGATGCATCCCGGAGCTTGACTCGCTTTCGAGCAACGGCATAGCCTGGGACTGGATGAAACCCTGCTACTATCAGCAGATTACTTATCAATGTACAGTACCATCTGAAACCGACATTGACAATGAGTAAGACCAAAGAAAAAGCAATCGACGAGCAGAATCAGGAGCAGAACCAGCCCGCATACGTGGCTGAGCTGTTGCTTAACGGCACCGTCACGCTGACCGCTAACACGCGGGAGGAATTGGCCGAAATGGTTGACAACATACCTGCCGAATGCCACTATGGAGCCGGAGCCGTTGGCCGTAATCCCGAGACAGGCGAGTACTCCCTGCGCGTCGATTTAACCACTAAAGATTAAGAAACGATATGGCAACATTAAAAGGTAAAAACTTTCGAATCCTGACTTACGATACCACCGCGTCGAAGTATAAGGTAGTGGGTATGGCCACCAGCTGTACCGTTACGCATCAAAGCAATACCGAGAATGCGAACCATAAGGACATCGTGGGTATTGCCCAGTTGCCCACCGTTGTAAGTCAGAGTTGTAATATCAGTGTCGAGTCGCTGAGTGTTGCGGATGTCGGTGCTATGCTGACAGCCATCAAGTCGCTCACGCCATTCACGCTGATATGGGATGAGACAAGCACCACCGACAATCAGACTGCCCTTGGTGCAACCTTCGCACGCAGAGGTCAGTTCTTCCTGAACGACTGTACCTTCCAGTTTGATAACAGAACGAATAGCACGAAATCTCTCCAATTCTCCTCAACGGGAGCGATTGAGGTTCTCGATACTACACCTACGGTTGAGACCATCACCACAGGTGCTTTCACCAAGGGTGAGAACGTTCGCCTGTTCCTCGGTAGCGACAACACAGCCACTCCAAGTCGTGTTGTGGCCGGTGCTCGCACTTTGTCTATCCATTGCAGCCTTACCTTGGAGGACGCAACGACCAAAGATACCGACGGGAATTGGATTGTACAGGAGGCCACCGAACTGGCATGGGATATCTCATCAGGCGCACTCGTGCGCAGTGGTGACAATATCACTTCGTCTGTTCAGGCTCAGGGACTCGCTGAGATTGAGGCTATCAAGGAGGCGGGCAATCCCGTTAAGTGTTTTGTGGCCAACACCAGCGGGGCAAACAACCGTACCCTTGGTGCAATCATACTCAGCGGTAGCGTGATCGTCTCCCAGCTGACTATCAACGGACCTCTCGGAACTGCCGACTATACCACTCAGCTGAATGGCTACGGCCCATACACCGTAGGCGCATAAAAATGCTGAAAACTGTCTCTCTTCATATCCCGTCCGCCACTATGCTTTCTTCCCATCGCATACGACGGGCGGGGTTTCATTATTTCATTTTTTCATTATTTCATTTTTTTTCATTATTTCATTTTTCACAGAAACTATGACCAAGAAAGAAATCACCATCAACGGCAAGCAGTACCCCGTCATCTTCGACATGCAGACCATTATGAACTTCGAGGAGGTGACCAGCGGCAAGTCGTTTTTTACAGAGAACCTTACGACGCTGAAGAACCGTATCGCGCTCATCATCGCAGCCGTGACTGCTGCCGACGAGAACACCCCGCTCGAAGTGAAGGACATCACCGGCAACCGCTCGCTGGCCGAGGTGCAGCAGATAATCGCTGCCTATGCCGTCATCGACTCGCTCGCTGCCGAGTTCTTCAAGATACCCGAAATCGAGAAAAAGAACAATCCCGAACCGCCAGCCGAGGCGACCGAAGACGAGGATAAGCCAAAAAACTGACATCCGCTCACGAAATCTATCAGATGTTCGTGGGCGAGATAGGATTCCCCCGTCGTGAGTTCCTTCACGACATCAAGTGGTGGGAGGTGAAGAGCATCATCCGGGGCTACCACGCCCGTCATCATGCCGGATGGGAACAGGCGCGACTCGTGGCTTACAACGCCCACTATTGTATGGGAAGCAAGGACCCCGTGCCGACAGTCGAGAAATGGATTACCTTCCCTTGGGAAAAATCCCCGACAATACCAATCTCTCAGGAAGAAGTGCGCGAGCTACAGAACGACATGGCGACAATCAAGTTCTGAAGGTATATATTTGTTCATATATTAATATTGTTATTTAAATTATTCTTCCCTGCCTGCGATGTGAATCGCGGGCAGTTTTTTTTATCTTCGGTAAACTATAAACCGCAATATCCACGATATATATATGATAGACATTGAAGTTAATCAGCAGATATTGCACAATCAGAATGAGGCTCTGGCTGCGCTTTTCGTATCTAACAAAGATACGAGAAACCGCATCCGCAAAATCATTCGTGAGGAGATGAAAGACGCTGCAAAGCGTTTGCGCGAGGATGCAAGGTATGCGATGGATGAAGACCCCAGGAAAGCATATCGGGCAGTCAAGTCTACCGTATATCGAAAGATACTCGGTGGTAACGTGTCCATCCTTCAGCGCAGGAGAGCGGGTGCAAGGTATCAGTTGATGAGAGAGCGCAAGCTCGACAAGAACCCCAACCAACGGGGAGGTAACCGAAGACCCAGAAGTGCAAGAACTGAAGCACTCGACACATACTATGGCGCAGATCGTAATTTTGTTCTCAGATTTTTGAATAGCGGTACCGTATCAAGAGGTACCCGTTATGGCAATAGGGGAGCAATCGCAGCACGTAACTGGTTCACCAACGTAGCACCACAGGAAATGAACCTCGCAGCCGAAAACCTCGCAGCAGTCATCGAAGAGGAGCTGGCAGAGGCATACGCAGAAAAAGATAAATCATAAGATATGGCACAGAGTTTAGTCAAACTTACACTTGAATCGAATCAATACGAGAAAGGGCTTCGTAATGCACAGAAGCAACTCGACGATTTTACTAAAGGCATTGGTATCAGTGCCAAGGCATTCTCCGGCATGGCCGTATCGGTGGCCGCTGTCACAGGAGCATTGAAAGTGGCAAAGGACGCATTCTTCGCCAACGAAACGCAGTTGGACGACTGGAATCGTGCCATCCAATCAGCTGAAGGTGTGTACAAAGGATTTCTCAACGCCCTCAATACTGGCGATATCAGCGGATTCCTGACAAGTATTGACACCATCACGGAGGCAGCAAAGGCAGCATACGACGCTCTCGACAATCTTTCGACGTTTAACGCTTTCAACCGTGTAAACCTTCAGCGTACCCGTACTGGTATGACCGAGGCCATTGCAGGATTCCGACTTGGTGAAACATCCAAAGAGGACGTTAAGAAAGCAGCCGAAGCATATAAAAAGGAACTCATCGAGCGTCAACGCTTAGAGCAGGAGGCATACTCACAGAAGATTCGTGAGGTGGCCGCTCAGCGTGGTGTACCCTGGGGGAATCTGGAACAGGCACTCAGTGGCGACTACGGCACATACCAACAACTGAAGCAAGTACAGCCCACAGGCGAAAAAATGGTATCCTACGGTGCCGGTATGTTCGGCTCTGGCTCTTACATTCAGAAGTTCGCAGTCACAGCCGAAGAGAAGATGGGAGAGGCTCTGCGAGCATTAAACGACACAGAGTTGGATGCTCTTCAGTCGCTTGGTGAGCAAGCCCAGCGCACAGGTGAGGAAATTGCCCAGATAGACAAGCAACTCTCACGTGTACTGAATAAGAAAGAAAAATCCACGCCAAAAACTGGTGGCGGTGGTGGGAGAACCAAAACCACCACAGCCCCGACCTATGCCGCAGACTCTATTGCCGCACAGAGTGCTCTCGTAAGCGACTTGCGCAAGAAATGGAGTGAGGCAGGCGAGGCGGTAAGGAACGACCTACTTGTGCAACTCATCGCAGCCGAAGACAAACTGAAAGCGATGAACAATCAGGCCGCACTCTTCCGTGAGAATCAGCAGGGCAAGTTACTCGGTAATACTCCCGACGGCAACGCCATTCAGGCCACAGGCCTCGGAAGCATATCTATCGCTGAGCAGATCAACGAAGCTGCGAAGGGATTACAGGGTGACGCATTAAAGGCTATGCAAGACCTTATCAAAGGCGGTAAAGATACTCAGAAGTCATGGGCAAATGCCGCAAGTGCCATCGGTAGTGTCGGCAGTGCCCTTGCAGGTATCAACAACCCAGCGGCAAAGATTATGGGTATCGTAGCCGAAGCGGTTGCCAATATCGCACTCGGATTCGCAATGGCTACGGCTAAAGATTCAAAGCTCGGTGTGTTCGGATGGATTGCCGCTATCGCTGGCGGTCTTGGCACGATGATGTCAACTATCTCTGCCATCCACAGTGCAACGGGTTATGCCGAAGGTGGTATCGTAGCGGGCAACACCTTCTCTGGCGACCAGATTCCCGCTATGCTCAATGCTGGCGAGGTGGTATTGAATCGCGCTCAGACGGGAGCACTCGCAAGTCAGCTTCAGGATGGTGGCGGTGGCAACGGGCGCATCGTAGGAGTGCTCAGAGGTGAGGACATCGCTCTGGTGGCTGACCGCTGGGGCAGACGCACGGGTAAAGGCGAACTGGCATTCTTTAAGTAACATTAAACAGACATAAGATATGGCAACGAACGGAAACTCAATTATAATAGGCAAGATGGTGAATGGCGATTTTGAGGCATTTGCAGCCGTGAAGAGCCACGACATCCAGAACCAGTGCGACCTGATAGAG
>Ga0256407_10006129_pt1 | contig 18772 bp, 9 predicted proteins | sample RumenRJG_04DNA_FD_193489 | JGI IMG/M metagenome (GOLD analysis project Ga0256407, IMG submission 193489) | Bovine rumen microbial communities from Lethbridge, Alberta, Canada - RJG_04 | ecosystem: Host-associated > Mammals > Digestive system > Stomach > Rumen | place: Canada: Alberta | collected...
TCCCGGATTTCCTTGATGTGCAATTAAAGTCGTTCAAAGACTTCCTGCAGTTGGATACTCCGCCTGAGGAACGCAAGAATGACGGCTTGTATAAGGTGTTCGCTGAGAACTTCCCTATCACCGACACACGTAATAATTTCGTTCTTGAGTTCTTGGATTACTATATCGACCCACCCCGTTACAGCATCGACGAGTGCCTGGAGCGTGGTCTGACTTATAGCGTGCCCCTGAAGGCTAAGCTGAAACTGTATTGTACTGATCCGGATCATGAGGATTTCGGAACTGTGATTCAGGACGTGTTCCTGGGTCCTATCCCTTACATGACCGCCAATGGTACATTCGTTATCAATGGAGCCGAGCGCGTAGTTGTTTCACAGTTGCACCGTTCACCTGGCGTATTCTTCGGCCAGAGCGTACATGCTAACGGTTCACTGCTGTATTCGGCACGTGTTATCCCATTCAAGGGTTCTTGGATCGAGTTTGCTACCGACATTAATAATGTGATGTATGCATACATCGACCGTAAGAAGAAGTTGCCCGTAACAACTCTGCTTCGTGCTATCGGTTTCGAGGCTGATAAGGATATCCTGCAGATCTTCAACCTGGCCGAGGAGGTTAAGGTGAACAAGAAGAACCTGAAGGCTGTCATCGGCTGCAAGCTGGCTGCACGTGTACTGAAGAGCTGGAACGAGGACTTCGTAGATGAGGATACTGGTGAGGTAGTATCAATCGAGCGTAACCAGATGATCATGGAGCGTGAGACTGAGATTACTGAGGAGAACATGATGGACATCCTTGAGAGTGGCGCACAGACTATTCTGGTGCACAAGGACGAGAGCGTGGCTCAGGACTACAGCATTATCTTCAATACACTGGCCAAGGACCCATCAAACTCGGAGAAGGAGGCTGTGCTGTACATCTACCGTCAGCTGCGTAATGCTGACCCTGCTGATGATGCCAGCGCACGTGAGGTTATCCAGAACCTGTTCTTCTCTGACAAGCGTTACGACCTGGGTGATGTAGGTCGCTACCGTATCAACAAGAAGCTTGGTCTGAACACCGATATGGATGTTCGTGTACTGACCAAGGAAGATATCATTGAGATTATCAAGTATCTGATTATGCTGATTAACTCTAAGGCTACTGTCGATGATATCGACCACCTGTCGAACCGTCGTGTACGTACCGTAGGTGAGCAGCTCAGCAATCAGTTCTCAATAGGTCTGGCCCGTATGAGCCGTACCATCCGTGAGCGCATGAACGTTCGCGATAACGAGGTATTCACACCAACCGATCTGATCAACGCCAAGACTATCTCGAGCGTTATCAACTCGTTCTTCGGTACCAACCCTCTGTCGCAGTTCATGGACCAGACCAACCCGCTTGCCGAGGTTACTCACAAGCGTCGTCTCTCGGCCCTGGGTCCTGGCGGTCTGTCGCGTGAGCGTGCCGGATTCGAGGTTCGTGACGTACACTATACACACTATGGTCGTCTGTGTCCTATCGAGAGCCCTGAGGGACCAAACATCGGTCTGATCTCATCTCTGTGTGTATATGCTAAGATTAATGAGCTCGGATTTATCCAGACTCCTTACCGTAGGGTAGAGAACGGTGTGGCTGATCTGAGCGACAATGGTATAGTTTACCTGACAGCTGAGGAAGAGGCTGAGCACATCATTGGACAGGGTAATGCACCTCTGAACGACGATGGTACATTTATCCGTTCGGTAGTTAAGTGCCGTCAGGATGCTGACTTCCCAGTAGTTCCACCTACAGACGTAGACCTGATGGATGTATCTCCACAGCAGATTGCATCTATCGCTGCATCGCTGATTCCATTCCTGGAGCACGACGATGCTCACCGTGCGCTGATGGGATCGAACATGATGCGTCAGGCTGTACCTCTGCTTCACAACGAGGCTCCTATTGTAGGTACCGGTATCGAGAAGCAGGTTTGTGAGGATTCACGCACGATGGTAACTGCCGAGGGTGATGGTGTTATCGAGTATGTAGATGCTACCACTATCCGTATCCTTTACGATCGCACTGAGGACGAGGAGTTCGTAAGCTTCGAGCCTGCTCTGAAGGAGTATCGTATCGCTAAGTTCCGTCGTACAAACCAGAATATGACTATCGACCTTCGCCCAATCTGTAGCAAGGGACAGCGCGTGAAGGCCGGTGACATCCTGACCGAAGGTTATGCTACTGAGAACGGTGAGCTGGCTCTGGGCCGCAACCTGCTGGTAGCCTACATGCCTTGGAAGGGTTACAACTATGAGGATGCTATCGTGCTGAACGAGCGTATAGTTCGTGAGGACGTACTGACATCTGTACACGTAGATGAGTACACACTCGACGTACGTGAGACAAAGCGTGGTGTTGAGGAGTTCACTGCTGATATTCCTAACGTAAGCGAGGAGGCAACAAAGGATCTGGACGACAACGGTGTTATACGTGTTGGTGCCCGTGTTGAGCCAGGCGACATCATGATCGGTAAGATTTCGCCTAAGGGTGAGAGCGATCCTTCGCCTGAGGAGAAGCTGCTGCGTGCCATCTTCGGTGATAAGGCTGGTGATGTGAAGGATTCTTCACTGAAGGCTAACCCATCACTGAGCGGTGTTGTTATTGACAAGAAGATGTTCCAGCGTGCTATCAAGGACCGTAAGTCTAAGCAGCAGGATAAGATCGTGCTGGCTAAGATCGACGAGGAGTACGAGGCTAAGGTTGACGACCTGAAGGATATCCTGATCGACAAGCTCATGGAACTGACCAAGGGTAAGACATCTCAGGGCGTTAAGGACTATACAGGTGCTGAGATTATCACCAAGGGTAGCAAGTTTACTGCTACAGCCCTGCGCAACCTTGAGTATGGTGACGTACAGATTAGCAACTGGACCAATGATGAGCACAAAAACCAGCTCATTGCCAAGCTGATTATCAACTTCATGAAGAAGTATAAGCTGCTTGATGCCGAGATGAAGCGTAAGAAGTTTGCAATCACCATCGGTGATGAGCTGCCAAACGGCATCCTGCAGATGGCTAAGGTTTACATTGCCAAGAAGCGTAAGATCGGTGTAGGTGATAAGCTGGCCGGTCGTCACGGTAACAAGGGTATCGTATCTAAGGTGGTACGTCAGGAGGATATGCCATTCCTCGAGGATGGTCGTCCTGTAGACTTGGTACTGAACCCACTGGGTGTGCCTTCTCGAATGAACCTCGGTCAGATATTCGAGGCTATCCTGGGTGCTGCCGGTAAGAAGCTGGGCGTTAAGTTTGCTACTCCTATCTTCGACGGTGCTAAGCTTGAGGACCTCGCTGAGTGGACCGACAAGGCAGGTCTGCCACGTCTGTGCTCTACCCACCTGTATGACGGTGAGACCGGTGAGCGCTTTGACCAGCCAGCTACAGTAGGTATCACATACTTCTTGAAACTCGGTCACATGGTTGAGGACAAGATGCACGCCCGTTCAATCGGTCCGTACAGCTTGATTACCCAGCAGCCACTTGGTGGTAAGGCCCAGTTCGGTGGTCAGCGTTTCGGAGAGATGGAGGTTTGGGCCCTCGAGGCCTTCGGTGCCAGCCATGTGCTCCAGGAGATCCTGACAATCAAGTCGGATGATACCGTAGGACGCTCTAAGGCTTACGAGGCAATCGTCAAGGGCGAGCCAATGCCTACACCAGGTATCCCTGAGTCTCTGAACGTATTGCTGCACGAGTTGCGTGGTCTTGGTTTGAGTATCACACTCGATTAAAGGTAAACAAAGTAAAACGAAAAAAGTAAAATTGATATATGGCTTTCAAGAAAGATTCAAAAATAAAGAATAATTTTACGAAGATTACCATCGGACTTGCTTCGCCCGAAGAGATCTTAGAGAGCAGCTTCGGTGAGGTTACCAAGCCTGAGACCATCAACTATCGTACATATAAGCCTGAGCGCGATGGCTTGTTCTGCGAGCGCATCTTCGGTCCTACCAAGGACTATGAGTGTGCCTGCGGTAAGTACAAGCGCATCCGTTATAAGGGTATCGTCTGCGACCGTTGTGGTGTAGAGGTAACAGAGAAGAAGGTTCGTCGTGAGCGTAGTGGACACATCGAGCTCGTTGTGCCCGTAGCTCACATTTGGTACTTCCGTAGTCTTCCTAATAAGATAGGTTATCTGCTGGGTCTGCCCACCAAGAAGCTCGACGCAGTTATCTACTACGAGCGCTACGTGGTTATCCAGCCAGGTGTTTTGGCAGGACGTAAGGACGCCGATGGCAATGATGCTCTGGGTGCCAACAAGTACGACCTGCTGTCTGAGGATGAGTACACTGAAATCGTAGAGAATCAGCTTTCGCCAGACAATGAGTATCTGGACGATAGCGATCCAAATAAGTTCATCGCCAAGATGGGTGCTGAGGCAGTTTATGATCTACTGACTCGTATCGACCTTGATTCACTGTCGTACGAACTGCGTGACCGTGCTAACAGCGACTCATCTGTACAGCGTAAGAACGAGGCACTGAAGCGTCTGCAGGTAGTTGAGGCCTTCCGCGGTAGTGTGGAGAAGGGCATCAACCGTCCTGAGTGGATGATCATGAAGATTATCCCTGTTACTCCTCCTGAGCTCCGTCCTCTGGTACCACTGGATGGTGGACGTTTCGCAACATCGGATCTGAACGACCTCTATCGTCGTGTTATCATCCGTAACAACCGTCTGAAGCGACTGATGGAGATTAAGGCTCCTGAGGTTATCCTCCGAAACGAGAAGCGTATGCTTCAGGAGGCTGTTGACTCACTCTTCGACAACTCTCGTAAGTCGAGCGCAGTTAAGAGCGATAGCAACCGTCCTCTGAAGTCACTCTCTGACTCACTGAAAGGTAAGCAGGGACGTTTCCGTCAGAACTTGCTGGGTAAGCGTGTTGACTACTCAGCCCGTTCGGTAATCGTTGTAGGTCCTGAGCTGAAGATGGGTGAGTGCGGTCTGCCAAAGCTGATGGCCGCAGAGCTCTACAAGCCATTCATTATCCGTAAGCTCATCGAGCGCGGTATCGTGAAGACTGTAAAGAGCGCTAAGAAGATTGTTGACCGCCGCGAGCCGGTTATCTTCGATATCCTGGAGAATGTGATGAAGGGTCACCCAGTTCTGCTGAACCGTGCTCCAACACTTCACCGTCTGGGTATCCAGGCATTCCAGCCTAAGATGATCGAGGGTAAGGCTATCCAGCTGCACCCACTGGCTTGTACTGCGTTCAACGCTGACTTCGATGGTGACCAGATGGCTGTTCACCTCCCATTGAGTAATGAGGCTATTCTTGAGGCACAGTTGCTGATGCTTCAGAGCCACAATATCCTTAACCCTGCCAATGGTGCTCCTATCACCGTGCCTTCACAGGATATGGTGCTTGGTCTGTACTACATTACCAAGATCCGTCCAGGTGCAAAGGGTGAGGGACTTACCTTCTACGGACCTGAGGAGGCAATCATCGCCCACAACGAGGGCAAGTGTGATCTCCACGCACAGGTTAAGGTAATGGTTGACGATATCGTAGACGGCAAGGCTGAGCGTCACATGGTTGAGACTTCTGTAGGCCGTGTTATCGTGAACGGTATCATTCCTAAGGAGGTTGGATATGTAAATAAGGTAATCTCTAAGAAGAGTCTGCGCGACATCATCGCTGCTGTTATTAAGAATGTAGGTTTTGCTGAGGCTTGTGAATTCCTTGATGGTATCAAAAACCTTGGTTACCGCATGGCTTACCTGGCAGGTCTGTCGTTCAACCTCGACGATATCATTATTCCAAAGGAGAAGGCTGAGCTTATCGCAAAGGGTAATGACGAGGTGCAGCAGATTACTGACAACTATAACATGGGATTCATCACCGACAACGAGCGTTATAATCAGGTAATTGATACCTGGACCCACGTTAACAACGATATCGGTAACATTCTGCTGAAGCAGATGACCGAGGCCGACCAGGGATTCAATGCTGTATTCATGATGCTTGACTCAGGTGCCCGTGGTAGTAAGGACCAGATTAAGCAGCTCTCTGGTATCCGTGGTCTGATGGCTAAGCCTCAGAAGGCCGGTGCCGAGGGACACCAGATTATTGAAAACCCAATCCTTTCTAACTTTAAGGAGGGTATGTCAGTGCTTGAGTACTTTATCTCTACTCACGGTGCTCGTAAGGGTCTGGCTGATACGGCCATGAAGACTGCCGACGCCGGTTATCTGACTCGTCGTCTGGTTGACGTATCTCACGACGTGATCATCACCGAGGAGGACTGTGGTACACTCCGTGGTCTGCAGTGCTCGGCTCTGAAGAGTGGCGACGAGATTATCTCAAGTCTGTCAGAGCGTATCCTGGGTCGTGTATCAGTTCACGATGTAATCAATCCTAAGACTGGTGAGGTTATCGTAGGTGCTGGTGAGGAAATAACCGAGGCTATTGCCGATGCCATCGAGGCTTCTGACATCGAGACTGTAGAGATCCGTTCAGTGCTGACCTGTGAGTCGAAGAAGGGTGTCTGCATGAAGTGTTACGGACGTAACCTTGCTACTCGTCGTATGGTTCAGAAGGGTGAGGCTGTAGGTGTGATTGCTGCTCAGGCTATCGGTGAGCCAGGTACACAGCTTACACTTCGTACGTTTCACGCCGGTGGTGTGGCTGCCAACGCAGCTGCAAACGCAAGCATCGTATCTAAATATGATCGCGCAATGATCGAGTTCGAAGAGGTTCGTACCGTTCCATTCGATGAGGATGGTCGCGACTGCCAGATGGTAGTAAGCCGTCTTGGTGAAATGCGCTTCGTAGATCCTAATACTAAGATTGTTCTCTCGACAGTGAACGTGCCTTACGGTTCTTCACTCTACTTCGGCAATGGCGACGAGGTTGCCAAGGGCGACAAGATTGCTCAGTGGGACCCATTCAACGCCGTTATCGTAACAGAGTATGCTGGTACACTGAAGTTCAACGATGTTATCGAGGGTGTTACCTTCCGTGCCGAGACCGACGAAACAACAGGTCTGACCGAAAAGATTGTTACCGAGTCGCGTGATAAGCTTAAGGTTCCTACCTGTGATGTTATCGGTGCTGACGGTGAGGTAATCGGAACATATAACTTCCCTGTAGGTGGTCACGTAGTAGTAGAGGATGGCCAGACAGTTAAGACTGGTGAGACTCTCGTTAAGATTCCACGTGCTGCTGCTAAGGGTGGTGATATCACCGGAGGTCTGCCTCGAGTAACCGAGTTGTTTGAGGCTCGTAACCCATCTAACCCTGCAGTCGTATCTGAAATCGACGGTGAGGTAACCATGGGTAAGGTAAAGCGTGGTAACCGTGAGATTATCGTTACATCTAAGACAGGTGAGCAGCGTAAGTATCTCGTATCACTGTCTAAGCAGATCCTGGTACAGGAGCATGACGCCGTTCGTGCCGGTACTCCATTGTCTGACGGTGTGATCACTCCTGGCGATATCCTCGCCATCAAGGGTCCTACCGCTGTTCAGGAGTATATCGTTAACGAGGTTCAGGACGTATACCGTCTGCAGGGTGTAAAAATCAACGACAAGCACTTCGAGATCATCGTACGTCAGATGATGCGTAAGGTACAGATCAATGAGCCTGGTGATACATCGTTCCTTGAGCAGGAGATTGTAGACAAGCTCGACTTCTCTGAGGAGAACGACCGTATCTGGGGTAAGAAGGTTGTTACCGATGCCGGTGACTCTGAGAACCTCCAGAAGGGTCAGATCGTTACTGCCCGCAAGCTGCGCGACGAGAACTCGATGCTGAAGCGTCGTGACCTCCGATTGGTACAGGTTCGTGATGCAGTACCTGCAACATCTACTCAGATCCTCCAGGGTATCACACGTGCTGCCCTCCAGACCAAGTCGTTTATGTCGGCTGCATCGTTCCAGGAGACAACTAAGGTTCTGAACGAGGCTGCTATCCGCGGTAAGGTTGACCATCTGGTAGGTATGAAGGAGAACGTAATCTGTGGACACCTGATTCCTGCTGGTACCGGTCTGCGTGAGTTTGAGAAGATTATCGTAGGTTCTAAGGAGGAGTATGAGCGCATCCAGGCTAACCGCAAGAATGTACTCGACTTCGCTGATGAGACCATCCTCGAGGAGAAATAAGGATATACCTTATTGATATATTAAGAGAGAGTGTTGTGTTATGTTTGCAACACTCTCTTTTTTTTGTATTTTGGGTACAAACCGATATTAATAATTCTAAAAATAGTTATATCTTGTTAAATTGAGGCGCAAGAAGAACTTTTTCTCCATATAAGTTAGGTGGAGTCGGAAAATAGTTGTACCTTTGCAGCCCGAAACGTCCCTGTTGAGCGAGACGGGGTGCGTAAAGCGCTGATTATAAACAAAATAAACATATATAAATTAAAAATTAAAGTATTATGCCTACAATTTCACAATTGGTAAGAAAAGGCAGAAAGGTAATTGTTGACAAGTCAAAGTCGCCAGCTCTGGACAACTGTCCTCAGCGTCGTGGTGTCTGCGTACGTGTTTACACAACAACACCTAAGAAGCCTAATTCGGCTATGCGTAAGGTAGCCCGTGTTCGTCTGACAAATCAGAAGGAAGTTAACTCTTACATCCCTGGAGAGGGACACAACCTGCAGGAGCACTCAATCGTGCTTGTTCGCGGTGGTCGTGTAAAGGACCTGCCAGGTGTACGTTATCACATCGTTCGTGGTACTCTTGATACCGCTGGTGTTGCAAACCGTACACAGCGTCGTTCTAAGTATGGTGCTAAGCGTCCAAAGGCTAAGAAGTAAATGACCGGAGATGGTCAGTCAGGCCAAAAAGAAAGAAAAATTTAAACCGTTTTGCTGGTGAATGTTATAAGGTTGAGTAAATGTCCAAGCGAAGGACGTTGAAGAACAAGTAAGAACAGCCCCCAAGCAGAATTTAATTCAAAAACAAAATGAGAAAAGCAAAACCCAAGAAGCGTGTGATCCTGCCGGATCCCGTGTTCAACGACCAGAAGGTGTCTAAGTTCGTAAATCACCTGATGTTTGATGGTAAGAAGACCAAGTCGTATGAAATCTTCTACAATGCACTGGAGACAGTGAAGGCTAAGATGAGCAATGAGGAGAAGTCTGCTCTGGAGATCTGGAAGCAGGCCCTCGACAACATTACCCCACAGGTTGAGGTAAAGAGCCGCCGTATCGGTGGTGCTACTTTCCAGGTTCCTACAGAGATCCGTCCTGACCGTAAGGAGAGCATTTCAATGAAGAACATGATTCAGTTCGCTCGTAAGCGTAGCGGTAAGTCAATGGCAGATAAGCTGGCTGCTGAGATCATGGATGCTTTCAATAACCAGGGTGGTGCATTCAAGCGTAAGGAGGATATGCACCGTATGGCTGAGGCTAACCGCGCATTTGCTCACTTCCGTTTCTAATTAATAAGGTAAGAAGTTAAAAGGATACAAAACAATGGCAAATCGCGACTTACATTTGACAAGAAATATCGGTATTATGGCTCACATCGATGCCGGTAAGACAACCACTTCTGAGCGTATTCTGTTCTACACAGGTAAGACTCATAAGATTGGTGAGGTACACGATGGAGCTGCAACCATGGACTGGATGGCTCAGGAGCAGGAGCGTGGTATTACTATCACTTCTGCTGCTACCACTTGTAACTGGACATGGAATGGTAATAGCTACAAGATCAACCTGATCGACACTCCGGGACACGTTGATTTTACCGCTGAGGTAGAGCGTTCACTCCGTGTACTCGACGGTGCTGTTGCCACATACTCTGCTGCTGATGGTGTACAGCCTCAGTCGGAGACTGTATGGCGTCAGGCTGATAAGTACAACGTTCCACGTATCGGTTATGTTAACAAGATGGACCGTTCAGGTGCTGACTTCTTCGAGACTGTTCAGCAGATGAAGGACATCCTGGGTGCTAACCCTGTTGTTATCCAGGTTCCCATCGGTGCTGAGGAGAACTTCAAGGGTCTGGTTGACCTGATCAAGATGAAGGCTATCCTGTGGCACGATGAGACAATGGGTGCTGAGTATGACGTTGAGGATATCCCAGCTGATCTCGAGGCAGAGTGCGATGAGTGGCGTAACAAGCTGCTCGAGGCTGCTGCTGAGTATGATGAGGCTCTGATGGAGAAGTACTTCGACGATCCTAACTCAATCACTGAGGACGAGATTATCGCAGCTATCCGTAAGGGTACAATCTCAATGGCTTGTACTCCTATGCTGCTCGGTTCTTCATATAAGAACAAGGGCGTACAGCCTCTGCTCGACTATGTATGTGCATTCCTGCCCGCACCTGTTGACGTAGAGGTTATTAAGGGTACCAACCCTGATACCGATGAGGAGGAAGATCGTAAGCCTTCAGAGGATGAGCCTACATCTGCTCTGGCCTTCAAGATCGCTACCGATCCATATATGGGACGTCTGGTGTTCTTCCGTGTTTACTCAGGTAAGATCACTGCCGGATCATACGTATTCAACCCACGTTCGGGTAAGAAGGAGCGTATCAGCCGTCTGTTCCAGATGAACTCAAACAAGGAAATTCCTATGGAGAGCATCGACGCTGGTGATATCGGCGCAGGTGTTGGTTTCAAGGATATCCGTACTGGTGATACCCTCTGCTCTGAGGATGCACCTATCGTACTGGAGTCAATGAGCTTCCCCGATACTGTTATCTCTATCGCAGTTGAGCCTAAGTCTCAGGCCGACGTTGCTAAGCTCGACAATGGTCTTGCTAAGCTGGCCGAAGAGGATCCAACATTCACCGTTCGTACCGACGAGCAGAGTGGTCAGACTATTATCTCAGGTATGGGTGAGCTTCACCTCGATATCATTATCGACCGTCTGAAGCGTGAGTTCAAGGTTGAGTGTAACCAGGGTAAACCTCAGGTTAACTACAAGGAGGCTATTACCAAGACTGTTAACCTCCGTGAGGTTTATAAGAAGCAGTCTGGTGGTCGCGGTAAGTTCGCTGATATCATTGTAAACGTTGGTCCTGTTGACGACGATTGGGATATCGCTAAGGATGGTGGTCTGCAGTTCGTTAACGAGGTTAAGGGTGGTAACATTCCTAAGGAGTTCATTCCATCTATCCAGAAGGGATTTGAGAACGCAATGAAGAATGGTATCCTCGGTGGTTACCCAATGGATTCACTGAAGGTAACTGTACTCGACGGTTCGTTCCACCCAGTTGACTCTGACCAGCTCTCATTCGAGATCGCTGCTATGCAGGCATACAAGAACGCATGTGCTCAGGCTAAGCCCGTACTGATGGAGCCTATTATGAAGCTCGAGGTTGTAACACCTGAGGAGAACATGGGTGACGTTATAGGTGACCTGAACAAGCGTCGTGGTCAGGTTGAGGGTATGGAAGAGGCTCGTAGTGGTGCCCGTGTCGTTAAGGCTCAGGTTCCTCTGTCAGAGATGTTCGGTTATGTAACCGCTCTGCGTACCATCACTTCTGGTCGTGCAACAAGCTCTATGGAGTACGATCACCACGCACCCCTGTCTAGCTCAATCGCTAAGACTGTGCTTGAGGAGGTTAAGGGTCGTGCAGACCTCGTATAATTAAGCAAAAACGGAGTGCCGCTGAGCAAATGACTCTTTAGCGGCCTCCTTACATTTAAATATCAAATATTAAAAATTTAAGACATGAGTCAGAAAATTCGTATTAAGCTGAAGAGCTACGACCACAAACTCGTAGACAAGTCAGCAGAGAAGATTGTGAAGGCTGTAAAGGCAACTGGTGCTATCATCAGCGGTCCTATCCCCCTTCCAACTCACAAGCGTATCTACACCGTTAACCGCTCAACCTTCGTTAACAAGAAGGCTCGTGAGCAGTTCCAGCTTTCAGACTACAAGCGTCTGATTGACATCTACAGCTCAACTGCTAAGACTGTTGACGCTCTGATGAAGCTCGAGCTCCCAAGTGGTGTTGAGGTAGAGATCAAGGTGTAGTACTATCCTTTATCTTAAAGATAGACAGCGTATCCCCAAAGGGATGCGCTGTTTTTTGTTCATTACTCCTAAATATTAGTTAAAAGAATGGTTAACTAATTAATTTAGTTTAAAAACTATAAATATTAGTTGTTCGTAACGAAAACTTTTAGTTACTTTGCGCTCAGATATTGATTAACGACGTGCAAATTGATTGCGAAACTTAAAACGAACTGTAGTAAAATGAAAAAGTTAACAAACAAGGAAAAGGAGATAATGGATTTGTATTGGCAGCATGGTCCCATGTTCGTCAAAGAACTCTTAGAGTACTACGACGAGCCCCGCCCGCATTTCAATACCTTATCCACTATGGTACGTATACTTGAGAAGGAAGGATATCTTGATCATAAGCAGTTTGGTAACACCTATCAGTACTATCCTCTTATTACTGAGGCAGAGTACGGTCGCAAGTCGATTGCCGGTGTTATCAAAAACTATTTCAACAACTCTTATCTCTCGGCTGTATCATCCTTCGTGAAGGAAGAGAAGATCTCTGTAGAAGAACTTAAAGAATTGATAGACCAAATAGAAAGCAACAATGATTGAATTCCTGACCTACGACCTTAAGGTGGCTGTGCTGCTGGCGGTATTCTACATGTTCTACCGCCTACTGTTGGCTCGCGAGACTTTCCACCGCGTTAACCGTATTGTGCTTCTGCTCACAGCCGTGGCCTCGTTTGTGTTGCCGCTGTGTGTTATTACTATGCATGAGACGATTACTATGGAGATGCCTCAGATGACATTGGATGATTTAGATGTCTATGTAGCTGATGTGCCGGTAGAAGAGCCGCAGACTCCACTTTGGCAGATCCTATTGCCCATTCTTTTTATAATGGGTATGCTTGCAACATTAGGACATACCCTATGGTCGCTGTTCAGAATAGTATCTCTGATAAGTAAAAGCGAAAAGCATCCTCAGGATGATGGTACTGTTATCTGTGTGACCGGTAACGCTGATATGGCCCCGTTCAGTTGGATGATTTTTATAGTGATGAATCGCAGTGATTTCGAAGAACGCAATTCTGCGATCCTTACTCATGAACGAGGTCATATCCGTCTCCACCACTCGTGGGACCTGCTCCTCGTTGATACCCTCACCGCACTTCAGTGGTTTAATCCCGCCATCTGGATGCTTCGCAGTGATCTGCGTGCCATCCACGAATACGAGGCCGACGGTGAAGTACTCTCAATAGGGATCAATGCACGTCAATATCAATACCTGTTAATCACCAAAGCCGCGAGCATCGGCGGGTACTCCCTTGCTAACGGTATTTCTCATAGTACCCTAAAAAACCGAATTAATATGATGTTACATACTAAATCCCCCCGTCGCAGTCTACTAAAGTTGTTGGCTCTCTTGCCAATAGTTGCTGTTACTTTGGCTGTAAATGCAGAGACTGTAACCGATTATGTGTACAATGAACCACAGACTCCGGTAAAGAAAGGCAATAGAGCTGGAGTAATCAACCTGGGAGCTGGAAAGAAAATCGTGGTAGAAAAGGCTGACGATGCTAAAGTTGAAGATGCTCAGCCTGCTGATTTAGAGAAATTTACTATTAGTGGTACAGTCTATGATGGTTCAGCCGCAACGAAATCTCCTATTATTGGTGCGATTGTAAAGATTGCAGGTTCAAAGAAAGGTACTGTTACTGATATGGATGGTAACTTCAGTCTGGAAGTAACTGCTGGCGATCGCATCGAAGCAATATACATGGGCTTTGAACCGTTTACAATCGGAGTTAGCAAAGTGTATTCGGAGAGAAACGACTACAAGATTATGCTTAGAAAGGAAGGTACTGATCCTAGTAAGCCATACGATGTGGTAGAACAGATGCCTCAATATCCTGGTGGTACAGGTAAACTCTTTGAGTATCTGACTAAGAATGTTCGCTATCCTAAGGAGGCTGAGGATAAATGCCTTCAGGGACGTGTGATTGCCACATTTGTAGTAGAAAAGGATGGAAGCATAACTAATGCAAAGATCGTTAAAAGCATTGACCCTGCTCTCGATGCTGAGGCTCTGCGTGTGGTAAATGGCATGCCTAACTGGATTCCTGGCAGGCAGAATGGCGAAACAGTACGTGTAAAGTACACTGTGCCTATTACATTCCGCCTTCAGGGTGGGGCAGACATTCCTGCAGATAAAGAGAAACTGGTGAATCCATTAGCCGAGACAGTTGTTGTTGGTTATGGTAATACTGCCCAGGGCGTATGGGTGCCTCAAACAGGAACTACCCCATACATTGTTGTTGATGGTCAGCCCATTGATGGTACAAAGCTTAAGGAGATTGATCCCAAGACTATCGAAAGTATGGATGTACTTAAGGATAGGGCTGCCATCGAGAGATTTGGCGAGAAAGCAAAGCATGGTGTTATCATCATCAAATTAAAGCAAAACAAGTGATAATGCTATGTTATTGCCAATAAAGTAATATGCTCCATAAAAGTAAAACAACTTGTTTTGGTGTTGAAAAGCATAGCTTTACACCATGAAAAGATATTCTTAACGATACTAAAACAAGTTGTTTTACTATGGTGATAGTAAGTGATAGATAAATAAAAAGTATCACTTATGGTAACGTATTGATAGTCAATAGATTAGACTAAAAAGTAACACTTTCTCAAAAAACGTATATGAAAAAAGTTGTAACAACTCTCATGTTGGTCTCATTTACGCTGATGGCCAATGCACAAGGAATGATTATAGACAAGACACAGGCAAGAAATACCAAAAAAGCAAAGTCAGATACACTGACAATCGACCAGGTGGCTTATCGAATCACTTATAATTCCAAGTCGGTAACCGATACAACGAAAACTCCCTATAGATATAAGGATGACGAGATGCGTCTTGAAATAGGAAAGAACGGTGTGTCAAGATTTTATAGCTATACCAGATTCTTGCGTAAGCAGATGACGGCAGAGATGATAAAGAAAGGAGGTGGTATTGATCTGACCAGTATTCCTAAGGGAGGAGCTATCTCTTGGGAGTTATATAAGAATTATCCTGTACAAGGAAAGACTTTGTATCTTGATGTAATCTCCCTCGATTCTTACCAATGCGAGGAGACTGTCGAAACTCCTGACTGGCAGCTGGTGCCTGACAGTACCAAGGAGATTTTGGGTTATCAATGCCAGATGGCAACGACACGTTTCAAAGGTCGCCAGTGGACTGTGTGGTATACTGAAGATATTCCTTTGGACGAAGGTCCTTGGAAACTACGTGGCCTGCCCGGTTTAGTTCTATCGGCTTACGATGCTAAAAGACAGTACGTCTTCGAGGGTGCTGGCCTGGAACAGGTTAGCACTGATCAGCCAGTCGTAATTGTTGAGGAAAAACGCGAGAAGATAAGTCAGAAGAATTTTCGTAAAGTGCTTAGCCGTTATGACCCAATGGCAGCTCTGAGTTCACGTGGTATTAAAATAATCAGTGTGAAAGAGGCTGATGGTTCAGAAGGTAAATTACCTACCAAACTGCCGTCAAACTCAATCGAGTTGGAATAAATGTATCGGTTATTATTAACTCTTCTCTCTCTTGCTTCCTGCATTCTTGCAGGGGCGCAGACTGTTGTTCGTGGTGTGGTGGAAGACTCCGTCAGCCACGAACAACTTCGCGGCGCTTCAGTGAGTTATCTGCGTAAGGGAAAAACACTGAAGTTTGCCCGCACTAATGAGCAAGGCCAGTTCGCCATCCAGATGGATAGGGTAGAGCATGGCGATCAGCTGTCGGTCACGATGATTGGATACGACAAACGTCGCTGCCTGGTGCCTGTGGATGGTGCTAAGTTGGTAACTGTTGCTTTGCCCAGTCGGGCCTTCAAGTTGAAGGAGGTACAAGTGCAGGGCAGTCGTGTTACGGGGCGTGATACCATTACTTACGACTTGACACGCTTTGCCACCGATCGCGATAACTCGCTGAAGGATGTACTGAAGAAGCTGCCTGGTGTGGATGTCTCGAAAAACGGCATGATAGCTTATAACGGTAAACAGATATCGCGCTTTACGGTGGAGGGTTTGGATTTGACTGGCGGACGTTATAACCAGCTGACAGAGAATATCCGTGCCAAGGATGTGAAGAAGGCAGAGATAGTAGAACACGACCAACCTATCAAGGCGTTGGAGAAACGTGTGTACACTGATGATGTGGGTATGAATATAACGCTGAAGGACGGAGCCCGCGACAAACTGATGGCCACACTGCGCCCTTATATCTTGTTTGATGAGCCTATTCATGCCGGTGGCTCGGTAAATGTGCGACAGATAGGAAAGAAAAAACAACGCATGTATGATGTGGCTTATGATCGTAAAGGGCAAAACATCAGTGAGTCGTATCTGATTCTCGGTTCCAATTGGAATCGCCTAAGTGCAGGAACGTTACCATCGTGGTATACAATTCCATCGTTGTCGGCTCCTGTTGATGCAGACTTGTTACGTTTCAATACGTCGCAGCGCTACGCTGTAAATCAAGTTTCCAAAACAAAAAGTGACAATGAACATCGTTTGTCTGCTTTCTATAGTCGTAGTGTTATCAATCAGTACACCTCCAATACCTCTATATATTATATGGACGAAGAGTCTCCTGTCACCACTACCGAAGAACGTAGCCTTACTGCAATCAGTGATCAGTTCTCTGCTGAATTTGAACATAGGATTAATAAAGAGAACTGTTATGGTAATGAAGTGCTTTTTGTAAAGGCGGCTCAGGATGATGGATTGACTGAGTATTCTGTCTTGTCACAGCGGATGCGTGTTCCTCAGGTTGATATAGGTGCCTCTATTTATCGCTTATTCCCGTTGCATTCTGGTGACCAATTAACGTGGAAGTCAATACTTGATTATCACCATTCTGTAAACGATCTTTATGTCAATGACGATAGAAAACGTATACGCACCAATCTTTGGCACACTGACCATCTGGTGGAGTGGACACGTAAACGAGGCTATTGGACACGGGAATACGAAGGTGGCTTGTCTGCTCAGAACACTCATGTAGAGCAGGGAAATTGGCATCTTAGTGCATATTTACATCCCTCATGGCAGTATAAAACTGACGAGTTCAGACTGACCATGCGCCCCAATATTAGTTTGAACCGCTTTGCTCGTCAGCAGAAAACACTGATACTGTTATCTCCAACCATATCTATGAACTGGCAGCCTTCCTCGCGTAATGAGTATGTAGCTTCTGTTGGCTATTCTGAATCTACTGGCTCGGTTTGCGATTATGCTATTGATGAGTATCAGCGTGATTATCGAACGTGGTACACCGCAACAGGCATAATTCCTTTGTCTCAGCGGTTGTCTGGCAGGGTTGAGTATCACTATAAACGTCCTATTCGGGAGCTCTTCATGAACGTGTCGCTTACGACTGCTCGTGTATGGTCGAATACTGCCACCGATATGCAGATTGTTGACGGACGTTATTATTATTCGCTCAAGGAACTTAATGCCTGTAGCAATGTAATAAGTGGCAGCTTGTCGGCTTCAAAAGGGTTTTATGACCTGCACCTGAAGATGAATTTTGATGTTGATGGCAGTCTCTCAAATGGCCGGCAGTTATCTTCTGGCCGATGGATAGACTACCATACCCAATCTCTCGCATTGACCCCGAAGGTTCTCTTCTCTCCATCGTGGGGTGAACTGGAATACGAGGGCGATTTCTCTTTCAGTGGTAATAAAATAGAAAAAGAGCAGATGACAACGTTCTTCAATTGGACGCAACGACTTACGCTTACTTCAACAATTGATAAGGTCGACTTATCGTGGTCGATGGTTCACTATCGCAATGAGCTTCAAGAAGGCAATGTTATGAATGTCATGTTGAGCAGTGCTGCAGTAACATGGCGATTAAAAAAGATACGTCTGAAAGCTCAATTGCGAAATATCTTCAATAAGAAAGATTATTCTACAACCACTTATAGCGGTATAGCAGTTATCTCCAATAGCTATGTGCTCCGTCCGCGTGAGTTAGTGTTGAGTGCTGAATTCAATTTATAATATTTATAGAAATGCGAAAAATTAGGTTTATTCTTTTATCGTTTGTTGCTTTGCTAGCTGCCTCATCAGTTAGAGGTGAGGTTTCTGCAAAGAAAAAGACTGCTGAAGTGGCAGTCGACTCACTGCAACTGTTGTTGCAGGCAGGTGACAGTTGTATGCAGCAGTACAATACCTTCGAGGCGCTAAAGTACTTTCAACGGGCCTACGATTTGGCAAAGATAAGAAGTCAGAAACGGGCCAAAGAAAATCTTGACCTTCCTCTAGAGCATTTAGAGAAACTCCCAAAAGAGAAGCAGGATGAGATTATCGAGCGACTGAAGCATTCGGCAGAACAGAGTGCAATAGTAGATTGTGGGGTTCAAATGAAATTGGCCGATTGCTATTATAAAAGGGCAAACTATTACCAAAGTGCTGAGTTGCTGAAAAAGATACCTGAGGATTCGCTCTCGCACGAATCCTTCCGGCAGTTGGCATTCAGCTATCAGAAGCAGGGCGACAACGACTCTTTTATCTATTGGGCTCAGCAGTTGGTTGCTCGTTTTCCCATGGATGGTGAGGTGGTGGCTGGATTAACCAATGGTTATACCAAAGCCAATCAACCCGAAAAAGGCGTGATTTGCGGACTGAAGTATTCGCTGAAAGACTCTACTAACATCTTGGTAAACAGGGCTTTGGCCGATGCTTGGTTTGTGAGTCGTAATTTCACTGCTGCTGGTTTGATGTACGAGCGCTTAATGGAGCAGGGCGATTCAATCTTCAATACCATCTATTCTGCCGGTAT
>Ga0256407_10006131_pt1 | contig 18762 bp, 20 predicted proteins | sample RumenRJG_04DNA_FD_193489 | JGI IMG/M metagenome (GOLD analysis project Ga0256407, IMG submission 193489) | Bovine rumen microbial communities from Lethbridge, Alberta, Canada - RJG_04 | ecosystem: Host-associated > Mammals > Digestive system > Stomach > Rumen | place: Canada: Alberta...
CCTGCCGATTATGAAATATGGGAGAAAGCAATAATGGATGCTGGAGAAAACAAGTGTGATTGGACTGATAAAAAATATATCGATCCTATTCTCAAATGTATTTAGCAACTTGTACTGACGCATATTTTATGAATTTGACCTTGATGGATTCGTTTTCATCAAGGTCTTTTTTTTATTTTACGGATAGACAAAATCAGGCTGAAATGATATAATGATAGAAAGATAAATCGAAATTTTTAAGGAGAAAGAAATGAAACTGTTCGATAACTATGATGCTGTGATGTTTCCGGAAGAAAACCTGATTTTTATTACGCATTATGGATATATTTACTATATCTATGATTTGAAATACAAGCATTGGAGAAAACATCATAATGCAGGAAACGATCGTATTACGATCGGCAACTATCAGGATGTCAATGAACAAGAAATCAGGGATGCTGTGTCAGGTAAAATGCCGGCAAAAGAAACTGATTTTATGAGATTGTGCAAACCGTTGCAATTAAGCATCCAAAATATGCTGGCTTTGCTTGGAGAAGACTATCCGAACTATATGAATGACAGATCGGTCTATCGAATCGTTCACGCCTTTTTGGAAGAGTCGAATATTCGTTACAAGTCTTATTTGAGGTTGAATACGCTTTTCAACAACGCTCGATCCATAAAACAAGATAAGGAGCAAGTAATAGATCAAATCAAAAAGCTGTGTTTTGAGGTTATCGGCAGAGATATTTTCAAAAAAGAGATAAAAATAGTTGACGGACATGATCCCTCTTCATATTTTTGGATCATGCCGGTAAGAGTAATTGATTATTTCGATACAAACGCCGTGGGTGCGGTAGCAGGAATGCGACATCTGGAAATTTCAATTGAGGAAGATGATGTTGCTCAATATCTCACACCGTTTCTCTTTAAATATTTTGACGTTGCGCTCAAAGCAAATAAAAGGAGAGCCGGAAGTTATTGGATAGATGATGACGGAAATGAGAGAGTGTCTTTTGAATGGTATTTGACACATAATTTTTATACTTATGATTCCATGATGCATATCATAAGAGATATCAACGATACGATCGAAGCGCTGCTATCCGGAAATAATAATGAATATACCGCCGTACTGAAAGAAAAAAGAGGAACAGAAACAAATAAATTGCTGTATGCAAAGAATCTCAGTGATGAACAGATTGATGAATACAACAACAACAGACCAAAAGAAGATGATACGGAGATGGATTTGATCATTGATTTTTACCGTCGTTTCGTTTATAGAATAGAATATATGATGAAAGTCGGCAAAGAAAACGGATATGACTTGATCTCCTTTATGGGACCATAATCGAATAGAATGATTTATATTTTTATCTTTTCGCAGGCAATCTTTTAAGGAGATCGCCTGCTTTTTATGCCTTGCGGCGGTTCACAAACTGAAAATTAATTAAAAAATAAATAATTTAACGTTTATCGTAAAAAACATATTGACAAATGAAAATAATCTGCTATAATACAATTAACGATTAACGTTAAATATTTAATTTTTCGGAGGTAATCCATTATGGAAAACAAGATCAAAAGAAAAATCAACACATGCGGCAGGGTCGCAAAGATACTCACCATGATCGTCATCGTTTGCTTGCTTGTCGCAGAGGGATTCCTGCTTGCCGGCGGCGTCATCGCGGCGGTCGTTCCGAAGGACAGTGTTACGGTTGAGACCGATTCACGCACCGAAATCCTTGTAGATACCAAATTCTTTGGCGTTGAGGAAGAGAAGCTTTATATAAATGTCGGCGGCGGAAAGCTGTACATCGCAGACTTTGACAACGATGGGTTTGCAATCGGTAATGAAAAAAACGGCGCGCAGCGCAGCGTTAATATGCAGGTTCGGCAATATGATATGAATACAGCGTTGTGGTGGATCATCTGTGAGGCGGCAGCATTGGCGGCTGTTATTGTTGCCTTGTATTTCTTCCGAGCGCTGATGAAGCAGTTTATGGTCTGCGATACCCCGTTCAGCGACAGCGTCGTCAAGAAAATGCGCGCCTTTGCGATCGCGCTGATCCCCTGCATGGTCGCTTATCATGCTGCAAGCGCCGCCAAAAACAGTGTCCTCGGGAATGACGGCGGTCCCGGTCTGATCTTATCCGTCGTTTTTGTGCTGACGATCTTTGTGCTGACGATGATCTTCAAATACGGCGCCGAGCTCCAGAAGGAACATGACGATACGGTCTGAGGTGCGGTATGGGAAGAATAATCGTAAGGCTCGACCGCGTGATGGCAGACCGCAAGATAGGGCTGAACGAGCTGTCCGAGCAGGTTGGGATATCTAATGTGAACCTGAGCAAGCTGAAAAACGGACACATCAGCGCCATTCGCTTTTCCACACTGACAGCGATATGTGGGGCGCTGCGCTGCCAGCCCGGCGATCTGCTCGAATATGCAGAGGATTAGGCGCAGCAGGGACTTGCTCACGGCGACCCCGAAACCGGTCTGCATAACAGGTCATGCAGAGCATGACCGATCGCATAATATAACAAACCTTGACCTTGATGGATCAGTTTTCATCAAGGTCTTTTTGCTTGACGGGTAGACAGAATCAAACAGAAATGATATAATAACAGAAAGGTAAATCGGAATTTGCGGAGGATCATTAATGAACGAAAATAAGAACAACAAGAATAACAAGAATAACAAGAATAACAAGAATAACAAGAATAACAAGAACAAAAAAAACGGCAATCGTTCATCCGGACTTGCGACTGGTATGTGCATAGGAATTTCGATCGGGACAGCTATCGGAGTGGTAACGCACAATATCGGATTGTGGATGCCCATCGGACTATCTGTTGGGTTGTGTCTCGGTTTGGTGCCGGGTCATAACAGTGAAAATGATAATGAGGATGGCACGGACGATAAGCAATAGGCATGCTCCCGTTTGGCTGTAAGGCCATATTCTTGACCTGACGGTCAAGAAACATCGCGGGCTTTGGCAGTCGGGACACCCGGCAAATACCGATTTAGCGAAACTTTTGTCCCGCCGTTGATGGACCTTATCTTTACAGCATACTTGACCAAAGGCGGCTTTGGCTGCCGGGACACCCGGCAAATCCTGAGATGATGATAAAAAGCAGACCGAAACGGAAGGGAGATGTTCAAATGACCACCGTTGAAATCGTAATGGCTGTTGTAATGTTTGCAATTGCCGGTTTATGGCTGTTTTTGGGGATCAGAAGCTTTATGGAGCGCGGCTTTTTGCTCAATAACGCCTATATCTACGCAACAAAGGAAGAACGGAAAACGATGGATAAAAAGCCGTATTACCGGCAATCGGCGGTTGCGTTTTGCCTTTTGAGCGCTATGTTTGTGATCATCGGTTTATCTGTTCTTTTCCAAAACGATACAATCATGCTGCTTGTCATACCGTTTGCCGTTGCCGTTGTCCTATACGCAGTCGTGTCTTCTGTTTTGCATCATAAGCGCACAAAGTAACACGTATCGCTTCAAACATACGCTCCCCGAGAGCCGCACAAACAGGCGGCTTTCGGGGAGCGTTGTTATGCCGGAAACCGGTCTCCGCGCTCCGGCTGTCAAAAAACTTCTGTGATTCGGCAAAAACTGCGCGACAGAAATTGATTTTTTTGCCGAAGCGTGGTATGATTGATTTGTACGATTTGCTTGCGGTATGTGCAGATGTTTTTGTGGAATACGCCCTGTGAGCACAACGGAACATGCATGCAGGATGGGGGAGGAAAACAAATGATAAAACAAATGAAAAAACGAAAAACAAAACGGAAAAGAAAACAGAGAAAACCGATTGTCACCTTTTTGGCTGCGCTGGGCGTGACGCTGTTGGGCGTCATCCTTTTGTTTTTGGAGGATGAAACCGTTGAATATTTGCTTGTGCTCATCGTTTCCGTCAGCTTGCTGATGGGCGGCATCTCATTTATGATCCAAGGGTTTCAGATAAAAAGATATGCGGCAGGCATTTTGGGACTGGGCGCGTATCTGCTGACGGGAATCGTTTTGGTGCTGCTCGAGTATTATTTCGGCGTCATTTCGCTTGCTCCGTGCGTGCTGATAGGCTTGGTCGCCATAGTGGTCGGCATTGTCAGAGGCGCGATATGCGTCAACTGCTTCCTGAACGGCTACCGCGGCGGCATGATGAACGGCGTGTTTGCCGTCATTCTGGTCGTGACAGGCGTTTCACTCACCTTCTTTCCGCTCGAGAACTTTGCGGCGCTGCGCTATTTTGTCTCCTTCTATTTGATCATCTATGCGATAACGATCTTCGGTGATTTTTATGCCGAGGTCACCCGTTCCGAGCTGGAGGAGGATCGCATGCACCGCCGTATGCACATTGCCCTGCCCAACCTGATCACGGCGTTTAAGATCAAGCGCATGGTCCATGAGATTTATAGGGGCATTGAAGAAAACGAGGTCGAGAAAAAAATCTATGTCGAGGACAAGGAGAACAGCAGCTTTGACACGGTCAACCTCGAGATCAACCTCCATCTGACCGACCCCAAGGGCAACCAGTTCGGTCATATGGATATCGCCATCGGCGACACGGTCTATTCCTACGGCACCTATGACAAGAGCAAAAACAAGCTGGCGGGCTTTGTTTCGCAGGGCACCTATGCGGAGATCCCAAAGCTGCCGTATTACAAATACTGCATTGACAACTGCGGCGACTATCTGATCAGCTACGGCGCGAGCTTTTCCGAAAAGCAGCTCCAAACCGTCAGGGACAGGCTCGCACAGTTCAAGGAATACTGCGAGCCGCTGACCTTTGCGCTCGACCATCCCGAAAACAACGTTCCGGAGCCGGGCAAGCGCTACGGCGACTCCGGAGAGGATCTGGTGCGCTACGTCAACGCCAAGATCTTTACCGTGGTGGGCGGCTCCTTCAAGAGCTATTTCGGCGTCAACGTCAACTGTGTGCAGTTTGCCGACTGGCTGCTCGGCGACACGGGCATCGACGCGGTTTCTCTGGGCGGTCTGCGCACGCCCGGCGCATTCTATTACATGCTGGAGAACATGTTCCATCGCCCGAAAAACCGCATTATCCGCAAAATATCCTATTTTTCAACGGAGCATATCGACGAGATCATCAAGCTCGGAAGCAATGCGAACTGACGGCGGCATCTGTTATCCGACAGTCTAAGACAGGAGAATCATATGAATTTAAAAAGATTTAGAAAACAAATCACCGCCGCTGCTTTGGCGGCTGCCCTTTGCGCTTCGCTTTGCGCCTGCGCAAACACTCCCGCAACACAGACCGGCACCACCGCCGCGCAGGAAACAACGGCTGCGCAAGCCGTAACGCCTTCGTCCGAGCACAGAAAAGTGATCATCGACACCGACACGGGCGCCGATGATGCGTCGGCGCTGATCCTTGCGGCAAAGCAGAAGAACGTTGAGATTCTCGGCGTGACGGTCTTGGTCGGCAATGTCGATCTGGAGCGGAGCACCAAAAACGCGCTGGCGGCTTTGGAGCTTGCCGGATGCGACGCGCCGGTCTATAAGGGCTCTGCGGATACCCTTGACGGCACGATCAAAAACGCCTTCAGCGTATTCGGCACCGACGGCATGGGCGACGCCGGTCTGGTCGATCCGAAAAAGCAGGCGGCAGAGGGCGACGCGGTCGATTTTATCATCAATACGGTAAAGAACAATCCGAACGAGGTGGAGCTGATCGTGCTCGGACCCGCGACCAATATCGCCAAGGCGATCCAAAAGGCGCCGGAGGAGATGAAAAAGGTGAAGCGGATCTGGTCGATGGGAACGGCAGGTCTCGGCCCCGGCAACGCGTCTCCCGTTGCGGAATTCAACGTGTATGCCGACGCTGCCGCCTATAAGATCATGCTGGATTCCGGGCTGCCGATCACGGTCATCGGACTGGATATGTGCGACGGCGCGGCACAGTGGACGGACGCGCAGATCGAACAGCTCGAAGCGCTGAACGGCACAGGCAGCTTTGTCGCCAAGTCCTTTGGAAAGATCCGCGAGTTTTACAAGGCAAACGGCAGCGAGACCGTCATGAACTGCGACTCGCTGGCGATGATGTGCGCGCTGTATCCGGGCTTTGTCAAAAGCACGGTCAACACGCACGCAAGCTGCTTGACCGAAGAAGGGGAAGCTTATTCGCAGGTGATCTTTTACAAGGAAGGCTTCACCTATGATGTGGTAAAAAATGATTTTGCTTACAATACGGTTCTGGTCACGGAGGTCAACAAGGACGCCTATTTCAACACGTATCTGGAAGCGATCAAATAGAGAACGACAGCAAAAAAGCTCAGCCTTGCGCCGAGCTTTTTCTGTGTGATTGGCAGTCTGTTGTTACAGTTGCGTGATAAGAAACTGTCTTGCGTTTCGAAAATAAGAATTGTCAGGTTCGACCGAGAGGACAAAATGAAGCTTGCCGAGCAGATGCATGGCATAACGCGCGGCGTCAGCCTTGCCGCCGCTGATATAATCCGTCAGGTTTTGTTTTTGGATAACGTTTTCGAGACCGAATTTTTTTGCGTAGTAAAGCTCCTGCCGGAGCGTCCGCTTGTAGTCGGAGGGGACGGAGAGCTTTTCGTTCACGGTCAGTCCGGTGACGGTCTGTCTGCCGGCGTCGGTGACGAACCTCGTTTTGGCGTCGTTTATTTCAAAGCCGCTGTTTTCAAGCAAAAGCCGCGCTTTTTTGTACGCCGGATACACCGGACAGTTGCCCGAAACGGCGATGTCGTCGCAGTAGCGCGTATAGGAAAAGCCGCGGGCACTGCACCACGCGCCAAAGCTGTTGTCAAAGCGCTTCATCACCAAATTGGACAGCGCGGGCGAGGTGGGCGCTCCCTGCGGCAAAACGTCGTCAAAACAGCAGAGCGAGGTGAGCATGACCCCGATCTGCCTGGGAAAATAGTTCGCGTTAAAGGCGGCGCAAAACACGCTGTCAAAGCGTATGCTCCCAAAGAAATCCGAGAGGTCAAGCTTCAAAAGATACCTGTGATGGATATGCGCCGCTGCGTTGTCCGTCAGTCGTGCGCCCTTGTGATAGGCGGCTGCGTGTTTTGAGACCGGAAGATACGCAAGGATTTCATAAAGGATCTTGCGCTGTATCGCTTTCAGCCGGTCGTTCGGTACGTTGAGGGTGCGTGTGCCGCCCGATTTTTTGGGGACAGATACGGTGCTGTAGCAGGCTTCGGGATGGTTTGTCAGATCAAACAGCGTTTTTCTGCCTGTTTTCAGAAAGTCGGCAAGCTGGTGCGTGTCATAAAGGAAGGGGAGCTTCGGGTGAAACGCCTTGAAGTCCAGAACCATTTTGGCGGCTTCGTCACAGCCGAATTTTCGGATAAACGGCATATCGCACGGTTCAAATGTGACCGAATCATTTTTGACGATCATCCGTCTGCCTCCCTTCTCGTGATCAAGCAACGGTTTTCGCGGCACTCAATGACCGCAAAGCAGCGGAGCTGAGAAATAAATCATGAAGTGATTTTCCACTCTCAGCGGAGAAGATTTGCGGAACGTTCCTTTTCACGGAAAAGGAACGCCGCAGTAATAAAACCGGACAGCGACTCGCTGCCCGTCCTTTGAAAAACAAAGATGTTCGCTGCCGCGAAAACCGCTTTGCTTTATTGTAGCATACCGACACGTGTTTTTCAATACCATAGCACAGGTATTTTGTGCGATAAAGGGTTTTTGGAGGATCGTGTTCGTTCTTGTCAATCGCAAACGGATATGATACAATAGTGACGGATTCTATTGCAAAGGGGCAAATATGATGCAGACAAATGCGGAAAGGTTGAAAACCGTATTTGTTTAGAGGTGCCTTTTATTGTCAACGCCTACTTTATTTTTCTTGCGTCCGCGGTGATCCTCAGCGTTCTCAAAACGCCCAAGGTGCGTCAGCTCACCGAACGCGAATGGAAAAAGCTGCGCTTCAAGATGCTCCGCAACACCCTGATCGTTCTGCTTCCGAGCCTCGTCCTCGGCTATTTTATGATCAACGGATAACCAAGAAAACAAAGAAAACAAAGAAAACAAAGAAAACAAAGAAAACAAAGAAAACAAATAAGCGATGCCGCGGTTTTTCGGCATCGCTTATTTTCATTTGATTTGGAGCTTATCGGACGCCAACTTCACCAGCTTGTCTGCGTTGGTGATGACCAAAACAGCACCTGCCACGACGGCGCCGGTCAAAATCAGGTTGACGGTGATTTTGCGCGCGAGCTTTTTCATCTCTTTGTGCAGCTTTTTTTCAACCGCCTTATCTACCTTTTGCTCGACCGTTTCGGACACAAAGCCCTTCAGCTCTTCCTGTGCGGTTTCACTGAGTTCATTCTTTAAGTTATCAATGTTCATATCCGTCACCTTAGCCTCTCTGTGTCAGTTAACACTTTTTAATAATTGTATCACAAAAATCAAATTCCGTCAACAAATCACAAAAAATTGATGACTTTTACATGACTTTGTGATAAAATAGGAGCCAAAGGGATCCCCATACAAAGCTCAAATAAAAGCAGACGATCGCTGCGGTCTGATCATCGCAAAGCCTTGTCTGCTTTTTTGGGGATCGTTAAAAAGAAAGCATGGGCTGTACGGTGCTTGAAAACTGGGGCTACGCCAAGCTGATCCTCACAGAGAAATGGATCAAGACGGCGGCAGGTTGGCGCTATGCGCACAGGGAAGGCGAAGCAGGCAGGGTCGTCCGCGATGACAGCATGGCGGACGCGGATCAATTGATCGGCTAAAAAACATAAAACAAAAAAGATTCGGCGTCGCTGCGGCGTCCGAATCTTTTTTTTGCAGCGCCCTCAAATGAGCGCGCTTGTTATCCGCCAGTCCTGCACGTCTCGGATGTCTTGCGGATAAAAAATGAAGCAGCCGATTTGGAGGGCTTCTTCATCCCTGCCAAATTCGTGGAAGCAGTATTCCGCCGAATGATGGGAGGCAATGCCAAAGAACACTTCGTCTTGGGTGGTGGTCAGCCTGACCGGCTTCCCGTCGCAGCGCCGCCGGTCCTTGTAGCGGTTTTCGTCCGACGGCGCTGTCAGCAAAGCGGAATGCAAAAATACAGGAAAAACAGGGTGAACCGTCTTTGACGCGAACCGCAGCACCGCCTTGCCGGTCGCCTTGTCAACATAGCCGCAGCCGATCGGATCGGCGTCGTGCTCCATCACCCACAGGGTCCCGCGAACAGCAGACGGTTCTGTGTCGGGTGCGCAGGCCGCAAGCACTGTTTCCGCCTCGTCCTCAAGAGCACTGTGCACGGAAAAATCCTCGTAACCATAGGCGGCAAACACCAAAAAGCGATCCCTGACCGTCTCCGGCAAAGCCGTTCGGCACACAACGGGATTTTTCAGCCTTTGATAGTCGCCGTTCAGCTCCTCCGGCATCAGCCGGTGATATTCCATCGACAGCATACAGTCGTCGATGTCCGCGATTTTTTTCTGCTCCTCCTCCGTCATCGCCCTGCCGATGAACCGCCGAAAAATCGCGTCCTGCAGCGCCTTTTCCGCCTGCAAATATTGCGGCAGCTCCCTTTTGACCGGACGCGTCACAGCCGACAGATACGCCTCGCACGCGTCGTGCAGCAGGCATCCCAGGATGACCGGCGACGTATGACCGCGCAGGTTCGCTTCTTCGGCGCATGCCATGCTGTGCTGCGCGACCGAATAAAAGGTCTTGGTCTGTCCGCCGCCGCGGCAAAGCAGCGACAGCGCATGGGCGATATCGAGCATGTCGAGATCCTGTGCCGCCGGATGCAGCGGATCGACATGCTTTCCCGTTACCGTGGTGATGGTGCTCCTGTTCATACGATCACTCCAAAATGCTTTTTCTGTCTGATCCTATTATAACGTATATACAGCAAGAAGTACAGCGATTTTTTGTCCGCGGCAAGCCGTGCTGTCTGACGGAAAAAGCAAGGGCAGGACAGACACATGCGGTGCCTGCCCTGTCCTCGGAATGAAATAAGCTTTTTGCGCCGTGCTCAAAGCGCGGACTGACCGCTGCGGTGTGCCGCCGTGAAGCTTTGACAGTCGGTGCAAGGGGGTTGAGAAGGGTCTTTTTCGTGGGTGCCGACGCGAATGGCTTCGAGCGTGCAGTAGTTTTTGTCGCGGTGGTGGTTTTGACAGCTTGTCACATTGCAGACGATGCAGTGGTTGGCGTAGGTTTGTTCTTTCATATTCTTTCACCTCGCTGTTAGTTTGCACCGAAAACAGAATAATATACACCTTTTTGCTGTGCCCGCGTAAACTGTAGCGAGGTGAGAGGCATGAATATCCCGGCAGCGGTTTTATTGGTGACGCTGGCTGTCATCGGCGCGGCGTCGGTCGTGCGCGCGATCTGTCTGCGGCTGTTCTGCGCAAAGGACGACGGCATGGTGATGTATATCACCCACATTCCCGCAGACTGCGGCAACGCGGAGTTTATTCTGCGCAGTGCGCTTGCCAAGCGGCGGTGGTGCGGCGTCAAAAGCGTCAGCGCCGTATGCGTGGACTGTCCGATGGACGAAAAAACCAAGCGGATCTGCGAAGGAATTTGCCGCGAATACGGCGTAAAAAACCTGATGAGCAAGGAAGAATTTATAAAATCACTTGATTAATGCGGTCGAGTTAGAGTATAATAGAATGGAAACTATCAGATGAGGTGGCAGCATGCCGGAAAATTTGCTCCAATTAGAGGGCGAAGTGGAAAATATTGTCTTTCGCAATGACGAGAACGGCTACACCGTCCTGGAGATCGCCGACGGAGACGAACAGATGACCGCTGTGGGCGTGATGCCGCCGGTGTCGGCAGGCGACAAGGTGGTGATGACCGGCCGGTTTTCGGAGCACAAGATCTACGGAAAGCAGTTTTCGGCGCGCACCTGCGAGATCTGCCGGCCGTCGGAGAGCGCGGACATTTTGCGCTATCTGTCCTCCGGCGCGGTGCGCGGCATCGGCCCCTCCACGGCGCGTAGGCTGGTGGAGAGCTTCGGCGACAGCACCCTCGACGTCATGGAGAATCAGCCCGAGCGTGTGGCGCAGCTCAAGGGCATTTCTGCCGAAAAGGCGCAGGACTTTGCCGCGCAGCTCAAGGCAAACGCCGGCATCCGCTCCCTGATGCTCTATCTCGGCGAGTACGGCATTTCGAACGCGTCGGCGATCAAGATCTTCAACGTGTTCGGCACGTCGAGCGTGGAGCGCATAAAAGAGAATCCCTACTGCCTGTGTCAGGGCGACTGGGGCGTTTCGTTTGAACGCGCCGATTTTATCGCCAAAAAGGAACAGCTCCCTGCCGACAGCGAGGTGCGCGTCGGCGCCGGACTGAGCTATATCCTGCGCCACAACGAGGGCAACGGTCACACCTGCCTGCCAAAGGATAAGCTGACGCAGCTGGCGTCGGAGTTTTTGAACGTGCCGCACGGGCGCGCGGCGGAGGTGCTGGAGCAAATGCTCTTTGACCGCACGCTGATCGCCGACACGGTGGACGACCGCGCGTTCGTCTTTACACAGCAGCAGCACCTCAACGAGATGTATATCGCCTCGCGCATCAAGATGATGCTGTCATTTCCGGCGGAGCCGGAGAAGAACATCGAAAGCGCGGTATCAGAGCAGGAGCGCGACAATCATATCCGATACGCCGACTTGCAAAAAGAGGCGATCACGGCGGCGCTGTCCGAGGGACTGCTGGTGCTCACCGGCGGCCCCGGCACCGGCAAGACCACCACGCTCAACGCGATCATCAAGATATTGCAGAGCCGCGGCAAGCGCGTGCTGCTGGCGGCGCCGACCGGACGCGCGGCACAGCGCATGAGCGCGCTGACGGGCGACGAGGCAAAGACGCTCCACCGTCTGCTCGGTGTGAACTGGGACAAAAACGACAATCCGGTTTTTCAGAAGAACGAGCAGAATCAGCTCAAATGCGACGCGCTGATCATCGACGAGGTGTCGATGGTAGACAGCTTTATCTTTGCGAGCGTCATGCGCGCACTGCCGCTGGGCTGCCGCCTGATCTTGGTGGGCGATTCCGACCAGCTGCCGTCCGTGGGACCCGGCAATGTGCTGGGAGATCTGACCGACAGCGGCATGCTGTCGGTGGTGCGGCTCAACGAGATATTCCGTCAGGCGCAGCAGAGCCTCATCGTCACCAACGCCCACAAGATCGTCAACGGTCAGATGCCGGTGCTCAACCGCGCGGACAAGGACTTCTTCTTTATGCCGCGCAGCGCCAAGGCGGAGATCAGCGCGGTGATCTGCGACCTGTGCCAAACGCGGCTGCCGAACGCCTACGGCTATTCCGCCTTTGAGAATATCCAGGTGCTCTCGCCCTCCAGAAAGGGAGATCTGGGCACCGTGGAGCTGAACGAAAAATTGCAGGGGTGCCTGAATCCGCCGTCGGACGACAAGGCGGAGGCGACCATCGGCGGAAAGACCTTCCGCGAGGGCGACAAGGTGATGCAGACAAAGAATGACTACGACATTCTCTGGACGCGCGAAAACGGCGAGACGGGTGAGGGCGTGTTCAACGGCGATATCGGTATCATCGAAAAAATCGACCGCCGCAACAAGATCATCCGCGTCCACTTTGACGACAAAACCGCCAACCTGAGCTATGAGGCGTGTGCGAACCTTGATTTTTCCTACGCCGTCACCGTCCACAAGAGCCAGGGCAACGAGTTTGACGCGGTCATCATGCCGATGTTTTCGGGGCCGCCGCAGCTCTGCTACCGCAACCTGCTCTACACCGCCGTCACGCGTGCCAAAAAGATGCTGATCCTTATCGGCACACCGCGCACCGTGGAATATATGGTGAACAACAACCGACAAACCAAGCGCTACACCGCGCTCAAAGCCTTTTTGCTGCGCGGCGACAGCCTTTATTAGTACATACATAACAGGAGAAAATGATGAATATAGCCATTGACTTGGGTTCCGACCGAACCCGCGTATATATCGAAAACCAAGGAAAGGTGCTCGACGAAGCCAGCGTGATCACCTACGACGTGGACACGCATCAGGTCTTTGCGGTCGGCGACGCGGCATACGCCATGATCGGCAAAACGCCGGTCGGCATTCGCGCCGCGCACCCGATCGACGCAGGCGTCATCGCGCAGTCGGATCTGGTGGAGGAGATGGTCGATATTCTGCTCGACGAGGTGTGTCCGGTGCGCATCACCTCGCCGCATGTCATCGCGTCGATCCCGTGCGAGCTGACCGAGGTCGAAAAGCGCGCGGTCGTCAATGCCGTGAGCATCATCGGCGCCAAGCGCGTCTTTCTGATAGAAACGCCCAAGGCGGCGGCGCTCGGCTGCGGCATGAACATCAACTCACCGCACGGCGTCTTTATCGCCGACATCGGCAGCGGCACGGCGGACATCGGCGTGCTGTCGCTCGGCGGCATTTCCATTGCAAAGAGCGTCAAAAAGGCAGGCAGCGCCATGGACGAGGAGATCGTCAAATACATCCGCAAGCAGTACAACCTCGTCATCGGCACCAACATGGCAGAGGCGTGCAAAAAGGCGGTCGGCTGTGTGGCGCTGCCGGCGCCGCCGGAGACCTTCCGCGTCAAGGGACGCGACGCCGTCACCGGCTTGCCGCGCTATGTGGACGTCGGCGGCGAAGAGATCATGGAGCCCATCAAGGAGATCGCCGACAACATCGTCGGCGCCATCCGTGACGTGCTCGAGCAGACGCCTCCCGAGCTCATCAGCGACATCTACACCGACGGCATCATCCTCACCGGCGGCCTCGCCAAGCTGCGCGGCTTTGCGCGTCTTGTCGGCACCGCTACCAAGCTGCGCGTCCGCGTCCACAAATACGCCGCCGACTGCACCATCATGGGCTGCGGCAAGGCGATCCGATACATGGACAACCCCGACATAGGCGCAGGCGTGTCGCCGCTGATGACGGCGTATTGAGTGGCTGGCGGTTAGTTAGTGGTTAGTGGCTAGTGGCTAGTGGTTAGTGGCTGGTGGTTAGTGGCTGGTGGTTAGTGGCTGGTGATTAGTGGCTGGTGATTAGTGGCTGGTGGTTAGTGGCTAGTGGCTGGTTAGTGGCTAGTGGCTAGTTAGTGGCTAGTGGCTGGTGATTAGTGGTTAGTGGCTGGTGGTTAGTGGCTGGTGGTTAGTGGCTGGTGGTTAGTGGCTAGTGGCTGGTGGTTAGTTAGTGGTCGCTTCGCTCCGGGTTGGTAATGGTGCGTGCAAATGTTAAAACGTGATAGCAGTGACCTGTCTTGTGATGCAGCGGAAACGTTTGATTGTGCGAAAGCCTTCTCCCGAGGAGAAGGTGGCGCACTGCCTGTGATGGCGGTAACCTCCATATAATCGGTCAGTAACAGAAGTCGTTTTGCAGAGTACAAACGCCGGCGGCAGTGTGACGGAAGAGGGCAAGCGAACCTGTCCTTTTGCTGACCGTCCGAGATAGGAAGCGCTTCGCTTGCCCTCTTCCGCCACGGCACCACAAGGCTTCCGGGTTAATAAGGGCTTATTTCATTCCCGAACGTTGCAGTTACAGTAACAATCGTGCGCAGGTGCCGCGCCACCTTCCCCTCGGGGGAAGGCTTTGGAGCGCCAAGGAAAATAACATTTCACGTTCTCTCTAACCACTAACCACTAACCACTAACCACCAGCCACTAACCACTAACCACTAACTTAACGCTCAACTCTAAAACCTGAAAAAATTCCCACTCATACCCCCGTCCGACGCCGCCGATACTATCCACCGGAGGTGTTGTGATGGACGAATGGAATCGCTGGCGGTTGTTTTTGAATTCCGGCAGTGTGCTCGACTACCTCGCCTACAAACGGGCGCAGGAGATGAAGGACACCGGTGTGGACACCGTCTCACGGGAGGGATCCGATGAAATTCCGCACAGAGGGTCTGATAATCAAAGAACAGAATATCGGTGAGCAGGACAAACTGATTCACGCGCTCACCAAGTCGCACGGTGTTGTCAAGGCGTTCGTGCGCGGCGCCAAGAGTCTCAAAACCGGAAAGGGCGCCGCCACCTCGCTGCTCAGCTACGCCATGCTCACCTTTCACACGGGGCGCGAGAGCTACTCTGTCAGCGACGCGCGCTCCCTCCATATCTTCTCCAAGCTGCGGCAGAACATTGCCGATATGTGCCTTGCGCAGTATTTTTGCGAGCTGGCGCTCACCGCCTGCCCGCGCGAAAAGCCGGCGGACGTCTTTCTCAGCCTGTTTCTCAACGCGCTTTATCTGCTCGACAGCGGCAAGCGCCCGCCGTCGCTCGTCAAGCCGTGTCTGGAGATGCGGCTGACCGCGCTGTCCGGCTATCTGCCCGATCTGGTGATGTGCCGCGGCTGCGGCGTCTACGCTGCGCCGGTCATGTATTTTTATCCGCGAACGGGCGAGATCGCCTGCGATCGCTGCGGTTCGCTCTCCGGCGGCGCCGTGGCGCTCTCCGAGGCGGCGCTGACCGCCCTGCGGCACACCGTTTACGCCGAAGAAAACAAGCTTTTTTCGTTTGCGCTCTCCGACGAGGGACTCGAGCAGCTCAACCGCGCGAGCGAGGCGTATGTGCAGCACCGCTTTGAAAAAGAATTCAAAACCCTACAATTTTATCATACCATGAAAGAACCATGAACAGACATTATCAAACACTCGAACTTGACAAGATACTGGAAAGACTGGCAGCGCAGACAACGCTTGCCGACGCGCACGAGCTGGCTCTCAGCCTTGAACCGCAGACCGACCCCGAAAAGGTCAAAAAGCTTTTGCAGCAGACCGACGACGCCGTGGCGCTGAGCGGTCGCTTTGGTGCGCCCTCCTTTGGCGGAGCGGTCAACTGCGCCGGCAACCTGCGCTGCGCACAGGCAGGCGGCTGCCTGACGACAGGCGAGCTGCTCCATATCGCGCGTACCCTGCACATCATCCGCACGGTCAAGGAGTGGCAGTCGCGCTGCGCGTCAGTGGAAACCACCCTCGATCCGTATTTCAGCGGACTGATCTCCAACAAATATTTGGAGGACAAGATCACCTCTGCCATTCTCAGCGAGGACGAGATCTCCGACAAGGCGAGCGCCGCGCTCTCCGACATCCGGCGCAATATCCGCACCGCGTCGTCCAAGGCGCGCGAGGTGCTCGACAAAATCGTCCACAGCAGCAAATACATAAAGTATTTGCAGGACACCATCGTCACCCAGCGCGACGGCAGATATGTGGTGCCCGTCCGCGCCGAGTGCCGCAACAACGTGCCCGGTCTGGTACACGACACCTCCTCCAGCGGTCAGACGGTCTTTATCGAGCCGATGGGCGTGGTGCAGGCGAACAACGATATTCGCATGCTCAAAAACAAGGAGGAGGAAGAGATCGAGCGTATCCTCTTTGAGCTGTCCGCCAACGCCGGCGACTTTGCGGACGCGATCATCCGCAGCTATCAGAGCCTCACGCAGCTCAACCTCATCTTTGCCAAGGCCGACCTCGCCTACTCCATGCGCGCGTCCATGCCCGTCATCAACGATCGCGGCGTCATCAACCTCAAGCAGGCGCGGCATCCGCTGATCCCCAAGGACAAGGTGGTGCCGATCGACATCCATCTCGGCAGAGAATTTGACACCCTTGTCATCACGGGTCCCAACACCGGCGGCAAGACCGTCACCCTCAAAACGCTTGGCTTGCTCACGCTGATGGCGATGTGCGGCCTGCTGGTGCCCTGCGCCGACAACAGCGAGCTGAGCATCTTTCGCCGCGTGCTGGTGGACATCGGCGACGAGCAGAGCATTGAGCAGTCGCTGTCCACCTTCTCGGCGCACATGACGAATATTATCCGCATCATGAAGCTTGCCAACGCCGGCTCGCTTTGCCTAATCGACGAGCTGGGCGCCGGCACCGACCCGGTCGAGGGCGCCGCGCTGGCGATTGCGATCCTCGAAAAGCTGCGCGACCGTCACGCCAAGATCGCCTCCACCACACACTATGCGGAGCTAAAGGAATTTGCCCTGCGCACCGAGGGCGTCGAAAACGGCAGCTGTGAGTTTGACGTGGCGACGCTCAAGCCGACCTACCGGCTGCTGATAGGCGTTCCGGGCAAGAGCAACGCGTTTGCCATCTCCAAGCGTCTCGGCATGGACAGCGAGGTCGTAGAGCGCGCCCAACAGCTTGTTTCCTCCGAAAACAGGCAGTTTGAGGACGTGGTGGAAAAGCTCGAAAAGCAGCGCCAGAGCCTTGAAAAGCAGGTGGAGAACGCCAACCGACTGACGGCGCAGGCGAACACCGAAAAGCAAAAGGCGGAGAACGAGCTGAAACGCGCCAAGGCGGACGCGGAACGCGAGATTGAGCGCGCGCGTCAGGAAGCGCAGCGGATCATCTCGCGCACGCGTGCACAGGCAAACGCTTTGGTGGAGGAGCTGGAAAAGGCGCGAAAGGAAAAGGAGCTGTCCGCCGAGAGCCGTTCCAAGCTGCGGCGCGACATCGACAAAATGGAGGCGCACGCCGACCCCGTCAAGCTCAAAAACACGCCCGACGAGGCATACAAGCTGCCGCGTCCGCTCAAGGTGGGCGACGAGGTGCTTGTCTATGATATCGACAAAAACGCCACGGTCATGGCACCGCCGAACAAGGACGGCGTTGTACTGGTGCAGGCAGGCATGATCAAAATGCGCGTTGACATCAAGAATCTGCGCCTGCTCAAATCCAAAACCAAGCCCAATGTGCCCATGTTTGCCGCCACGCGCAGCGTGCCCGGCCGTATGGATGTGCGGCCGCAGACCGAGATCGACGTGCGCGGTCAGACCGCCATCGAAGCCCTCGGCATCGTGGACAAGGCGATCGACAATGCGGTGCTCTCGGGCGTCGGCAAAATCACCATCATCCACGGCAAGGGGACCGGCGTTCTCCGCCGCGAGATCAACCAACACCTCCGTCACCACAAGGCGGTCAAGTCCCAGCGCCTCGGCACCTTCGGCGAGGGCGAGGACGGCGTGACGATCGTGGAGCTGAAGTAATTTGCAATTCTTAATTCTTAATGTGTGATCGATGATGGACAGGTATTTTTCAAAAGCCAAGCAATCACGACAGCTGGCTAAGAATTTGCGTAAGAATATGACCAAAGAGGAACGTCACCTTTGGTATGATTATTTGCATGTGTATAAGCCTGCCTTTCGGCGTCAGTTTGTTATAGCGGAATATATTGTAGATTTTTACTGTCCTGCGGTACGGTTGGCGATAGAGCTGGACGGTTCGCAGCATTATGAAGCTGATGAAATGCAAAAAGACAAGCTGCGCACAGAGCGTATAGAAGCGCTCGGCGTGAAGGTTATCCGGTATATGAATACGGATGTTCGTTGTCGGTTTCGTGAGGTCTGCGAGGATATTGACAGAATAGTAAAAGATAGAAGCAGTGTGGAAAGCTTGCAAAAAAATTGACAGCGACAGAGCGGAAAGGTTCGCTTGCCCTCTTCCGTCACACTGCCACCGGCGTTTGATTGATCCAAAGTATGATCTGTTCCTAACCGACTCGATAGAGAAAAGCATCATCATAGGCAGTGCGCCACCTTCTCCTCGGGAGAAGGCTTTCAGACGTTGGCTGTGGTTTTTCAGTTTCAGCCACTTGGAAGCCGACCTTTGAAACAGCCGGCAGGTTATCTATACACTGTCGGTATGATAAAGAAAAGCCTTCTCCCGAGGAGAAGGTGGCGCGGCACCTGAGCGAAACCGTTATCTTTATTGCAAGGGCGGTAATCAATCAGTCTTTGATAAAATGGAAGCCTTGCGGTGCCGTGACGGAAGAGGGCAAGCGAAGCGTCCCCTTGATCGGACGGTCGGCAAAAGGCA